>ENA-ORBV01005135-ORBV01005135.1-microbial-mat-metagenome-genome-assembly--contig:-NODE-5135-length-24356-cov-29.920384_pt1 | contig 24356 bp, 29 predicted proteins | sample MGYA00237777_ERZ505514 | MGnify/ENA primary metagenome ERZ505514 (study PRJEB26160, sample SAMN06269048) | microbial mat metagenome | isolation source: Oligotrophic lake microbial mat | place... | reverse complement strand
CTTGACGACCGCCCCGCCCGCCGCCGCGGCTATCGCCTCGGCCACCACCGCCGCCACTGCCTCCGCCGCCCCGATGACCTTGTGGGGCGCTCGGCGCGCTTGCGGGCTGCGGTGCTTCAGGCGCAGCGGTTTCGGGCGCGGCCTGTTGGGGTTGCGGTTCGGTTTTCTGCGATTCAGGATTATTCGTCTGGTCGGACATACGTTGCTTCTTTGTCAGTTAAAACTGCAAACCACCTTCACGAGCGGCGTCTGCAAGCGCCTTGACGCGGCCGTGATACCGCCGGCCGGCACGATCGAACGCCACTTTCGAAATTCCCGCCGCCTTGGCGCGGGTGGCGATGGTCTTGCCGACCACCTTGGCCGCGGCGATGTTGCCGCCGTTCTTCAAGTCGCCGCGCACGTCGTCCTGCAGACTTGATGCAGCGGCCAATGTGCGGCCGGCCATGTCATCAATCACCTGCGCGGTGATGTGCTTACCGCTGCGAAACACCGAAAGCCGCGGGCGCTCGGAAGTGCCCATCAGGTTCTTGCGGATGCCGTACTTGCGGCGTTGAAGCCGCACGCTCTTTTCTCGATTTTTGTCTGCCATCGTCGCTCAACCTCTGGCGGTTACGCTGCGAATCGGAACCGCAGTTGAATCATTGCATCATCATCAGCATTCATCACGGTTGTTCCAACCGCGACTAAACTACTTCGCACCTGCGCCGGCGAATGCCTTGCCTGGCTTGATCTTGACTGCTTCACCTTCATAACGCACGCCTTTGCCTTTGTACGGCTCAGGTTTGCGAATCTTACGCACTTCGGCGGCGAAGTTTCCCACGGCCTGCTTGTCCGGGCCTTCGATCACGATTTTATTGGTGATTTCACCGGCACCCGGTTCGATCTTCACCGCCAGGCCTCCGGGAATAACCACCGGCACCTGATTGGCAAAACCAACCGACAAAACAAGATTCTTGCCCTTCATCTCGGCCTTGTATCCGACGCCGCGCAGCTCGAGGGTTTTCTTGTAGCCGTTGGTCACGCCTTCGACCATGTTCGCCAACAGCGCGCGCGTCAGGCCGTGCAGGGCCTTGCTCTGCCGCTCATCGTCCGGCCGGGCAATGGTCACTTCCGTACCCTTTAACTCGACCTTCATGGCCGGATGAACGTTTAGTTCAAGCTTGCCCTTGGGGCCTTCAACATTCACCTTTTGGCCGCTGACGGTCACCTTGGCCTTGCCGATCGGGACGGGTTTTTTTCCAATTCTGCTCATTTGACACCTGTTCGTTGGTTGTTGTCTGTTGGTCGTTGTAAGTCGGCGTCTAACCGACCTTCAACGTGCAACCCACAACGACCGACTAGCTGACCGTGCACAACAATTCCCCGCCGACGTTCGCTTCGCGAGCTCTACGATCGCTCATCACGCCTTTGCTCGTGCTCACCACAACAATGCCCATGCCGTTGAGGATCCGCGGCAGTTCGCCCACGGCCTTGTAAAGCCTGCGGCCGGGCTTGCTGGCGCGGTCGATCACATGAATGACCTTGTCGCCGTTGAGGGCGTACTTCAGCATAATGCGAAGCTGACCTTGCTTGTTCGCGTCGTCGATGGCATCAAAGTCTGAGATATAGCCTTCGTCTTTGAGGACCTGGGCGATACCGGTGCAGATCTTGCTCTTGGGGATCTGCACCATGCGCCGGCCGACCCGGTTGGCGTTGCGAATTCGCGTCAGCATATCCGCGATAGGATCTTGATTATTCATTGCTAAACCAGTTACCAGTTGCCAGTTATCCGTTGCCAGCTATGCACTGTCGCGGTTGCAACGGGCAACTCGCCACGGGCAACTCGAAACGGGCAACTGACAACTTGCCATTCACCAACTTGCTTTTCTCAGTCCCGGAATCTTGCCCGCCAGCGCCAGCTCGCGGAGCATGATTCGGCTTACCTTAAACTTGCGAAGCACCGCCTTGCTTCGACCCGTTATTTCGCAGCGGTTGTGGCTGCGCGTCGGCGAACTATCGCGCGGAAGCTTGGCCAGGGCGGCAAAATTCCGCTCCTTCTTAAGCTGCCGACGAACCTCGGCGTACTTCTTCACTGTCGCCTCGCGACGTTTTTGTTTGCTGATCCAGGCTTTGGTTGCCATATCTGTTCCAGTTGCCAGTTAGTAGTTGCCAATTGCCAGCTAGTAGTTGCATCAATCACCAATTGCCGTTGCCGGCAACTGATCACGGGCAACTAATTCTTATCCTTCTCTTCAGTGCGGAACGGGAACCCGAACTGCTTGAGCAGCTCGCGCCCATGTTCCACGCTGCGGGCGGAAGTCACCATCGTGACGTTCATGCCCTGTTGAAACGTGACCGTGGCGCCATCGACTTCCGGGAAAACCGTCTGCTCGGTGAACCCGAAGTTGTAGTTGCCGCCTTTATCAAAACCCGTGGGCGAAACGCCGCGAAAGTCTTTCACGCGGGGGAACGCCAGACTGATCATGCGATCGAGAAACTCATACATCCGCGTGCCGCGCAACGTTACCTTTAGGCCGGTCTCCATGCCTTCGCGAACCTTAAAGTTCGCGACGCTCTTCTTGGCCTTGCAGCGAACCGGTCGCTGGCCCGCGATGGTGGTCAGCTCGCGCTCGGCCTGATCCATCTTGACCTTTTCGCCGGCGGTCATCGCCTTGCCCAGGCCCATCGAGATCACAATTTTTTCTAAGCGCGGGATGGCCAGCTTGTTCTTCACGCCGAACTTCTGCTGCAGCGCCGGCACGACGGTTTCATTGTAGAAACCAAAGAGCCGCGCGGGCGGCGCCGGCTGGGCCGGGGTGTCGTCGGCAACGTCGGATTCCACGTTCTTCTTCTTCGCGGCGGCAGCGGCGGCCTTGCGGGCTGCGATCTGCTCGGCACTGGGCTTGGCGCCCTTTTTATCTTTTTCGTCTTTTGCCATGACAGTTGCCTCGCGTCGCAAGCGACGCGGCTAAACAGTTACTTAAGCCCCAATTACTTTAGCCCAACGATGCCCAGGTCCGTGCCCCCGATGCTCACGCGGTGCTTTTTGCCGTTGCGGTCTTCAAAACGCACGCGCGTTCCTTTGCCCGTTGAAGGATCGACCGGCATGACGTTGCTCATGTGAATCGGCGCGTCCTTCTGAATTCGCCCGCCCTGCGGATTTCGCTGGTTCGGACGAACATGCTTCCAGACACGATTGACGCCTTCAACGACAACCCGACCCCGCCCGCCGAGAATTCGGAGAACTTTGCCGGTTTTGCCTTTGTCGGCGCCGGCGATCACCATCACCACGTCGCCTGATTTGACTCTTTGTCTCATTGCAGTCTCAGTTGCCAGTTGCCGGTTATCAGTTGTCAGGTCGTTGAAAATCCGGCTTGCTCTGGCAACCGGCAACTAACCACTGACAACTCACTCTTAAACGACTTCACTCGCCAGCGAAACGATCTTCATAAAGTTCTTATCGCGCAGTTCGCGGGCGACGGCCCCGAAAATGCGCGTGCCGACCGGTTCGTTTTCCTTGCTGATCGTCACGGCGGCGTTGTTATCGAATCGAACGTAGCTGCCATCGGCCCGCCGAGTGGGTTGCCTGGTGCGAACCACCACGCATCGGATGATCGAACCCTGTTTGACGTCGCCACCGGGCAGCGTTTTTTTCACGGCGCAGATGATGACGTCGCCGATCGTGGCCACCTTGCGCTTGAACTTGCCCTTGGATGACGAGCCGCGAAGCACCTTGATGCACATCGCTTCTTTAGCGCCGGTGTTGTCGGCGATGTCGACGTATGTTTGTTGCTGAATCATGGCTGAATCTCGTTGGTTGTTGGTTGTATGTTGTTGGTCGGTTGCCGGATCGCTCCAACTCACCACCTACAACCCACAACATACGACTATCGTTTTTCCGGCGCCTTACCCGTCATCACTTCTTCTGCCGATACCTGCACGGCTTTTTCCGGGGCCTTTTCTACGATCCTAAGCAGCCGATGGTGTTTGGTTTTGCTCAGCGGCCGACATTCGGCTACCTCGATGCGGTCGCCCTCGCGCGATTCGTTCTTTTCGTCGTGAACGTGCAGCACCGTGCGGCGCTTCATGTACTTGCCGTACTTTGGGTGCTTGGTCTGATATTCCACCACGACTTTGCGGGTCTTGGTGGTTTTATCGGATGCGACAACGCCGACGATGGTTCGCAGCAGGGGTCGCGCCAGTGTTTCAGTTGCCGTTGCCATAAACTTATCCGGCGGCGGGGCCGCTCGGCTCTCGACGAATTACTTCGGTGCTGCTTCAGTTTCGCGTTGCTTCAACACCGTCATGATCCGCGCAAGGTCTTTCTTGCTCTTGCGGAACTGGCTGGTGTCTTCCACTTTCTCTGTCACGGCCTGCGTTCGGAGCTCGAACAGCTTCTTGCGAATGTTGTTCAGCTCCTCTTTCAACACCGGCGTTTCTTTATCGTTCAATGTCTTTGCGGTCTTTGCGGCCATGATGACCCTCAACAAATTCTAAATAATCAAGCGACGGCATGGCGGCGGGCCACGAAGCGCGTTGAAACCGGCATTTTGTGTGCCACGCGGGCCAGGGCACGCTTGGCGGTCAGTTCATCCACGCCGGCCACTTCAAACATTACCGTTCCGGGCTTGACGACGGCACACCAGAATTCCGGCTCGCCTTTGCCCGATCCCATCCGCACTTCCAGCGGCTTGGCCGAAACCGGCTTGTGGGGAAAAACACGGATGAACAATCGACCTTCGCGGCGCAGAAAGTGGCTGACCGCCACGCGGCCGGCTTCGATCTGCTTTGCCGTTACCCATGCATGCTCGAGCGACTGCAGGCCGAATTCGCCGAACGACACCGCGTTGCCGCGGCTGGCATTCCCGCGGTTCTTGCCGCGTTGGCTTTTTCGGAACTTCACCCGTTTGGGCATCATTGCCATGACTTCACCTTGTTTACTTGCACAGTTTCATTTGCACCTGCGGTGCGGCGCTAACTTCTTAATTCATTTATCGACGACCACGACGCAGCGCGCCACCCGGTCGAACATCCGTTTCCAGCACTTCTTCGCCGTACATGCCGCGATAGATCCAGCACTTCACTCCGATCGTTCCATAAGTCGTGAACGCGATCGCGTAACCGTAATCGATGTTCGCCTGCAAGGTCGTCAACGGAACCGAACCCAGGGTGGTCTTCTCGGATCGAGCGATTTCCGCTCCACCCAGCCGACCCGATACGCCGATGCGAATACCCTTGGCCCCCGCCTGCATCGTGCCTTCGCAGCGCTGCTTGAGCACGCGGCGGAAGGCGGCGCGCTTCTTCAACTGCTCTGCGATGGCTTCGGCGACCAACTGCGCGTTGAGATCCGGATTTTTGATTTCGATCACTTTGATCGGCGCCACTTTTCGGCCGATCATGTCTTCAAGTTCTTCGCGAAGCTTATCGACCTCGGCACCCTTGGGCCCGATGACCAAGCCGGGGCGCGCGGTCTTGATGGTGATGGTCACTTCTTCACGGGTGCGCTCGATCAGAATCTCACTGACCGCCGCAAACGGCGGACGGCGGTTCAGCCGCTGATCGATGAACCGGCGCAGCTTGAAGTCTTCAACTAAGAAGGTGCCGAACGCGAACTTGGGCGCGTACCACTTGCTCTTCCAGTCTTCGGTAATACCGGTTCGAAACCCGATTGGATTAACTTTTTGACCCATCGCAAACATTTTGGATTTTGGATTTTGGATTTTGGATTTTTCAATCCGCCGTCCGCAGTCCGCTATCCGCAATCTCCTTAAGCCGCGGCTTGCGCTCGCTCATCCACCACGACAACCAGGTGGCTTGTCTTTTTCTGAATCGCATACGCCTTGCCGCGATCCTTCGGCTGAAAACGCTTCATGATCGGACCGGGATCAACCCATGCCTTTGCAACGAACAACGCGTTGCGGCGCACGGCCGTATCCTGCTCGATGGCATTGGCGACGGCGGAGCGGATGACTTTTTCGATCAAAATGCTCGAACGCTGTTTGGCGAACTTGAGCAAAGTAATCGCGTCATCCACGTCGCGGCCGCGGATCATATCCATAACCAGCCGCGCCTTACGCGGGGCGATGCGGGCGAATCGGTGTTTGGCTTCAAATGGCATAGCTGCCTCTATCAATCGATCGCGCGTCGCAAGCGACGCGGCTAAACGTTCACGCTAGTGCGATCCGCCTTACTTGGCGCCCGTTGGTCCGGCCGCGTCGGTCTTGCGACCGGAGTGGCCCTTGAACTGCCGGGTCGGTGAAAACTCGCCGAGCTTGTGGCCGACCATGTCTTCCTGCACGAACACTTTCAGGAACTTGTTGCCGTTGTGCACCTCGAAGGTGTGGCCGACAAATTCCGGAATGATCGTGCAAGCCCGTGCCCACGTTTTCATCGTGAGCTTCTTACGAGTCTCGTTGAGGCGCGCCACTTTCTTGTAGAGCTTCTCATCGACGAACGGGCCTTTTTTTGCGCTTCTGCTCATGGGAGTTGCCAGTCATTAGTTACCCGTTGCCAGTAGGGGCCAGGCGCCTCACTGGCAACTGGCAACAAACAACTGGCAACTCATGTCTACTCATGTCTATCTATTCACAACCTGCGGACGCTGCTGGAACTTGCCGAATTTGCGGCGGCGCAGGATCAGTTTTTCGCTGTTCTTCTTTTGGCTTCGGGTGATGCCGCCTTTGGCCGGCACACCGGTCTTGCTCACCGGATGTCGACCGCCGTTGCTGCGGCCTTCGCCGCCGCCCAGCGGATGATCGATCGGGTTCATCGCCTTGGCGCGTGTGTGTGGGCGAATACCCCGGTGGCGGTTGCGACCGGCCTTGCCGATGCTGACGTTAATCCAATCGGTGTTGCTGAGCTGGCCGATCGTCGCCCGGCACTTACTTTTCACACGGCGCATTTCGCCGGATGGAAGGATGATGACTGACCACTCGCCTTCTTTGGCGCTCAATCGCGCAACGCCGCCCGCCGAACGAACCAACTTGCCGCCTTGGCCGGGGTTCATTTCGATGTTGTGTACTTCCAAGCCCGCCGGCACATTGGCCAGCGGCATGCAGTTGCCAAGCTCCGGCTCGGCGGTCGGGCCGCTTTGAACGGTGGTGCCGACTTTCAGGCCATTGGGAGCCAGGATGTACGATTTCTGGCCGTCGGTGTATTGGATCAGGGCGATGAAACACGAACGGTTCGGATCGTATTCGATCGCGATCACCTTGGCCGACTGATCATCCTTCAATCGCTTGAAGTCGATCAATCGATACAACTTCTTGTTGCCGCCGCCACGATGCTTGGCGGTGATGACGCCATGATGGTTGCGCCCGCTGGCGCGCCGCTTGCCCACGACCAGCGACTTTTCCGGCTCGAACTTCGTGAGCACGGCTTTGTAGTCAATAACCGATCCGGCACGGCGGCCGGCGGAGGTCGGATTGTAGAATTTGATCGGCATAAAAATCAGCTAAAGAGCCGTTAGCTGAAAGCGGATAGAAGAATTTCTTGCTATCGGCTCTCGGCTATTCGCTATCTGCTCTCCGTTAAAACAGTTCAATCTTCGAGTCGTCGTGCAGCTTGACCAACGCACGTTTCACGTTGGTCGCGTTGACATAACCTACCTTCGTCCTGCGGGCCTTGCCCTTGCGGACCATGGTGCGGACGTCCGCAACCTTCACGTTGTATAGCTCTTCAACCGCCTTCTTAATATCGAGCTTGCTCGCCTTGCCCGCGACGTGGAACGAATAAGTGTTCCTTGTCTGCGACTGGTGATTGCTCTTTTCAGTGATGAGCGGCTTGATGATGACTTCTGTTGGATGCATGGTTGATCTCTGGGTATTTAAGTGTGGCTTTAGCCCAGAACCTTTTCAAAGTCGGCCTTGGTCATCAGCAGAGTGCGGTTGCGAAGCAAATCCCACACATTAAGTTGCTCGACCGTTGTGAGCGTGGTGCGATCGATGTTGCGCGCCGATTTTTGAAGCTGCACATTTTTGATATCGGTCGCGAGCAAAACACTGCGATCAATGCCCAGCGCCTTGAACATGGCCACGACGGGCTTGGTTTTGATGGCATCCAGCTTCACTTCGGTAATAAGCTTTAGATCGCCGGCCTGAATTTTGGACAGGATGGCACTGCGGGTTGCGAGCCGCCGGGCTTTTTTGGGCATCGCCTGGCGCCAATCCTTCGGACGCTTTTGTTTGGCATGGCCGCCGCCGACTTTGATGGGGTTGCGGATACCGCCGGTACGCGCGTTGCCGGTGCCCTTTTGCTTGAACATCTTGCGCGTCGAACCAGCCACCTCGCCGCGGGCCTTGGTTTTCACGGTGCCCTGCCGCTGGTTGGCGTGGTACATCACCAGGGCCTGCTTGAGCAGCTCCTTGCGAATCTCGCCGCCGAGCTTGGCGGGGTCGACCTGGAAGGTCTCGACCTGCTGGCCTGATTGATTGAATACGGGAACGTCGATCATGGTCGTCTCGGTTACTTAAATTGCTTCGTTACGCAGCGGCCTTCACGCGAGCAGTAATGCTTTTACGAACGAAAAGAAGCCCGCCGTTTGGTCCTGGCAGAGCTCCCTTGATCAGCAACAGATTGTTGTCTTTATCGATACGCACCAGCGGGTGATTGCGCGTGGTCACGCGGTCGTCGCCCATGTGGCCGGCCATTTTAAGACCCTTCTTTGGCTTGCCGGTGTGACCGCGATTGCTGGCGTACGAACAAATCGAACCGCGTGAACGATGCTTGCGTTCGGTGCCGTGCGATGCCGGCAGCCCACCGAAGTTATAGCGCTTCATGACGCCGGCAAAACCTTTGCCCTTGCTGGTGCCGATGACGTCGACGTACTGCACGCCTTCGAATGAATCGACCGCGACCGTATCCCCCGCGTTTTTGTCGGTGGCGGAGGCGAGGCGAACTTCGCGAAAGTGACGCTTCGGAGCAATCCCCGCGTGTTTGCCACAGTGGCCGATCAGCGGGAATGTGCTGTTTTTGGGCTCAACCGTCAGGTAGCCGAGTTGCACGGCGTTGTACCCGTCTTTGCCGTCGGCGGCTTTAATCTGTGTGATGACGTTCGGTTCAACGTGCACGACGGTAACGGGCACAATGGTGCCTTTGGCGTCGTAAACGCGCGTCATGCCGACTTTCTTGCCTAATAGTGCTGGTGACATTGCGTTTCGAGCCAGAGGACGTTGAATCAAAGATCGATTCCGCGTCGTTCGCTCGCCTCACCCGCGTCGCAAGCGACGCGGCTAAATAAGACGAAACAACTTCCTTGGACGCGTGACTCTTCGCGTTTAGGCAAAGAGCAAACGGGTTCTTGGATGAACCCCACGGTCTGCGGGAAAAATTTGATGCCCCTGAAAACTCAGGAGCATCGTATACAAAGGACAATCAGCCTTGCTTGATCTTTACAAATACGCCCGCCGGAACAACGAGGCGGTTAAGCGCTTCGACGGTTCGCGAATTGGGGTCGTAAATGTCAATCACGCGTTTGTGCGTGCGCATCTCGAACTGCTCGCGCGACTTTTTATCGATGTGCGGGCTGCGCAACACCGTATAGCGCTCGATCCGAGTCGGAAGCGGAATGGGGCCGCAAACCTTAGCGTTGGTGCGCTTGGCATTCTCGACGATATCTTTCGCCGATTTATCCAACGACCGGTAGTCGTAGGCTTCCATTCGAATTCGAATCCGATCAACAGTCATTCTCTAACCTGCTGCTTTCGTTACACTTATGCCTGTACAAAGGGCGTATACCCTCGGTCAGGCGAGCGGAGCAGGATATCCATCTTTAGCGCCGAGTCAACACCTGTTGAAAGTAAAATTGATGCAAAGTCTCGCGAGAGTGCCGCGCGCTGTTACGATTGCGAGGTAACAATGACCGACATTTGCCTCAACAAGCCGGCAGCGCTTCTGAAATCGGGCGATATTCATGCGGCCATTGATGAACTATTGATAAGCGGCGCCGCGACAACAGCCTTGGCCGCCGAGAAGATGTTTCTTGACAATCATCTCATGGAGCTCGTACTTCTTCTTGACACGCTGAACGATGCCGAATTGCGGCAACACGAAGCCATTCGACTGCTGTTCTTCCACGGCGGCCGGCGGTTGGAGGATGCGCTGTGACGTCGAGCGATCAGCGCATGTCTGAAATTGCCACAACACTCCAAGCGGCTGGACTTGGTTCGGTAGTAATGGGGGGACACGCAGTACGCTATTACGGCGTCGATCGAAACACTGTCGATTACGATTTTTTCGCTGGCGCGCGATCAACCCAGGAGATTCGCGATGTGATCGCCTGTATGCCGGCATTGCAAGATGCGGCGGAAGGGCCTTCATGGCGACCCGATGAATTCGTCCGCTTCCGCATCGGTGTGCTTCCCGACGGCCGTGACGAGTGGCTCGAGTTCTGGCTGCACAATCACTTGCTGCCGAAATTCGAAACCGCGTCAGGCAGGGTTGAACGCGGAATGTACGGCGGCAAGCAGCTCGCATTTTTGGCGCTGGAAGATCTACTTCGAAGCAAGGAAACCGAACGCGCTGATGACTGGCACGACATTTCGTTGCTCGAGGAAATTCAAGATGAACGGCTCGTGGCAGCGGCATCATCCAGGCACGAGAACATTGTCGCGTTTCTTTCACGAATGCGCAGTCGTCGCGGGTTCGACCGCGCGCGGGCTCAGAATCTGTTCGCCGACAATGCGGTCGTGCGCAGCGCCTTGTCCACCCTTGCGCATCCCGTCACCTACGCCTATCTGCTGCCTTTGGCAATTGATCAACCGCCCCCGACCGCGTTGATTCGTTCGGTGGAGGCCGGGATCGAAAGTTCCCTTCGAACCGTCGAGTTCGCATCGCTTCGCCACATGGGATTGGTCGAAGTTGTCCGCCGAGCTTACCAGCGCGCTGCGATCAACGAGGATCGCGCCGAGAAGCAGCGTGTGCTTCAACGCCAACAGTCCAAAAACCCGGAATAGCGCCAGGTCACCTCAGCGTCGCGCGACACCGCAGCAAAGTCATAATCGCATACGCAGTTCCGTAGGGTTTGTGGTAATCCCACATCGCATAATCCCACCACGACCCGTCCGATTCCTGATACGGCAGCATGTGCGTCAACAACTGTTCGGCAAACGGCTTGCCTTCGTCGGCCCCGATGCGCTCGATCAGCCGGGCGGCATAGAAATGGCCGAAGTAATAGTAATAGCCCGACGTTTGATACCACGCCTCGTGCGGGTACGGGCGCTTCCGGCCCATGTCGATCCACTGATGATTATCGAGAAACGTCTTAAGGCCGTCCACGGCCCGCTGCCGATTCACCAGCGGCGAGTTCCAAAGCCACAATGCGTCGTTGCCGGATTGCGTTCGACCGATGGCGCCCTTCATCTGGTTGGCCGGCATCTTAAGCAAGTATCGGCTATCGGCGCCGTAGAGGAACCATCCGCCGGGGGTGCGGCATTCTTCCAGGCGGTTCGTCGCTCGCTTGATTAAATCATCCGGCACCGCAATGCCGGCTTGGCGCGCATCGTGCAATGCAATGAGCGCTGATGCCGTGCCGAAGCTGGTGGCTTCCATGCTTGGCTGCTGCGTCTTGGCGTCAAAGTCATAGTAATTCCACCCCCCGTTATAGGCGGCGTACTTGATCAACTGTTTCAGGTGCCAGTCGGCGGTCTCTCGAACTTGCTTATCTTCCTGAATGATCAGCTCGCGCGACATCAACTGCAGCGCGTAGGTGTGCGCCCAGATGTTATAAATCACCTCGCCGCTTTCGCGTCGCGCGGTGCGACTGTTGAGCAGATACCTCATCCCGCGGCCGTGCGCTTCGGTTTCGCCCGCCTCACGCAGCGCCATCACGCAAAGCGCTGTCGTGCCGTCGCGAAATGCTTCGTGCGAACCGGCGGTGGAATAGATTTCGTACCCGCGGGTTTGCAAACCGGTGCCCCAGGAGCCGTCAGGGTTTTGGCTCGACTTCAGGAACGCCACTCCCGCCGCAATGGCGTCATTGATCGGGCGCGCGGCGACGGGTTGAGTTGTCTCGAATGATTTCGGCTTGAACCGGTCCGCCTTCGGCCCCGCCGAACAACCCGGCAAACAGCCGGCCGCTGCGCAGAAAAGCAGCGCCCAAATGGCGATAGCGCGTTGCGTCACGGTCATTCCTCTTTAAACGTCGCCAGGACGGCGTCGCCTTCTTTAAGCCCGCGGGCGATCTCAACCATTTCCCCATCGCTTCGGCCGACGCTGACGGGTTGCTTCGTCTTCTTTCCGGCGACGGTCACGATCACTTTCCCATCACTCACCGCCGTTTTGGGAACCAGCAGCAACGCGCTAGCATCCGCCACATCAATCTCAACCGACGCCCGATATCCCGGCAGCAGTGACGCGATGCCAACATCGATTTCAACCGGCACTTCGAACTTGGCCGGATCGCCCGCGATGCTCGCGACCGGCGACGGCGTGCCGCATTTGCCGACGGTGGAACGCTCGGGCGTGGACTTGGGCGTGATGACGACCGGATCGCCGGCGCGCACCCGCGCCACCTGATCTTCCGGCACCGCCGCGATGAAGCGAACCTTGCCGGGCTGCACAATGGTCGCGACCACCTGATCGGCCGCCACCTTGTCGCCCTGCCCAAGCGCTTCAGGTGAATTGCCCTGCCACACGCCGGCGACAAGTCGGCCGTAAAGCACGATTCCATCGCCGGCCGCCATCACCGTCATCGACGCGGCATCGGCGCGAAGGTCGTTCAGCTTGCGATACGCCCCATCGTGCGCCGTACGCGCGGTGACCAGCCCCGCCTGGCGCTGAACCGATCCCTGCGCCTGCGCCGCCGACAAGGCCGCAGTCGCCTGCTGCTGTTGGTCGCGGGCGTTAAGCACCGTGCGCTTGCTCTGTTCATAGTCGGTGGCTTTGCCCTTCTCCACCCGGCTCTTGGTCATCTCCAGGCCAATCTGCGAAAACTCCAGTTGCCGCAGCGCCCGCTTCACCACGATGTCGGCGGTCTGGTTCGTCAACTCTTCTGATTTGTACATCTTCTTAAGCTGATCCAGTTCGTCCTGCTGATCTTCAACATTGTGGGCCGAGCCGCGTAACTGCAACTCGTACTGCTTAAGCTGCTGCGGGCCGTCCACCTTCTCCCACCACCCGACCGCTTCTCCGGCCCAGGCGAGCGATTCGGCTTGAATCTTCGCCGCCAGCGCATCGGCCTCGTTGCCAAGTTTCACGTCGGCCTCGGCTTTGGCAAGATTGGCGGCGGCAACGGCAAGATCGTTCTCGGCAGTTGCAATCTGGCGATTGATGTCATCGGTGTTGACGCGAAAAATTGCTTCGCCGGCCTTAACCGTTGCGCCTTGCGCCACGACCGATTCAACCTTCAAGTCGCCCACATACGCCCGCGGACGAAACCGAACTTCCACCGGATCAATCGCTGCAAACCACCCGTCGGCGGTCACTTTGAGCGACAGATCGCCCTTTTTTACAACAACAATTTTCGGCGGCTTGGCCGATTCAGCCGTCGTCGGCTCGGCCATGGCCATGGCCATGGCGGCGAGCAGGGGGACGAGGGAAAGCGCTTTGGCCGATAGGGGGATAAGCTTTGATCGCAAGAAAAGTCTCCTTAGTCCGCCTGCACACAGAGCGCCCGCGCAAGTTGCAGGAGGATGGACAATCAAAACAGAAAGCGGACGGAATGCAATTGCTCGGGCTTCCCGCATCCGTTAGCTGGCGCATCGACGCCGCGTTTTGAGCTTTGAGCAAACACGCGGATTCTTTGCTTGAAACTCTCGCAACGACTTTCGACCCGGGTGTTCGCTTTAGCGCACAGCCCGGCGTGGACAGCAAATGTCGCTTATCGCGCTTGGCAACTATTTTCCGTTCGCTAGACCCGCTGTCACACTTGCACACGCAATCCTGCCGCCCGCATCAACGCCTCTGCATACTCAACGCCCACCACCCGCCGCCGGCGAGAAACTCATAAACGGCCGTTCGCTGCATCTGAGGAGCGTAGGACAGCGCGCCTTTCCATAACTGATATGCATTCAGTGTGCCGCGTTTGCGCATGTCGAGAAGCGCCCTGCGAATCATGCTGTCGAACTTCGGGCGAACAGTCGAACGGCCGTCCGCGTCGGTGGTTTTACCGGCTCGCTTGCCGGCTTGCGAGCGCGGCTTGGTATTCACGTTGCCCCCGTTTCATAACGCAGCGCGCGGAGGTGCTTCGCGTCGCGCCTTCGACGGGCGACCAGACGATGAAGAGGACGATGTCGCGCGCTGCGGGTTCTGATCCGATCGTGATCCACCGGTCTTCGTTTTCGCCGCTGTGCTCGTCATCGAAGGTTCGTGTTGCGAGCCGCGACCGTGATGTAGCGGTTGTCTCGGAGCAGCGCGTACCCCGTCAATCCACTTGCTTACCCGCGGGGCTCGTTGTGATTACGCCTTGCCTTCCAGAATCGCCTTCTTCACATTCGAAGGCACTTCGGCGTATCTCAGCGGTTCCATCACACTGGTGGCGCGGCCGGTGCTCATGCTGCGCAGCTCCGTGGTGTAGCCGAACATTTCCGCCAGCGGAACTTCGGCTTCGACGATACGCGTGTTACCGCGCTGGTCAGAGTTCACAATCATCCCCCGACGGCGGTTGAGGTCGCCGGTGACGTTGCCTACGAATTCTTCGGGCGTCGTCACGACCACTTTCATGATCGGTTCGAGCAACGTCGCGCCGGCGCGCAGCACGGCTTCTTTGAACGCGATCTGGCCGGCCAGCTCGAACGCGATCTGCGACGAGTCGACGTCGTGGTAGCTGCCGTCGGTGAGCGTAATCTTGGCGTTTATCAATGGGTAGTTTTTCAACACACCCGTCTTGGCGCTCATGCGCACGCCGTACTCTATTGACGGAATGAATTCCTTCGGAATCGCGCCGCCGAAGACCTTGTTTTCGAAGGCGATTTTGTCGTCTGAATTCCAGCCGACCTTCTTGGCTTCTTCAGGCGTGAGCGGCAGGCCCTCGGCGTTGGTGCCGTTGAACGGTTCGATGCTGATCGTGCAGTCGCCGAATTGCCCGCGACCGCCGGATTGCTTCACATGCTTGCCGCGCACGTGCTGCACCGATTTGGTAATCGTTTCTTTGTAAGCCACCTTCGGCTTGCCGACGTTCACGTCCACATGGTGATCGCGCGTCAGCTTCATGCGAAGAATTTCAAGGTGAAGCTCGCCCATGCCGGCGATGATGGTTTCGCCGGTTTCTTCGTCGTAGTTGGCCTGGAAGGTCGGGTCTTCACGCTTGAGCGTCGTCAGCGCTTCGCCGAGTCTCTGCTTGTCGGCGGCGGTCTTGGGTTCAATCGCCATGCTGATGACGGGTTCCGGGAATGTGGGGCGTTCCAGAATGATCGGGTGATCCTGATCGCAAAGCGTGTCGCCGGTGATCGCTTCCTTAATGCCGATACACGCCACGATGTCGCCTGCTTCAGCAAAATCCAGCGCAATTCGATCGGCGGCGTGCATTTGGAACAGGCGCGAGATATTTTCGCGCTTGTTACGGTTGCTGTTGAGCACACGGCTCCCTTTTTCGAGCCGGCCGCTATAGACGCGAACGTAGGTCAGTTCGCCGTGCGGGTCGCTGACGATCTTGAACACCAGACCGCAGAACGGCTCGTCCGGCGTGAGCTTTCGAACCACGTCTTTTCCGGCATCCCGCGGGTCGTGCCCGTGCAGTTCGGTGATGTCGGTGGGCGCGGGAAGGAAATCAATCACGCCGTCAATCAGCCGCTGCACACCCACATACTTCAGCGCGCTGCCGCAGAAGACCGGGTGCATTTTGAAGCTGATGGTGGCGGCGCGAACGCCGGCGCGGATTTCGTCTTCGGTGATGCTGCTGGGATCGGTGAGATACTTTTCCATCAGCGCATCGTCGGTCTCGGAAACTTTTTCGACCAGGATGTGCCGCCAATGTTCGAACCGTTCCTTCTCTTCTTCAGGGATCGGCTTCTCAATGATCGTCTTGCCCTTATCCTTGTCATCCTTCATGTTGTAATAGATCGCCACCCCGCGGATGAGGTCGATCGTGCCCTGGAACGTGCTGGCCTGGCCGATGGGAATCTGCACCGCGACGGCGGGCGCGCCCAGGCGTTCGAGAATGCTGTTGAAGCTGAACTCAAAATCGGCGCCGACTTTGTCCATCTTGTTGATAAAGCAAAGCCGCGGCACGCTGTATTTGGTCGCCTGACGCCATACGGTTTCGGATTGCGCCTCGACGCCTTCCTTGCCATCGAACACGGCCACCGCGCCATCAAGCACGCGTAGTGAGCGTTCCACTTCAGCGGTGAAGTCGACGTGGCCGGGGGTGTCGATCAGGTTGATCGTGTACCGCTCGCCGTGACGATCCCACGGACAAGTGGTGGCGGCAGAGTTGATGGTAATGCCGCGCTTCTGCTCTTCCTCGTCAAAGTCCATGACGGCAGTGCCTTCGTGCACTTCGCCCATTTTGTGGATCTTGCCGGTATAGTAGAGGATACGTTCGGAGACCGTGGTCTTGCCCGCGTCAATATGTGCGGCGATACCGATATTGCGAATTTTGGATAAGTCGCGTGCCATAATAAACTTCGATCCTTTGGCGGTACGGATGCACGATCACGTCTCAGCTTAAGAAAGCTGAATCCTCTATGCCGAACCATGCACAATTTTCGTTCGCGGAAACGGCCCACGGCGCAAACCCTGCGCCGAGGCCCCGAAACGAGAGGCGGATAGTCTAAGAATCGCATAGATTCCGTCAAGCGATCAACTTACGTCATCCGCAATCGGCGATGCCCCAGTTCTGCCATCATCCCCATCTCTACAAGATCGTGAGAATCGTCACAATGCATTGCCAATAAGGGGCTTGCAACCCTTGCGCCTCCCCCGCCGTATCTCTTATGAGTGAACACGATTCAACCATTTCGTCGATACCTTCCGATAAGAGTCACTGGCGGAATTATGCGTTCTGTTGTACTCACGACGATCGTTCTGATGGTGCTCGGCGCGTTACTGCAGCCGCTGATTACTGGCGCGCGAACGCTCGCGCCGGCGAGTTCTCACCTTCCTTCATCCGATGCCGCCACAGCGCCGTTGGTGCAACCGCCGGCACTGGCAGAGTTCCGCGGCGCGGAGGGATTCTGGCGCCTGGGCAAGACGGCCGATGGCGTGTGGTGGTTTGTTTCGCCCGACGGCCGGCCCGATTGGCTCAACACCGTTACCACCGTCGTGCCCTACCAACACGGCCGCGACCCCGACGGCCCGCACTACACCAGCCGCGACTTTCCCCCCGGCGGGGGCGATGCGGAAATCAAGGCGTGGGCCGAGAAAACGCTGACGCGCATCCGCGATAAAGGCTTCAAAGCAATCGGCGCGTGGAGCCACCCGATCTTTCATCAGTTCGACGTGCCCATGACGCGCGACCTCAACGTGTGGACCTACATGGCCACCGCGTGCCGTCGCTTCTACTCGCCCCAATGGGCCGAGACAGCCGAGAAGGCGATCGCCGATCAGGTTACGCCTTTGAAAGACAACACCAACCTCGTCGGCTACTTCATCGATAACGAACTCGATTGGGGCGAAGGCGGCGCCGGCCCGGGTTACTACTTCGACAACCTCGCGCCCGAAGACCCCAACCGGGCGGCGGTCTTGAAAGTCATCCAAAAACTTTGGCCCACGGTCGAACAGTTCAACGCCGATTGGAAGACGACCTTCGCATCATTCGATGATCTGCGCAAAGAAGCGGCGCTTCCGAATACGCCGTTCGAATCCTACGGCAAACTGTTTGATGCGTGGCTTGAGCACCTGGCACGCGATTACTTCACGCTCACAACCTCGCTTATCCGCAAGCACGACCCGAATCACCTCATCCTCGGCGTGCGCTTCAAAGGGTACGCCCCGCGCGAGGTCGTCCGCGGCAGCCGCGGGCTGACGGATGTGCAATCCATCAACTACTACGTCTCCGACGGCCGGCTTGATTACGACATGTTCCGCTGGATGAATGAAGAGTCCGGCCAGCCGGTCATGATCACTGAATACGCGTTCCACTCGCTCGACGGGCGCAGTGGCAACCGAAACACCGTCGGCTTCGCGGCGCAGGTGCTCGACCAGCAGGCGCGGGCCGACGGATACAAGCATTTTACCTCGCGGCTGGCGCGGGTGCCGTTCATCATCGGCGCCGACTGGTTCCAATGGAACGATGAACCCCCCAGCGGCCGACGTGTGGACGGCGAAGACGTCAACTTCGGCATCGTCGATATCGATGATCGCCCGTATGACCTGCTCGCCGACGCGATCGCCGAAGTGTCGCCGAAGCTCAACAACTTCCATCAGGCCAGTTCGACCGACACCGGCGCCGACCTGTGGCGCGAGAGCTTCGCCGTCAAGCCCACAATCAACGTCCCCTACCTGTCGCAACCGCCCCGGCTCAATGGCGAGTTGAGCGACTGGTCGCCGGCGACCAAGGTGCAAGGAATGAAGCGCGGCCAGACCATCGGCCTCGAGCGATCGCGCCTGCCCGTGCCCAACATCTACATGGGTTGGACCAACGAAGGCTTGTATCTGGGCATGGAAGTGTTCGACGACGACATCCAATCCGCTCCCGCCAAAGGCTGGTGGTGGACGCGCGACTGTGTGGAATTCTGGGTGGCCACCAAACCCGTTGCATCCGACCAGGTGCGCTACGATCCGAACTGTCACCAGTTCTTCTTCATCCCGATCGATTTCCCCGGCAGCGACGGCGTGGCCGGCGTGGTCGGCCAGTGGCATCGGCCCGGCGACAATCTCAGCGACAACCTCATTCCACACCCCGCCATCAAGGACGCGGTGCGCGTGCTGCCCGATCGGTATGTGGTGGAAATGTTCATCCCCGCTTCGGCGCTGAACGGCTTCGACCCCGCCACCACGCGGCAGATATCGGTTAACTTCCACGCCCGCAATTTCCAGCACGCAATCGACTACTTCTGGTCGGCGCCCAAAGAAGCGGTGACTCAGCTCCGCCCGAACACCTGGGGCACGGCGTATTTGCAGGAGCCGCCGGCGACGGGGTTAAAGTAGCTTTTGCAGAACAAGCGCCTCGCCAACGACCGGTTTCCAAAAACCACGATTTTGCTATATAGAGAAATCAATGTATGATTTCCGGTGGATCGCGTGGAACGTCGATCATATTGCCGAGCACGGGTTTGCGCCCGATGAAGCGGAACAAGTGGTGAATCACGCGCCGCGCGGCTACCCACGACGAACGGGAGGTGATGCTTTCCTTGTTCGCGGGCGAACGCAAGCCGGAACTTTGATACAGGTCATCTACACAATCGACCCGCCGCCGCTGCGAAGTGTGTTCGTGTTCCATGCTCGGCCGCTCACCCCTGCCGAAGTTCGCCGATACTTTCCCAGACACCGACGGAGATAACCATGCCACGCAAAGTGTATTCGAAGCTGTCGCCGAAGGAGCTTCAAATTGCCTCCGCCGAATTCGACCGCGAGTTCGTGCCAACCAAGCCGCTCACGCCGGCGATGCGCCAGCAAGCGCGTCAAGCCAAGCGAGGCCGTCCGCGCGTCGGCAAAGGTGCAGCGGCGGTTCTCGTGTCAATGGAAAAGGGCCTGCTCACCGCCGCCGACGCCTATGCGAAACGGCACAAGCTCACACGATCCGAGCTTGTTGCAAGGGGCGTGAAGGCGGTGATCTCGCGTTGAGGCGCCGCGACCTCGCAAACGCCGCGCGCGAGACCGGAAAATGCCCAAAACACAACTCTCCTCGACGATTGCCATCCGATTTTAAACATGAGTGAATGAGCCACTGGGTTAGGCACAGCGGCGACACCCGCGCACTCATTCCGGCTTGAGCGCTGCGATAATCGACCGATACTGCAACTCCCGATGCTCATACGCCACCTCATGCCCGTGATACGGGTAGTCGTGCATTTCCTTTTCCGCACCAATATGGTTGTACGCCGCGTAGATCGTGCTCGGCGGGCAGATGTCATCCCACAGGCCGTTGCTGATGATCGTGCGGCATTTGATCCACGGCGCTAAGTTCATGTTGTCGAAATAGCTTAGTGTTTTAATAACCCGTTCAAACTGGCCCGGGTTCTGTTTGAGGTAGCGGATGATCTCCGGGTACGGGTTCTGCGGCGTGATGTTGATGGCGCGACGGAAATCGCACAGGAACGGCACGTCCGGCAGCGAGAGCTTCGGCCGGTCGGATAATGCCGACACCGCCAGCGCAATCGCCCCGCCCTGGCTGCCGCCGGTGATCGCTAATCGCGATGCATCCACCTCCGCCCGTGACGCCAACAACTCCAGCGCGCGCACCGCGTCGGCGTACACGTAGCGATAGTAGTAACCCTTCGGGTCGATGATTCCCTGCGTCATATACCCGGTGTAATGCCCGCCCGGTGGCGCCGAATGGTCGGTTGATTCGCCGCTCTGCCCGCGGCAGTCCATGCTCATTACGCAGATGCCTTGCGATGCCAGGTGAATCAAATCCAGCGGACGGGTTCCTCGACCGCTGTACCCGTGATACCACAGCACCGCGGGAAATTTCCCGCCGCCGCACGGCCGCACATACCACCCGGCGATGCGGCCCGGGCGATCATCCGCGCCGGCCACGTATCCATCCCACCGAACCGAGTAGCACGCCAGACCTTTGGCCGAAAGCTCATACGGCTGCATCGTCTCATTCAACGCTTGCGCCTTCGCGGTCGAGATCGTCTGTTGCCAGAACGAATCAAAATCCGCCTCGCGATAGAGGACCGGCTTGTATTCCACCAGCTTTTCCAACGGCCAATCAATAGACGGCATGAAGACTCCTTCGATGTGACGAGCCCGAAGGATACTGATCCCGGCCCGCGACTCAAACTCAGACGTTTTTTGTTATCCTCCGACGCATGTTCCCTCGCCCGGTGACCGTGAATGACCTGTCGTTGTTGCCGGAAATTGATGGCACGGCCGAGTCAACACACTACAGCCATCTCAACCGCGCGGTGGACGAATCGTCGATCACCTGGCGACTCGAACGCCGATTGCTCCGCGACAGGCTCATCGACGCTAACCGGCTTACCGACGATCTCGCGTTTAACTACAAACAAATCGCCGCCGGCATTGAGGACGGCCTGGCGCTTTGCATAGAGATCAATGATTCGCCGATGGCCAGCCTCGTCGCGCAGTCCCGGGCGGAGTTCCGAACGCTACACCTGATCGACCTGCGCGTCGACTACGACTACCGCCGCCAGGGATTGGGAACGGCGCTGGTTTGCGCCGCCATCGGCCACGCGCGCGATACCGACCTGCGCGCCCTCACCGCCGAAACCCCCACGCACAACGATCCGGCCATCCAGCTCTTACGAAAGCTCGCGTTCGAGCCGGCGGGTCTCGACGCATTTCGATTCAGCAATCACGACCTGGTGAAGGAAAAGGCCACGCTACTCTGGTGCCTGCCACTCAACTAAATATCGCCTCTCCCCCTCCATGTACCCAGAGAGGGGGAACAATTTCTGCCGATCGCGTATGTTCACTGACCGCGTATCTTCACCGAGGACTGCCGCTGGCCGATAACAAAAGTGCGTCGAACGCGCGTTGATGAACGTACCGTTATGAATACCCAAGCCGAACAAAACGCCATCGACGAAGCGCACGAGCGATCCGAGCAAATGGCCGTGCGCGTCGAAGACCTGCCCAGCGCCGACGGTGCCGCCATCCTGACCGGGCTTACCAACGCGCAGGCCGCCGACGTCGCCGAAGCCCTCGACCCGCAAACCGCCGCCAACATTCTCGCCGAGATGGATCACACGCGCGCCGCGTCGGTCATCGCGGACATGGAAGCGCCCGAAGCCTCCACCGTGCTTTCTTATATGGACCCCGACGACCGGGTGGACATTCTCGAACACGTCGGCGCGCCGCTGCACGACCAACTGGTCGACGAGATGGACGCCGCCGAGGCCGCCGAAGTTCATCAGTTGGAGCAGTACCCCCCCGACACTGCCGGCGGGCGCATGACCACTCAGGTCACCGCGCTTTACGAACACATTACCATCGACAACGCCGTCACCACGCTGCGCGAGCTTTCCCGGGAACTCGAGCAGATGTTCTATGTCTACGTCATCAACAAGCACAAAGAGCTGGTCGGCGTTCTTTCGATGCGCGACCTGATTCTGGCCGATCCGTCTGTCGTCCTGTCGGCGATCATGATCCGCAACGTCCGCTCGGTGGAAGCGAGCACGGACCAGGAAGCCGTCGCGCAGATGATGAAGAAATATGGCTATCTGGCCATGCCCGTCGTCGATCACAACAAACGCCTCCTTGGGCTGATTACGCTTGACGACGTCATCGAGGTGCTGGAAGACGAAGCCACCGAAGACGTGCAGCGGATGGCCGGCGCGGGCGCCGAAGAACGCCTCAACAGCCCGTGGCACTTCAGCTTTCGTTCGCGCGTGTGGTGGCTGGTCATCAACCTCGGAACTGCGTTTCTGGCCGGCGCGGTGGTCGGCGTGTTTGAAGCCACCATCGAGCAGATTGCCGTGCTGGCGATCTACATGCCGATCGTCGCCGGCATGGGCGGCAACGCCTCGGCGCAGGCGATGGCGGTCGCGGTGCGCGGGCTGGCCATCGGGCAGGTGGATCGGAAATTGCTTCGTCATGTCATCACCCGCGAACTAATTGTCGGCGTACTTACTGGCATTGTCTGTGCCGTCATTACCGCAGCCATTGCGATGATGTGGCAGGGGAAACCAATGCTCGGCCTGGTCGTCGGGCTGGCGCTGGTGATCAACCACACGCTGGCGTGCTCCACCGGCGCGGGCATCCCGTTCGTCATGAAGCGCCTGGGCTTCGACCCGGCGCAATCGGCGACGATTTTCGCGACCACAGTCACCGACGTCGGCGGGTTCTTCTGCTTCCTGGGCCTTGCCACGCTCTTCAAAAACACACTAATGAACTAACGCCACCGCGCAACGCTCACGCCGCGCTGTGAGCCTCAAGCGAACACGCGGGTCGCCGCGCCCCACCGTGCACGATGCATCCTCACAATGCATCGAAAAATCTCACTTTTGTTCAGGGTTTCGAACATTTTTTATCGCCAGGTATTCCTAAAATCGTGCATCTTCGTGCATCCTCGTGCACCCCCCCAAGCCGGAGGCTTCAGCCCCGGATCCCCCGGATGGGCGGTACAGTGCAGCATCGCCAATGACGTTCGCACGAAATGGCCTGATAGCCATATCGTGGCACCCGAGCGGCCGCACGCACTCTGGTATCGAGTGGGACTCGCATCGTTCGCATTGAATTTCAAAGAGCACTCTATCTATCCCCCGCGCTGCGCTGGCAGGGTCATGCGGGCGCAGCGCGCGCGATAAATTCCCACACGGTTGAGCAGGAACGAACTTCACCGTCGGGATTTTTGCATGAAAGCGCGCTGCGCCGGCACCACCTCGCCGGCGCAGCGCGCCGATAGCCCATTGAACCCTTCTTAGCACGCGCGATTGCGGGTAGGATCGAGGGCGTTACGTTCGGGTCACCCGATGGTCACTTTCACCTGCAACGTCTGTAAAACGCAGCTCAACGTCGACGACCAATTCGCCGGTAAAATGGCGCGTTGCCCGACGTGCATGTCCGCGCAGAACGTGCCTGAACTGCACGCTCAGACGGTCGGCGCTTCTCAAGTCATCGGGGTCAATGAATTGACCCCGCCGCGTCGGATGGCGCCGGTGTTTCAGCGGCCCGTCGTCGGGCAGCGCTATGGGTTTAACTGTGCGTACTGCTCGTCGCGACTGGAAGCCACCGAAAGCCTGGCCGGCACTGACGGGCACTGTCCCACCTGTGGCAGCAGTATCACGATTCCGATACGCGATCAATACGGCCGGCTGATCGATCCGAAAACCCGCCAGATCATCAAGCAAGACCCGCACCCCGTCCACGCCTATGCCGCCGCGGGAGAGCGGGCGCCGAAGATCATCCGGGTGAGCGATGGCAGCCAGCATATTCAGTGTCCCAAGTGCAGCGCGTACTCGTCGGTGCAGACCAACAATTGTCGGCAGTGCGGAATGCCGTTCACGATGGAAGGCACGACCGCCGAGGCCGGCGGCGCGAGCAACGGGTTTTGCGTGGCGAGCCTGGTTCTGGGGATCATCGGCATTCCGGCCTTCTGCACGATCATCCTGCCGGCGCTGGCGATTCTGTTCGGCATCATCGGCTACAACCAGCTTAGTAATAAAGGTGAAGGCGGCGGCAAAGGCATGGCGATCGCGGGGATGATCTGCGGGTGTATCGGCGCGTTGCTGGCGGGATTGCGGTGGCTGCGCTAGCGGCTTGTGGCTCCCCCGCCATGTACTCAGGGAGGGGTTGGGGGCTGTCTCTTATACACATCTGACGCTGCCGACGAATAGAGAGGTGTAGATCTCGGTGGTCGGCGTATCATTAAA
>ENA-ORBV01005134-ORBV01005134.1-microbial-mat-metagenome-genome-assembly--contig:-NODE-5134-length-24362-cov-6.208894_pt1 | contig 24362 bp, 21 predicted proteins | sample MGYA00237777_ERZ505514 | MGnify/ENA primary metagenome ERZ505514 (study PRJEB26160, sample SAMN06269048) | microbial mat metagenome | isolation source: Oligotrophic lake microbial mat | place... | reverse complement strand
CCAGGCGCTCCATATCGGGATCGACGTCTTTCACGCTGCTCGAAAGACCGAGCGGCTTCGACTGCGCGTGCAGCGCGCGGATGGCGTCGACCGACTTCGCCTCAAACACACGCTGACCCGTGAGCATCTCGCGTACGACGAGACCGAGCGCGAATACGTCGCTGCGCAGCGATGCCGCTTCGCCCATCAGTTGCTCAGGCGCCATGTAGGAGGGCGTGCCCGAGCGGTCACCTCCAGCGACGCTGCTGGCGAGCGCCGCGAGACCAAAGTCGGCGACGCGCGCATGACCGCGTCCGTCGATCATGACGTTCGCGGGTTTGAGGTCGCGATGAATCACACCTGCGTCGTGAGCGGCCGCGAGACCTGCGCAGATACCGCGGGCAATGTCGAGCGCTTTGTCACCGGGCAGGCGGCCGATCCGTCGCAGCAACGAGGCGAGGTCCTCGCCGTCCACGTACTCCATCACGAGAAAATGATGGCCCTCGGCTTCGGCGATGTCGTACAACCGGCACACATTCGGATGCGAGATCTGACGGCCGATGCGGACCTCGTCAACCAGGCGCTCCAGGCGCTCTGAGTCCGAGGCGAGCGCTGCAGGAAGGAATTTCAGCGCGACGGGCTGGCCGAGGCGGATGTCATCGGCGCGATAGACCTCGCCCATGCCGCCCTTGCCAAGTGGAGCGATGATGCGATACCGGCCCGCGAGCAACGTGCCCGGGGTGAAGCGAGCCGCGTCAACCGGGGCGTGGCTCGGTGCAGGCGCCAGCGCAGTATCAGCGGCGGAGTCCAGGCCGCGATCTGTATGGTCAGGCATTTAAGCCTCCCCTCTCGAAGTCCGTACATCATAGTCAGAGTGCTTTCGCTCCGTTCGCACGTTTTGACGATTCCTTCGCACCCTCAGCGCCGGAGCAGCAGAGCCTCGGATTCCGATCCGTGAACGATAGAATCGCGCGCCCATCGCAGCATTCCCCATGGCTTCTCCCATTCTGACCTTCGTCTATCTGGCCCTTCTCGGTCTGGGCCTGCTCTTCGCGCTCTGGGAATTCTTTCTGCTGTTTCAGCACCTCAGAAGATCGCGGCTCACTCCTCCGCCTCGTTCACGACCCGACTCGCTCGGCCCGCTTCCCTTCGTCACCGTTCAGATTCCCCTCTTCAACGAGAGATTCGCGGCCACCCGAGTGATTGAGGCCGTGGGGGCGCTCGACTATCCGAAAGACCGCCTGGAGATTCAGGTCCTCGACGACTCGAACGATGAGACCAGGGAGATTGTCGATGTCGCGATCGCCGAACTTCGCCCAGGAGGCCGTCGCGTGGTCGCGCTGCGGCGCGGGAACCGGACCGGGTACAAGGCGGGGGCGCTGGCCCATGGCCTCGCCCACGCCCGGGGTGAACTGATCGCCATCTTCGATGCCGACTTCGTGCCTCAGCCCGACCTTCTGCAGCGACTGATTGTCGAAAAGGACGCCTTCGCCGATCCGCGCGTGGGCTTCGCCCAGGCACGATGGCAGCACTTTAACATCGACGCCAACGTCATGACCCGCGCCCAGGCCATCATGCTGGATCGCTTCTTCCTGATTGTGAACCCGGTTCGACAGGCCATGAATCTGGTGATCCAGTTCAACGGATCGGGCGGGATCTGGCGGAAGTCCTGCATCGAGGACGCGGGCGGCTGGACCGCCGACACGCTCACCGAGGACTTCGACTTGTCCTACCGGGCAGCACTCAAGGGGTGGAAGGGCCTCTATTTCCCCGGGATCGGCGTTCCCTGCGATCTGCCCGCGGATCTCGCCGCGTTCAAGCGGCAGCAGCGTCGGTGGGCTCGGGGCACAACTCAGTGTTTCGTGAAGCTCATCCCCGATCTTCTCCGCGGGCCGTGGACCGGGGGTCGTCGTTTTGCCGAAGTCGCCACCGTAGCCGGTTACCACACGCAGGCCCTGGTTCTCGCCATGGCGGTGCTGTGGCCGTTCTTCGTGTTCCTCATCGAGCCACCGATGTTGTTCGCGGCCACGCAGATTCTCCTGGCCCCCCTCGCCTGGGCCGCCCCGGTCGCCTTCTTTCTCGCTCATCGGGCGCGGGAGGTCGCACCGTTCGGACGGCGGGTGCGCGACGTCGTGGCCGCCATCGCGGTCAGTCAGGGCCTGTCCATTGCCGTCTCCGCCGCCATCGCGGGCGCGTATCTCACGAACGAGGCCGGCGAGTTCGAGCGAACCCCAAAACAGGTTCCCCACGGCGTCCGCCTCGACTCCTACCTCGTTCCGCGGGACTGGACGGTCTGGGCCGAGGGGCTCGCGACCCTCTATTGCCTCGGAGCCTTCGCCATAATCGCCACGGCGGACCGGCTCATCTGGGCGATTCCCATGCTTCTCTGGGCGGCCTCCTTCGCCTTTGTATTCTTGCTGCAGATCACAAGCGAAGCCGCGCAGCCGGAGCCTTCGCTCTCGCCCTCCCCCAGCGCGTGATCCTGCTTCTGGTGGTGGCGCTCGCAGGCCTTCTCCAGACCTCAGTCGTGCTCTTGAGCGTGTTCATTCTTCGCGGTGGGGCGAGGGCCGGCGAAACTCCCGACGGGCCGCCGCCACGATGTGCTGTCATCATGCCCTCCTTCGGCGTGCCCAGTGGATTCGCAGTCGCAATCCGGGCTCACGCAGCGTCTTGTGTCGGGATGCGCGCCCGGTTCCTCGTCTGCGTCGAGTCCGCGGAGGATCCCGGAGTACCGTTCATTCGAGCAGCGGCAAAGGAGTTCGCAAGCGTCGAACTCGTCGTCGCCGGGAAGGCGCTTCTTTCCTCGCAGCAGAACCACAACATGCTCGCCGGAGTCACCGCCGCTGGAGACAGCGAGATCCTGGCCTTCGCAGACAATGACTTCACGCCTCCCGAGGGGTGGCTCGCGACCCTGGTGCGGCCCCTCCAGAAGGAATCGGTCACGGTCACCACCGGTTACCGCTGGATCGTCGGGCCCGGGACGATCGCCGGACACTTCCACGCCCTCGCCAGCATGACCATGGTCGCGTGGTTCGTACCGCTGAGCCGGTTTTTCGGCCTGGGCCTGTGGGGCGGGTCGTTCGCCCTTCGGCGGCGGGATTTCGAGGCCATTCAAGTGGCGGAGCGATGGCGGACCTCCATTTCGGACGACCTCAGTCTGACCGCGGCCCTCGTAGCTCACGGCAAACGCGCCACTTTCATTCCTGAACTGCTGATCCAAACCGACGATTGCATTGAGGATCCGCGTCGGGCCTTCGCCTGGTTCGAGCGACAGATTCTCAACACCAAAGCGCACGCACGCCCGCTGTGGGGCCTCGTTCTTCTGGGCCTGGGTCTCGAAGGATTCGGCTTGCTCCTTCCCGTGCTGGCTCTCGCGGCCTCGCCTTTCGAGACTCTGTCCCCGTTCTCGGTCGATGCGGCCCGCGCCGGAGCCCTGGCCTGGACGGCGGCCGTGATCTTTACGGCGGGCTACTCGGCGCTCGGGCCGATCCGTGGGAAGGCGACGCTGTTTGTCCTGGCTCCGCTGCTGAGACTCGCGCAGGCCGCGGCCGCCATGCGGACCCTGTTCTTGAATGAAATCAAATGGGCGGGAATAACCTATCGCTTCAACCGGCAGGGAGAAGTGATCGCAATCCGCCGAGAGAACGGGGGCGGTCTCGCTCAACCATGACCGGCGATCTGGTCGCGGTCACGGGGGCCACCGGTTTCGTCGGACGAAACCTGGTGACGCACCTGGCCGAGCAGGGCTTCGCAGTGCGCGCGCTGGCGCGGCCGGGGAAGCCTTTTTCCGGCGTGGAGATCGTCACGGGTGATCTGGAATCGGGAGAAGGGCTCCCCGCCCTGGTCCAGGGAGCACGTTTCGTTTTCCATCTCGGAGGCCGGGTGACCGCGCCCGACGAAGCGGCCTTTGACCGCGCGAATGTGGAAGGCACTATGAAGCTGGTGAAGGCCGCTGAAGCAACGGGGATCGAGCGACTCATCCACATTTCCTCCCTGGCCGTCACCGGTCCTTCTCTCCGAGGCGCACCGGTCGATGAAGCAGCAGGGCCTGCCCCGGTCACCGCCTACGGGCGCAGCAAACTAAAGGGAGAAGGTGTGGTGCGGGCAAGCCGGGTTCCCTGGGTGATCGCTCGTCCGTGCGCGGTGTATGGGCCCTACGACCGCGCCTTCCTAGATCTGTTCCGGAGCGGATCGAGATTCGGAATAGCGCCCGTGATCGGCGACGGCCGGCAGGAGCTGTCGATGATCCACGTCGAGGACCTTTGCCAGGCTCTGCTTCTGCTGGCGGCGTGTCCGACCGCCGCGGGTGGGACCTTTCATGTCGCTCACCCTGAGGTCCATACTCAACTCAGCTTGGCCGACTCCATTGGGAACGCGCTTGGTCGCAGGGTGCGCACGATCCCAGTGCCCATTCCGGCGTTCAGGGTCTACGCCGCGGTCGTGGGAACCGGGGCCCGATGGAGCGGAAGCGAGACCTTCATCGCCTCGTGGAAGGTCCCCGAGTATCTGGCTCCGGCCTGGACCTGCCGAACGGAGCGCCTGCAGGCAGCCACCGGCTTCGTGGCAAGACGCGGACTGCTGGAAGGCATGAACGGCACCGCGAAGTGGTACGCGCGTGAAGGGCTTCTGTAGACCGTGAACGACCGCGGCGTCCCTGGATTGGTAGGCTCAACCTGTGATGTTGATGGCGCTGCTGTTGCTGCTGGGAGGCCAGGGGGCGCCCCCCCCCGCGCCTGCCCCGGACCGTGAGCAGGTCCTGGTCACGATCATCAGCGAGCCCGAGGACAATCTGGTCCACCAGCTGATCATGGTGATCGCGCCGGACGGCCGCCTTCGCCACCTCGTGCGCCGGAGCAAGGAAGACGAAACGATCGCGACCCTTCAGGCGCTGCGAGCAGGGGAAGTAGTCATGGCCCGCACCGATGGCCGCGCCTCCGTCATGCTCAGTTGTCCTGCCTGCGACCTGACGAAGTCGGGCATCGCGCACCTGCGCTACATCACCAATGGACTTTTAGGGCGCTACGGAAGGATGAAGATGAGGGTCGAGAGGCGAGGAGACGGCAGCTTCCATCTGTGGAGCATGGAGGGCGAGAGGATCGAAAGGCTCCGGCTCACATCCAGGCGCTGGCTGGGAATACTGATCGGGGTCAAGTCCGTCAGGATCGAGAAGTGAGGGCCTCCGTCCGGAGCTGGTCCTTGGTGACTGGTTGAGACCCCTAGAACAGAATGTACAATTCGCGCCTTCTGACCGACTTCCATGAATTGAAGCTAAACGCCCACCCCGTCGGCCAGCTACGGGTCCTCCTGGTCAGCCAATACGCTCTGCCGAAACTCGGTGGGCTGGAAACCGCGGTCGAGAATCTCGCGGTTGGACTGGTGAAAGCCGGCCACCGCAGCACGATTCTCACCAGTTCCTGTGGTGAAGGTGCCATCCCGGAAACCCGGGTCCGCCGCGTCCGAGTCCGGGCGTGGAACGGCTTGGAGCGCATAATGCGTGTCCCCTACCCGATTTTCTCTCCAGCCCTTGATGGGGCACTGCGCGCGGAGATCGCGGACTGCGACGTTGTCCACATCCACGGATTTCTCTTTCACAGTTCCATCATCGCCCTGCGTCTGGCCGGACGGGCGGGCAAGCCGGTGGTGGTCACGGAGCACGTGGGCTTCACGCGCTACCCCAGTCCGCTCCTGAACTTCGCTCAGCGCACCGCCTTCCAGATCTTCACCAGGCGTTTTCTTCGCTCCGCAGCCACGGTTATCTGCCTGAACCACCGGGTTCAGGACTGGCTACGCGACCAGATGCCCGATCCCGGGAAGCTGAGGCTGGTCCCCAACGGAATCGACCTGACGCATTTCCGGCCGGCGAGCCCGGAGGAAAAACTGGAAGCCCGGCTCCGGCTCGGCATCTCGCCCCACCGCCCTGTGGTCCTCTTTGTGGGAAGGTTTGTGCCGAAGAAGCACGTCGAACGCCTCCTGATCCCGTTCGACGGAACCTTTGACCTCGTCCTATGCGGACCCGATCTCCCAGAGGGCAACCACAAGGCTGTGCGTCACATCTGCGTGCCGCCGTCGGAGATGCCGACAATCTATCGTGCCGCCGATGTGTTCGCCCTGCCGTCCGAAGGAGAGGGCTTCCCCATGTCGGTGATGGAGGCTATGGCCAGCGGTCTGTCGGCGGTGGTGTGTCGCGACCGCGCCTACGAGGGTCAGGTGGATGATACGGAGATCGTGCAGACCGAAGTCGATGTCGCCGCCTTTCATCGCGCGATCAAGGACCTGCTCGGAGACCCAGGCCGGAGGGCGAGGATAGGCGACGCCGCGCGGAAGCGGGCGGTGGCCGATTTCGGTGTCACTCGCTCGACGGCGCGTCATGTCGAGATCTACGAAGGCGCGATGGCTGGGAGCCCAGGGAGAAGGGCGTGAAACGGGCCGACGCGGCCAGCCTCATCGCGTGCGGAGGGTTCGTCGCCTGGATTCTGGCTGGCATCAACCCGGGTAACTCGCAGCCCTGGATTTCCATTGAGGGATTTCGAGCAGAGGCGTCCCACGACGGCCTGACCATTTCCGACGAGGACGATGCTCGCGAGTACACACCCTTATCCCCGGCGCGCGACGGCTGGGTCCTCGGGAATGGACAAATCAGCGGCCTGGCCCGTTTCGAGGACTTCCCTTTTGCCCGGTCGCGGCCCGGAGTCGAGATTCTGGATCTCCTGCTCTCGACGATGGGCGCGGGACGACCTCACTTTGACTATGCCGGGCAGGCGGGCGGGCGGTTTGAAGCGCGCCGCTGGAACGGCGCCTTTCGGGTGCGAAAGCTGGTCTCGCTGCCGGAGGGAGCGCAACCCCGACGATACCTGCACGTCCTGGCACCGGCCGGGACTCTGATCATCCATCTCGACGGCCTTCCGGTAACCCGACGGGCCTCGGACGGGACTGCGCGCGACGAGATTCCCGAAAAGACGAGAATCACCATCGTCTCACTCCTCACCGGGCGGGGGTGGCTCCTGGAGCGGCCCGGGGGCTCTCGGGCCTACCTGAATACTGTCTCCTATCAGATTGAACTCGAAAGCGCCTTCGAACTTGCCGGCAGACGGGCCTCGTCGACTCTCACCATCAGTCCTTTCCGGAGGAGCAGGGGATGATCCGGGCGGCCTCTGGCGCGGCGCTTTACTACCTGCTTCCGCTTTTGGCCGGCTACGGGCTGTTGTCCGGGCGCGGGAGTTCGCTCGCCACCGCCTGGGCCAGCGGGAGTCTCGCCCTCCTCGCCCTGGTCGGCCTCGCGAATGTGGTCTTCGGGTGGAGCGCGCCGGAGTTGAGGCACGGCTTCCTGGCGGTGAGTGTCACCTTCCTCGCCGCGAGGGGGCTGGGGGAAATCCGTCGCCGCCTGCGCGATCGAAAGGGGTGGCCCAGGGCGCTCACTCTGGCCGGAGCGGGCGTCCTGGGGATCGCATTGCTGGCGCAGGTTCTTCTGCGCTCCGATTCGCCGTACCCCTCGTTCGTGAATTGGGATGCCCTGCAACACCTGACCCTTGCGCGGGAGATGAATCGAGGGGCGTTTTCCCTCGATCTCACCCGATACTCGGATACCTTTCAACTCGCGACCTATGCCCCGGTGTACCACGCACCTCTGTTCCTGGCCTGGGTCGCAAGTGGCGCCACGGCCGAAGGGTTGTACTGGTTTCTCGATCTTCTCCACTCGCTTCTGGCTGCACTCGTCACCTTCCGGCTCGGCTGGTCGATCCGGGGAAAGGCTCTCGACGCCCTTCTGGCTGGTTCCCTGGGAGCGCTCACTCTGGAGTCGCAGATCGCCATGACCGGCTTCTCGCACATGCCCCAGAATCTTGCGGGGATGTACTTCGCCGTGTGCGCCGCGGACTTCCTGGACCGGAAAGTCCCGCCCCGGGAACTGACGATTCAACTGCTGTACCTGGCGGTTGCCCATTTCTTCGTGGGGGGCATCGGCGTCGCGCTCTTGGGGGCACTCCACATCGTTCGGGCTCTCGATCAGAAGGGCGGGCTGATGGTGGGCTTGAAAGTCGGAGGAGTCCTGATCGTCGCAGTCAGCTTCCTTCTCGCCGGTTACAACTCGGCGTTCCGTATGGACCCGTTTTCGATCGGCGACAGCGCCGCCTTCAACCTGAGCGCGGATCAGAAGAACGACCTTTTTCGGCACTGGTACGGCTATGGCTACTACGCCTACGGAATCCTGTTGGCGGTTCTGGCCTGGCGGACCAAGGGCGTCCGGCTGCGAATCTTCTGCGTAGTCACAGGCTTGCTCGTGCCCGCCATCCTCTTTCCGTTCCCCTACAGCTTCAAGCTGTTTGCTCTCGCCCACTTCGTCCTGGCCCCGCTGGTTGCGGCCGCACTCGCCAGCGCGTTCTTCGAGGGCCGGACGCGCGGGGTTCAGGTTGTGAATCTGGCGCTCCTGGTGAGCGCGTGGTTCAGTATCTTTGCCGTGAATCAGGAACTGTCGCTCAAGAGGTGGCTTCGTTTCGAGGGGGTGTTCACTTTGGTGAGTCAGGATGAGATGGTCGCCGCCCGTTTCCTGGATCAGCCCCGCTACCGGGATACCCTGCTCGTCGCCGAGCCCGCCACTCAGCACATCCTCGAAGGACTGAGCGGCGTCAACACGGCCGGCGGCACGTACGCAACTGCGGCCACCCGGGGTCAACTCATGGACATCTTCAGCTCAGGGTCTCCCGAACGTGTCCGGGTCTCCGTTTTCGCCGTACGAGATGCTCTGCGCCAGGGGTCTCATGACCTCCGTCTGCTCGCGGTCGGACCCCGGGCTGCTCATTGGATGGCCCTCGATGCCGACGACCGCCTGGCGACCTTCGAGAACATCTGGACGCCCCAACGCGCCACCCTCGGCGACGAGGCCCGCGTGGCCTTCCTCGCGGGATCACCGGGTTTCCAACTGGTTTTCAAGAATCCAGCTCTCGCCCTGATCGAGGTGAGTCGTCCGACGACGCCATAAATGTTGATATTGTGCCTGTTCCCGTTAACCAAGGATGATGGAGCTACCCGATGCAAACCCGTTTTCGCGTATCACTGGCCGTTTTTGCCCTCGCTGGTGCCCTGATTATCCCTGCGCCTGCCACCGCCGAGCCGGACCAAAAGGCCGCCGAGGCGGCGTGGAACCGGGGGGAGACGGCCAAGGCGATTGTGCTCTACGAGGAAGTCCTGGCCCTCGACCCCGACAATCGCGAGGCCCTGCTGCGAACCGCACAGGTGCTCGGCTCAAAGCAGAAGCACGCCGAAGCGCTCGCTCGGTACGAGCGAGTGCTCCTGAAGAACCCCGAGGATGTCGACGCGATCCTGGGCAAGACGGGCGCCCTGGTTTCGCTCGGTGTCAACTACGAGGCGCGGCCTTTGCTGGAGCGCCTTTCCCGGGAGTTTCCGAAACGTATGGAGCCCAGATTGAACATGGCTTGGATGGATCTGTTCTCGAGCCCACCCGATGCCATGCCGATTGTGCGGGAACTCGAGGCTCAGTTCCCAGCCGACGAGGCCGTAAAGGCGTTGGGAAGGGTGTCGAGGACAATGACTGCGCCCTCGGTCTCCCTAGCCCAGGGTCGGAGCACCGACAACGGAAACAACGAGACCGCAGCAACCCTGGTGGACGCTCGGGTGACCTCAGGAGGAACCCAGTTTAAGTTCTCCGCTGGGCGCGTGAGGATCACATCACCCGGCAAGGGAGCCGAGGCCGACATTTCCGCGTTTGAAACAGGGATCGGCCGTGACTTTCGCGGCGGGCACCGCCTCTCTATTAAGGGTGGCATTGAATCCCAGAAGGGCCGAAAAGAGACGAACACCTACCCGGTTTTCGGCGCGAACTGGCAGTTCGGGGGGAGAGCCCGGCTGAGCGGTCGCGCCGGGGTCGAGCGCGAACCGGTCCGCTACGCGGTTGATTTCGTGGATGCGCAGATCCACGTGGACAAGTTCGCGACCTCGCTGAGCTACAAGGCGTCGCGCATGGTGACGGTCAACGTCGACGGCATGATCGGACGGGTGTCAAGCCTCGCCGGGAACGCCAATCGCTATGGGGGTTCGGTCGGTCTCCAGAGAAAGCTCCTGGTAGGTGGCCGGGTTCCCATTGACGCCGGCTATCAGTTTACCTACAGCGACCACTCACGGAACTTCCAGAACGGCTATTGGATGCCTTCGAATCAGAAATCCCACAACCTCTTCGCGCGAAGCTTCGTGTACTTCCCCGCAGGCTTCGCCTATTTCGCTTCGCTCCAGGTGGGCCGGAGCAACTTCAACGTGGACTTCAAGCCGACTCCAATCACGGTAAAGGGCGACATCAGCATGTCTGCGATCGTGGTCCTGACGATTCCCCTGAAGAAGCTCCCGTTCTCACTGGAACTCCTCGGGGTCCGAAGTGCGGGCAGTCTGGAGCAGTCCAACGGCTTCACGGCCTCGACTCTGGGCGCCAAGCTCGTCTGGAAGGGTGGACCGCGCTAGCCGGCCGGATCCACGGCTTTCGAGTCATCAGAATCCGCGGGAACCGTGCGGCCTGGACGAAACCAACGCTCAAGTCCCGCCGCGACGCCCACTATAAGAAGCAGGTCCGTCAGCGCATTGAAGAGGAAGAGATGACGGGACAGGCCCTCCATCCCGTTGGCAAGAATCGACGTCAGGTACTGAAGCACGCCGATACTTCCAATAACCAGCACCAGGCCGGCCGAGAGCCGACCCCCCAGGGTCGCTCCACGCACAACGGCAAAGCCGGCTAACGCGAACGCGGCTCCGTACACTACCAACAGCGTCGCGAACTGCCGGGGGACTACACGGGCCTTGAAGGAACTCCAGAGAGAAAAGGCCTGGCTGTGGGAGAGGGGCGGCATGCCGGAACTTGGTGTGAAGTTTCCCATGTAGGGCATGCGAAGGAAGAAGGCATCGGGAGCACCCTTCGCGCAGATCTTGAGGACACGCGACGGGTTCCTCGCATAGTAGGACACGATCGGGAGGAAGCTTGTCCGATCCGCGAAGTCCGCTTCGAAAATGGGATCGCCCTGGGGCCCATCGAGGGAGCCCCAATACGTCTTGCCAATGTACTTCTCAAGACGCGGATCCAGGCCGAACTCCGCCATCACCGCGTGGGGGTCGTCAGCGAGGGGAAGAATTCCGGTAAATATCGCTGAGTAGACATCGGCGTGGCGCATGGCGTCCATATGTCCTTTCTGAAACACCCCCGCCGCCCCCGCGGCAAGGATGCCGATCGCCACCACGCCGGTCCGCCGGGAGCGGGAACCCCCGCGGGCCAGAACGCAGACGAGCGCGCCCAACGGGAAGAGGGCGAGGCTGTTCTGAGCCTTGGCCACGACGAAGAGTAGAGCGGCGATCACGAAGGCCGAGAACCAAGCGAATCCACCACGGTCGATGGCCATGAGAGCGCACCCGACGACCATGGACAAGAAGCTCAGCGTGGCGGCCTCGCCGTAGGCGGTGTTGAAGTACGCCACGTAGCCGACATCGGTGAAGAAGAGCAGCGCCAGCGTCGAAGCCACGCCGATCGCGCGCGGTTCCAGTCTTCGGAGTCCGACCTCAAGACACATGCGCCATCCCGCCATGAACAGGAGCAGATGGGCGAGGCCCAGGTAGCGAATGTCCAGAGCGGGGGTCTTCCCAAAAACCCAGTGAAAGGCTCGGGCCAGGAAGATGACGAGGATCTCCGAGGTGATGGCCGGGTCGTCCCACTTGCCGCCGTCGCCTTTCGAGAACCGCGGTTCGCGGATCTGGAACGCCTCGATCGCGTGCACGACCCGCATCGTTGCGATATCGAATCCGGGGGCATAGTCGAGGCCGCCTGCGAGCATGTTGCGCCACATATCCCCGGTGTCAGCCTGGCCCACGATGGGAGGCACGAACAGTTGATAGCCGGCAATGACAAGGGCGATCCACCAGGAGGCGCGCGCCCAACGCCGCCATGCGGACCCGGCTGGCATGGGGCGGCCCGGGTTGCCCGGTGATGATTCAAGCGACATGGGACGTGACTTTAGTTTGTCTCTCGACGCGGGCGGCGGCACGACGACGGGCGCGGAGGTGAATCGAGCCCCGAAAGTGGTCTGCGTATACTTGAGCATCGACATCTCCAATCGCGACTTGGGGCTTTTGGCCGGGCTGTCCGTGTGCGTGGCCCTCTTGGCGACCGCCGCCCTCTCATCAACGCCTACGCTGCCTTCCGGCGCCGACCCTGGGAACATGCTGGCCGAGTCGTTCGCGTTTGGCGATGCTTCGATCGACGCCACGTATGCCCCGCTCCTCCCGTGGATCATGGGCCATTGCCGGCGCCTCGCTCCGGAGCTCGCGGAACTATCCGCGCTACTGAAGGGGCTCGGCGTGGCCCTCCTCTTTTTCCAGGCCGCCTGCCTGGGCGGCCTGGCCTGGGCGGCTCTGGGCATGCGTGCGGGAGCCCTCGCCTACTTGCTCGCGCTTGCGGCGCCTTCTGGCTGGACGCAACTCGGATGGGGAGGGTACGGCCAGTTCCTGGGAACCGGCTTCGGGGCCCTCGCTCTTGCTGGACTGACCCTCCGTGACGAGGCCGGGACGGACCGGAGTCGGCTCGTCGCATCGACCATCGCGGGTAGTGCTCTGGGAATGGTGACGTTGTCACACATCTACAGCGTCCCGTTCTTCGGGACAGCCTGCTTCGTGCTTTTGGCTCGGGACCGCCTCCGGCACCCCAGGGAGTTGGCGGCGTTTGGACTGGCCGCGGTGACCGTCCTGCTTCCCGGTCTGGACACCCTGTCGCGGGTCGCGCGTCTCGGAACAGAACTGCGAGCGGCCGGTGGAGACCTTGCGGACGGCCTGGTTCCCTTATTGGAGGGAATCCAGAACGTCTGGTTTCACCCCATCCCGAGCGTTCTCGGCGTGGCGCCCATGGCCGTCGCCCTGGCGTTCAAGGTAAGCCGCGATCGCATGCTGGTCCGCTCGCATTGGGAACCCTGGATTGCGGGTGCGGTCGTTTTGAGCTTGCTGACCCCTATGCTCCAGTTCGATCGCATCTGGCTGATCGCAACGCCTGCGGCCACTCTTGCGACCGCCTATGGCCTCGCCTCCCTTCCCTGGCGAAGCGGAGTGCTCGGGGGTGTCGCGATCTGGGTTCTGCTGGCAACCCCCGCCGCCTTAATCCAGAACGAGGGTCTGTTCCGGGACTCCGGTCGGCTCACGGTTGAAGAAGGGCACCTTCTGATGAGGATCCCGCCCGGCCCGATTCTCGCGGTCGCGACGGAGACACCGAGCCTGGAAGGCTATTGGTTTCGTGGCCTCACCGGGCGACGGGCCTTCATCGGCGACCACTACCGGTGGTACGCGAGCGAAAGGGAACGGCGAGAGAGCGCCCTGGTCCAGAACCTGCTGCTGGGCGACTACGGCCTGCTTGGAAGTCCTCTGTCGCTCATCGCAAGCACTGCCGAACCGGCCCAAGCCACCCTGGTTTTCGACGATGGTGTCGAGAGATGTCCCCTGTTCCGCCTGACCGTGGCCTCCGGAGCGGCCCGGATCCGCGGCTCAACCGGCAGCCTGGTCATCGAGAGTCGGGCGGAGACAGAACTGGTGCTGGAGCCCGTCGGCGGATCCAGGCTTTTAGCGAGCAGGGAGTCTTCCGAGGGGCTCGAACTGTCCTGGGAATACCGATACGCGCCTTATCGACCGCGCGGTCTGGTTCGCCGCGTTCTCGTCAAAGGGGCAGCCCTGATCAAGGCAGAGAAGGGAGTGCGGTTGCGCATGTCCAGCCGGAGCACCATTGAGGACTTCTCCCGCTCTCAAGGCTCATTCAGGCCCGAGTGGACGCTGTCGGCGATACAGCGGGAGGGAGCCGGGCGGATTGTCGCTTCTCGCGCGCTGGTCCCGCAGTTGCAGGCCACCTTCGCCCTTTTCCCGATCGATTCGGCAGATCGTCTCACGGTCTTCGACATCGGGCCGAGACGCACAGACCCCCCACCCGATTCGCTCAGGCTGCGGGCCCCACCTCAAACACGGATGGAGCGCCCCGCGAGATAGGCTCAAACGCGAGTGGATTCAATATCGGCGTCTTCTCAAACGGTCCGCACTCCGGCAAACCCACTCATGAATCCCGGCATAGCACTAAAGCTCACGCAGGGTCTGTTTTCCTGCATCGGCCAGAGCTTCAGAGGGAAATGGGGTGCGTTCGGCTCCTGGCCGCCGCAGTCCTTCATGGTGGATCTCATCCGCGACTACCTGAGCCAGCTTCACGTTCCGATTCCACCACTCGACTCCTATTTCGCAGCCCCGACGCGGTCGTTACTGGCCGGTCGCGATCTCACGGTCAAGCTGATCGCCATGCAGCTTCTGGTCGAGGGCATGGCCTTCGGAACCTTCCAGTTCCTGTCGCAAGCGAGGGTGGAACCGGTGCTTTCCGAGATCCTGCCCTACATCGAAAGGGATGAGTCGCGACACGTGGGGCTATTTTTGGAATCTCGCGCGGGAGATCGGCCAAGCCATCGCGGGTGAGGTGAAGGGGGGCTCGGTCAATCTGATTCACGAGGTCTACCCTGGCAGCCTCGCCATCGTCACCATCCCCCTTGCTATCGTCGGGCGTCGAATGATCAACGAAACTGCCGCCCTCGCCGATGAAATCCGGCGGATCCTCGTCGAATCGGCCGGACTGACGTGCCGGCCCGAGGAAATCGGCCTAGATCAGCCCCTCTTCGGCCCCGGGGGCCTGGGCCTGCACTCGTTGGATCTCTTCGAACTGACCCTGGAACTCGAGACCCGGCTTGGCATCGAGATTGAGGACCCGGAGATCCCGAAGCTCAAGACCGTCGGCGCCATCGTCGCGCTGGTGGAGTCTCGTCGCCGTGCCTGAGCGCGTCGTCATCACCGGGATCGGCCTGCTTTCGCCACTCGGTCTCACTACACAATCGCACTACGCGGTGGCCTGGACTGGGCAAAGCGGTGTTCGGACTATTCGTCGGTTCGACGTGGCGGGGAAGCGCACGCAATTCGCGGGATCGGTCTTCGGGCCGAATGGCCGCGCCGCGGTCATGTCGCTCAAGGCGCTCACCGGCCATGCCATGGGTGCATCGGGAGCGATTGAAGTAGCCACACTGGCCCTGACACTTCTGGAGGGCACGATTCCACCACACCCAAACCTCGCCGACGTGGATCCACTCTGCCGGCTCAACCACGTCACGAAAACCGGCAGCCGATATCTGGGCGGTCTCGCCCTTGCCGATTCATTCGGATTCGGCGGGGCCAATGCCTGTCTGCTTTTGGCCCCTTGGAACTGACCGTCCGGCCGGTGCGGTCGCCCGAGGATCGGGAGGCCTTCCTGCGGTTCCCCTGGGTCGTTTACGAGTCCCACCCCCTCTGGGTTCCTCCCCTATTGTCGGAGGAGCGTCAGCGGTTCGACCGAAAGCGGCATCCCTTCTTCGAGCAAGGCGAGGCGGAATGGTTCCTCGCCTTCCAGGACCGCGCCCTCTGCGGGCGAATCTGCGTGGCCCTCGACGCTCGCTTTGAACGCTCCTGGGGCGTAAAGGCCGCATGGTTCGGGGCGTTTGAGTGCCGCGACCAGACGGAGGTCGCGCAGGCGCTCATCGATCACGCCATGGCGTGGGCCAGGGAGCGAGGAGCCACCGAAGTTCGCGGACCCGCGTACTTCACGATGAACGATCAATGCGGGCTTCTGATCGACGGATTCGATTCACCTCCCCCGCTCCTGATGCCCTACAACCCCGCCTACTACGCGGGCCTCTTGGAGGCCGCGGGCTTCCTCAAAGACAAGGACCTGGTCTCCTATCAGACAACCGAGGCCCCCGGAGAACGGTTCTGTCGAATGGCCGACCGCGCACGTGCGCGGGGCGGGTTCACCACCCGCGGCTTCGATCCTCGAAGGTACGACGACGAAATCAAACTGATCCAGACCCTTTACAACCAGAGCTGGCGAGACAACTGGGGCGCGGTTCCGATGTCGGACCGCGAGATGGCGGCACTCGCGGGGGAGATCCGGCCGTTCGCCGACTTTGAACTCATTCGGTTCGCCTTCGCGGGTGAGCGCCCGGTGGCGTTGTGTCTGTCGATCCCCGACATCAACCCTATCCTGAAGAAGCTGGATGGACGAATGGGCCTTCTGGGAATCCTCAGGTTCCTTTGGGAGCGACGAAGGGTCAAGGGAGTCAGGACCATACTTCTTGGGGTCATTCCGGAATTCCGAGCGCGCGGACTCGACGTCATTCTCACCACCGAGTCAGTGCGGATCGGTCTGGGCCGCGGCTACACGAGCGTAGAGATGGGCTGGACCCTCGAAGACAACCATCTCATCAACGACTATCTGGCCGAACTGGGCACACCCAGCCGACGCTTCCGGATCTACCGGCGATCGCTGGACTCCAGGAACGCGGCCCAGGCCTGAGAGTCCTTCGAGCCTCTGCCCTCGGCGCGCGGGAATGAGAGCTCACGCAGGGACCGGGGAAGACCAGGTCAGGCCCTGACTCCCAGATCCGCTCGCAACTCGGAGTCACGGCTGGGCCGCCAGAGAAACTGGTCGAGCCAGTAGTGCTGCATGGCAATGCCGAGCATCGAGGCGAAAAGGAGGTCTTGAACCCGGAAATCGCCAAAGAGCACCCACTCAGCGCTGTTGAAGAGGATGGGCAGCCCGGGGAAGATACCGAGTGCGGCGCCAAGAAGTCTCAAAGAACCGCCGACCAGCACCGCCGCTCCCACAAAGCGGGTCGGCGAGGCGCTCACCCACTGCGCCCAGGAAGCCACATCGCTCCCCGGAGCGCCCTGCGGCCCATGATATCGGCGCCGGTGCTGGAAGTAGACAAATGCCAAATACTGGAGGTCGTGCCCGATGGTGATCGCTCCCGTCCATAAGAGAAGAGGCAGGCGATGTCCCGGCTCGAACGCGCTCACCAGGACATAGGAGGTCACAACCAGCATGAGCAAGAGGACCTTGGGTCCATTAATGGTCCGACCGCGCGCCACAAGATACGCCTGCCTTCCGACAAACGAGAGGGTCGAGCCGGCAATGATCAACCAGACCAGGGCGGTGAGCAGAAGGTCGCCTGGCGAGTGGAGACCGAGATCCAGCAGCAGGGAATAGGGCGATGGAGATGCGGAGAGCCCCAGACTCGCGCGTGCTTCCGGATGCCTCAGCCCAAGAATCCCGAGGCTGCCCAGTAGACCGCCGTACAGCATCAGTCGATCCATCCGCAAGTCCGTGGCCGCGCGATCCGATCCCTTTCGCTCGTAAAGAGCCATGATCCCGTAGTGCTGGCGGACCAGATGCCAGAACGCCCAAAGGTTGAAGCCAAAGACGAAGATCAGGAACGGCATCTTGTATTGCTGGACTCCCGCTCCATGAAAGAGTCCGCAGAGCAGAACAACCCCGGGACCAAACATCAGTAGCGCGTGCGCCACTCGAAAGCGGCCCGGGTACTGGAGGCGGGTGGCGGGATCAAGATACGCGCGCGAGTAGGTACCAAAGTAGTGCGGTGTGTCGAGAAGAGCGGCCCAGACAAACCAAACCACGACGGGTGAAGGCGAGAGAAGCATTAAGCCCAGAAGAACGTAGGCGCCGAACGAGCTGAGGATCAGAAAAAGGAGATCTTCACGGCGGGAGATGATCCAGTTCGCGGAAATCGGTAGCGACATTCCCTTCGCTTCGCTCAGGCGCGCTCGGCCGGCTTACGGGCGAGGGCGAGAATATCGTCGTGGCGATCACGGGTGGAGAAACCCAGCAGACGGGTCGCGATTGACAGGGTGAGGAGTCGCCCTCTCCTTCCCCCGTTGGACCAGGCATCGATCGTGGCGAGTGATTCGATGATGAATCCCGTGTTGCTCAGCAGATCGCGCACGTCCTCCAGACTCAGTTCCCGGTTGTGTGGAGGGTACTGAAACGGATGGCGGTGCTCGAACCCATTGAGGAGGCTCTGATAGCTGCACGCATTGGGCGTGCTCAGGACCAGCCGGCCGCCGGGCTTCAGGACGCGCAGGCTCTCGCCCAGGCAGTTCAAGACGCCGCTGAACGTGAACGTATCGAGATCGGTGAGGCTCTCGCGGTCTTTGACATGCTCGATCACTTCCATGCAGAGGACCAGATCGAAAACGCCGTCAGACTGCGGAAACGGGCCACGGAGATCGAAGGGTTCGCAGGTCACGTCCACCTTCACGTGCTGCTCCAGCAGTTCGGTGAACGGCGATCGCCCCCCGAGGTCCAGCACCTTGGCGCCTGGCCTCAAGAATTCCTGGATGCGTTCGAAGGTGATCCGGTAGCGTGCGTTGTGCCAGGGCTCGGCTCGGTTTACCCGGTTCAGGAAATCCCGTACCTCGGTGAGATCCGGTTCGCGCGGGGTCATCCCGTCGACCGGGGAAACGCGGCGGCTTTGCTCCTGGCAGCCTCCGGTGGGGTGGCGCGGATCGGATGGGAGAGTGGGCGACGCACGCGGTCGCGGAGTATAGGACGGGAACGCCAGAACGCACCTTGGGAACGGCCGTTGCTAACATGCCCGGCTTCGTGATCGACATCGTGATTCCCCACGTGGATGGGTCGGCGCCGGGCTACGAGGCTCTGTGCCGAGAACATGGCGTGGACTGGATTCCCTGCCAGGTCCGCGAACTGGGCCTCCTGCGTTTCGTTCTGCGATCCATCGAGGCTTCCGCGCCGTGGGTTCGGGAGGTGACGATCGCGGTCCAGGATGAGGGCCACCTGCCGGCCTGGCTGGCGCGCGATCAGCTTCGGGTGTCGCGGCATGAGGAGTTCATCCCCGTGGAACACCTCCCTACCTTCCAGTCTGCCGTCATATCGGCCCACCTCCATCGCATCCCCGGGCTGGCCGAGCGCTTCGTCATCTGGGAGGACGACACCTTTGCGGGCGCGCCTTTGGCCCCGGGGAGCTTCTTCGCCGCGGATGGCCTGCCCCGCACGGATCCTCTGGTCGCGCCAATCATTCCCGGACTGGAGAGGTGGCTCGGCGGCTACCAATGGACGCTCGCCTGGTCACGCCTCCTCATTCGTCGGCAGGTCCAGAGGCGCCTCCCGCTCGCACATCTGCGAAGAGCCTGCTTCCTCTTCCCGCACATGCCGGTTGCCGTTCATCGGGATACCTGGCGCCGTATGTTCGAGGAGCTCAGCCAGGACGCGTGGTTCCTCGATACCGTCACCCGCCCTTCGGGAGGCGATCATCAGGCGCAACCCACAATCGATCCGCTGGTGGTTCACGCGAACTGGATCGACCTGGTGGAGAGGCGGCGATTCTCCGCAGGCAGACTTCTGGAATACGCGGCTCACTGGATGGCCCGCGCGCGCGCCCGGCTTCGTGGGCCCTGGGGTCATCCGCCACGATGGGGCGACTTCTCGCTGGTCAACGATGCCGCGCGGTTCCAGAAGCGAATGGGCGCACTGGCGGCCCGGCAACCGGAGTTCTTCAACATCAATGACAACGCGTACGACAGCTACCGCGACGACAAGGGCCAGTGGCTCCCCGGGGACGCCCCCCCGAATCCCCATTGTCTTGAAGCGGTTCTTCGCACGCTCCAGGACTTGTTCCCCCGACCCTCCCGCTTCGAGCGCACAGACGGGTAGGGACAACGGCCGCGTCAGCGGTTCAGCAGGCCGGTCAGAACCTCGATAGGCCGCTGTGCGGGTGCGGGCGAGCGGCCATCGCCGAGACAGTACTCCACCGTGCTCGATGGGAGGCGGGCCGGCTGATCGCATTCAAGGCTCTCTTGTTCCCGATAGACCACGCCTGCGTCGGCAAGGCGTTGCCGAACTCCACCGAAGAGGCCGAAGTGGACCTGAAGCGGACCCTCTCGGCTGGCCTGGGCCATCACCTCGAGTTGACGGCGCTCCGCCAGGTCGCGAATGACACGGGCTCCGATCGAGGGGGTACAGGCGAGTACCACGTTCAGGGTCATGGCAATCGCAAGGCCGGCTCTTAAAAACCGCGGCGCCGCGGTCCCCCCGCGTGCGGCGAGCAATAGGGTGAACGCTGGCGTGAGCCACAGGTGCGCGGAATAGCGCGCCCAGAATGACTGTTCCGCGGGCAGAACAAAGAGCCAGAGGACGGCCTGAAGCAGCGCGTGAACCCGGGCGCCTTCCTGCCGGATTGAGAAGGCCATCAGCAATGCGCTTAGAACGAGACAACCACTGAACAGGGGACCCCACCCACCAATCCGCGTATCGGCATCGGTGAAAGCCGTGAGTTCCTCAAGGTCTACACTGAAGGGCGCCTTAAAGCGCGGCCACTCCTCGGAGTCGTTGGTGGCCCTCGCGGCGATCGAGTGTATGAGGCGCCGCGGAGGCGATTGCGCGAGGAATGCAGCGTTTCGAGAGTAGATGAGTTCGATCCCAGGCTCCGCGACCCCGCCCATCAACGGATGGAGGGGATGCCCATGGCGGAGGGTGTTGGTGAGGTACGGGTTGATGCCCTGAATGCCCGCGCAGACCATCGAGGCCACGACCGCTCCCATGAGCCCCCGGGAGCGTTGTGGAGCCTTGATCGCAACCCATAACAGCAGGCACGCGGCAGCAAGGCCGGCCAGGGCGAGACCATTGAACTTGAGGTTGGCGAGAAAGGCAAAGCCCACGATCCCCAGGAAAAGCCAGAGCCGATCACCGGTGTGCCACCAGAGCAGCACCACCGCCGCCATCACCGAAAGAGTCGAGGCTACGAGGCCGTCGACATAGAAGGTCAGGCTCTGATTGATGGCAATCGGGTTTGCGGCAATCAGCAGTGAGACAACCATCGCCCATCGGCGACCAAGCCCGAGGTTCGCCGCAGCCGCATACCAAAGCGCGAAGGCGCCCACGATCATCGTTATGTGGATCCCTTTGGCTCCTTCCAGGGAGCCCGTCCCCATGAGGACCAGACTTTCGACGACCCACGCCGACTTCGGAAGAAAGTCGACCAGATAGTGGCGAAGGGGAAGATCCCACACCGGATTCCAGCCTTCAGATAGCGCCAGAACCGCGCGCAGGTGATACGCCTGCCCGTCCCACGAGGTGTCCAGGATGGCACTCGCGACGAAGAGCGCGGTGAAAGCCACCCCTGCCACCACGAGTTGGGCGGCCAGGGCGGCCCTCCAAGCCGTCTCCTTAAAGCTGCGGCCGGACTGTTCGCGCGCCATGATCGAAAGCAGCCCGATCACCGGGAGCCAGGCGAGCGGAGTCAAGGGAGCGCCGACCAGAAGCACCAGGCCGCCGATGAGGGCGGGCAGGAATACGAGACCGACCAGTTGCACCCCGATCATCGAGGCGAAGGAGACCACGCGGGACGGAGTGTGATCGGTCAAGGCGCGGCAAGAAACATGTAGTTCAGGCGCCGGTAGAACTGCGCCCGAAAGCCATCGCGGGTCAGAGGCGGGCGGCCGGCCAGCCAGTCGGACATGAGCCATAGCCTCAGATCGAGAGTTCCCTGCATAAAGTCCCAAACCCTCTCCGGAGTGCTCCCATAACCTTCGGCCGAGCCCAGTCCGAACTCGAAAACCACCACGGGGCGGTGCCGGGCGATCGTGGACCTGGCCCCTCGAAGGACCAGGAACTCTCCCCCTTCCACATCGATCTTGATGAAGGCGACCGGCGCCTTCGCCGGTACGACATCGTCCAGTCGCCGAACCTCCACTGTGGTGTCACGGGTTCGATCCTCGCCCGGCGGATACTCGCGACGCTTGAAGCCGCTGCGGGCGGGAGCATCGAGTGCCATCACAAAGGGCTGCCGACCCGAGGTTTCACCGAGGGCGTATTCGAACACCAGAACGCTCGGGAAACGCCTGGCCAGAGCGCGAGCAGGCTCAGCTTGTGGCTCGAAAGCGTAGTGTTGGCCCTCGGGAGCAATCGCCACCATGGGTTCGAGCAGTTCGCCGATATAGGCCCCCACATCCACACCCGTCGAGTCGGAGCGCATGACCCGACGCATCACCGCCACGGTCTCGGCGTTGTACCGGGCATTCATGCTCTCCTCGCAGGCGGTCAGGCCGAGGCTCGCCAGGATCACGAATTGAAGCGATAGTGCCCCTCTCGAACGCTGGATGTCAGTCATGATCGGGATGCCGCTCGATCCTACAACGACCCTGAATCGGCGAGAGGGTTCAAGGCTACTGGCCCGTCACCATCGCAGTAGTATGGTCGTGAGCCGTTGACCACCACCACACAAAGAGCCGTCTCCTGGCGCGGCCGACTCGCGGGGTGGTGCTCGTCGCTTTTGTTCAGCTCACGCCCGCGATGGGCCATGATGCCGGCCCATGTCGCGACACCCTTCGTGGACGCGTTGCTGTTCACGGTTTCCCTGCTCGACGCACTGCAGATCCCTTATGTCGCTCACTACGGAACCCTCCTGGGAGCCGTGCGGCTCGGCGGCGTGGCCCCCTGGGACGAGGATTGCGACCTCTACATCCTGAGCGGGGATCTCGAGAGTCTGGCGCGCCGCCTGGAGCCCGACCTTCGGACCCACGGATTCGAATCACGCATGCGCGTGAAGGGCGACGCCTTGTACGTGAGGCGCCGGCCGTGGCTTGCCGGGCAGGGGCACATCGGGATCAGTGTGCTGCCCGCGCCTCATCCGGATGACTCCGGACCGAGCAATCCTCAATGGGACGCCTGTTTGAGCCTCGATGAGCTGCACCCGATTCAACGCCTTCCTTTTTATTCCAGCTACCTGGCCGGCCCGGCTCGACCCGAGCCACTCCTCGCACGCCTGTATGGCGAAGAGGGCAGCGTCGCGGTCATGAGCCGCTTCCGGGCGCCTTCGATATCGAATGGAAGCCGCAGGTTCTGGGCGGAGGCACGGCCCCTCGCTGGCCAGACCGACTGGCCGAGGATCTCCCGCCACTTCGCGATCCGGGCGGGCACGTGGTCCCACGCTCTCGCCTTCCCGTGGTGGTGGTTCAACGGGGCCTACAACCTGGGAATCGCCCGGCTGCGTCGGTTTGGACATTCGCTGCGGTAGACCAAAACCCCTAGAGTCGGTCGGCTTCCATGGTGACTCTCCTTCGGCTCCACCCTTCGTGACCGGTTTCGAACCCTGCCGCGGGTTCCTGCGCGGGCTCCTGCCGAGCCGACGGCCGAAGTTCCTGATGATGCCGCTCCATAATGCCGACCTTCTGGTGGACACTTTGCCGACGGCGGTGTCGGTCATCGAGCGACAGGGCTTCGCGTACACCGCGCACCAGGGGACTCTGCTGGGCGCGGCGCGCCTCGGGGGCCTGCTGAGTTGGGATGTCGATGCGGACATCGGTCTTCTCGAACCCAATGCGGAGAAGGTGAGGATCGGTCTCGAAGGCGCGCTGCTTGAATACCGCCTCGCTCTCATCTTTTCTCCGAACGCCTACTACTACACGATTCGCCCTTTCGCCCAGGCTTTCGGAAAGCGAGTCTTGCTGTTCCCGATAATCGAGGTGATCCTGGTTTCTTCAACCGTCGATCCACACACGGGAGAGATCGGTTATGACCGGCATAGTCCCCGCCGGATGTTCGGCGCGCGCGAACTTCTGCCCCTCCGGCGTTACGCCTGGCACACCTCATTCATATCGGGTCCGGCCCAGCCCGAGCCCGTGATTGGGCGCCTCTACGGCGAGAGCGGCGGACCTCGCGCATTCCTTGGGCATGAACCGCCTCGCCTTAGCGAAGAGGTCGGGCACTTCTGGCAGCACGCGAGGCCCCTCGTGGGCCCGGTTGATCTCGAGACCGTCCGTGCCCGGGCCGTGGCGGGCGGAAAGTGGATCCGCCTGCTCCGGTGCGCCCCCTGGTACGCCGCCAATGGCGCTTACAGCGAAGCCCTCGAAAGAGTGCGGAGGGCGGCCGGCGAACCGTGAGCTTGAGCGGTCAACGCGGTGGGGGCTATCGACGGCTCAGTTTTTGCCGCTGATGATGCGTCGGTAGACCTCGGATGCCTTCTCGAGGTCATCGTGTCCGCCAACGTCCTGAATTCTCCCGTCACCCAATACGGCGATGCGAGGGAATCGGCGGATGGTAGAGAGTCGGTGGGACACGACAACCAGGGTTGGCTGGTACCCAGGCTCGCGCAGTGCATCGAGGATCGACGCCTCGCTCTCCGGGTCCAGCGCCGAGGTGGCCTCGTCGAGAAGGAGGATCTCCGGACGCCGGACCAGGGCCCGGGCGAGAGCCAGCCGCTGGGCCTCGCCGCCCGACACCTGGGCCCCACTCTCGCCCGGCACCTCTTCGAGACCCCCAGGCAGACCCGACAGCAGGGTCCCCAGGCCGGAGACGCGGATGGCCCAGTCGAGCGTCGCATCGTCTACCTCGCGACCCATCACGATGTTCTCGCGGATCGACCTCGAGAATGCGCGCGCACCCTGGGTGAGATAGGCGACGTGTGCGCTCTGCCATCCGCGGACTCCGCAATGGGGCGCCCGGCCGTGGAGCAAGACAGACCCGCTGGTGGGCGTATAGAAGCCCGCGA
>ENA-ORBV01005133-ORBV01005133.1-microbial-mat-metagenome-genome-assembly--contig:-NODE-5133-length-24370-cov-6.668752_pt1 | contig 24370 bp, 19 predicted proteins | sample MGYA00237777_ERZ505514 | MGnify/ENA primary metagenome ERZ505514 (study PRJEB26160, sample SAMN06269048) | microbial mat metagenome | isolation source: Oligotrophic lake microbial mat | place... | reverse complement strand
ACTTTATGAAAATGTTATTATGAAAAAGCTGATTCAGGTCTTTTTTTTATTTGTATGTCTGTGTGTTTCTGCTCAAGATGGTACACCCTACAAAGTTTATTTGATTGGAGATGCTGGTGAAGATACAACTGCAGGAAAAGCCCTTTTGTTGTTGAAAGAAGAATTGCTTTCAAATCCCAATAGCTCGGTTGTGTTTCTGGGTGATAATGTTTATCCCAGCGGATTAAAAAAGGATAGCAAAGAATCGGTGTTGCATTTGGAATCGCAATTGCAAATTTTAAAAGAATATAAAGGGAATGTATTCTTCATTCCCGGTAATCACGATTGGGAAGCACAAAAAAGAAATGGATTAAGTATTTTAAAAAATCAGGAAATATATGTAGAGGATTATTTAAAAAAGAATTCGACTGTTGCCAATAAAGAAAAAACCACCTTTTTGCCAAAAGGCGGACTGCCAGGTCCTGAAACTGTCATGCTGAATGATAAATTGCGCTTAATCATTATTGATACACAATGGTTCTTGCATTTTTATAAAAAAAATACAATTGATTCAAAGAAAGAAACAAAAGTGCTTTTTTATAAACGTCTGGATAGTTTGCTTGCGTTTGCAAAAATAAATGAAGAACAAGTTATCATTGCTGCTCATCATCCTATTTATTCAAATGGACAGCATGGAAGGCGAAAACAACCTTTTCGTTTTGTAATCAATTGTACTCCACTTCAGTTATTTGGATTATTAGGCTTGAATAGGTTGTATTCTCAGGATTTGTCGGGCCTGCGTTATAGAAGGATGCGTAAAAAAATGCTGTCGTCATTTAATAAATACGATAACATTGTTTATGCATCAGGGCACGAACATAATCTGCAATGCTTTAAAAATAAAGGAACCCGTTTTATAGTAAGTGGTTCAGGAAGTAAGCGTTCTCATCTTATGAAACGAAAACGTTTTGATTCTGCATTTCAGGATGATAAAACAACCGGTTTTATTAAGCTGGAATATGTTAACAAGAACTATAAGTCAACAACTATCTATAGAGTAGGAGAGAATGCGTTTATTTTGGAAGGTTATTAGATGGTAAAATTGGAGTTTGGACGGCTTCTCGAAGCAACAAACGGCTAACTATTAATTCCGAGCTTCTAATTCTCTTGTTCTCGACTCCGCTCGAACTCACGCTTAGATAATTGAACGACCAACAACGAACTCCGAATTACTTTTTTCCTTCATTACAGTACTGTTGCAATAGACCAGTAGCTTTTTCGTTGTTAAGTGCATCTGCTTTCTCTAAATCTTTACAAGCACCTTTTTTATCGTGGTTGGCATATTTTACCAAGGCGCGGTTCACATAGGCTGATGAATAATCAAATTTTAGTTTTATTGCTAAATCTAAATCTTCCAAAGCACCTGCATAATTTTTCATTGCACCTTTTGCTGTTCCTCTATTCATTAAGGCAATTACATTTTTTGGGTCAATTTTTATTGCATCATCATAATCTTTCACAGCACCTGAATAGTTAGCAAGATTAATTCTGGTTGCTCCTCTGGTAATCAAGGCTTCAACATTGTCGGGTTCCATGTCAATGTATCTGCTTAAATCTTTTTCGGCACTTTTGAATGCACCACCTTGATAATTTGTTTTTCCTCTTAACAGATAAACCTCAATATTATCGGGATCCAATTCAATGTATTTATTAAAGTCGTTAAGAGCCAAAACATAATCTTTAGCTTTTTCTAAATAAATTTTTCCTCTCATGAGGTATGCTTCTTTGTAATCTACTTTTGATTCAATAGCATGGGTAAAGTCTTGTAATGCCGGAGTAGGGTTTCTGCCTTTTAGTTTTATGGTTGCACGCAGATAGTAAGCTTGATAGTCGTCATAGTTTTTATCGATTGCTTTATTGAAATCTTTGATGGCTAAAGAATCAATGCCCATACCCATTCTTGCTACACCCCGTTCTCTAAAAAACTCTCCTCTGTTGGGGTCAGCAGCAAGTGCACTATCTAAATTTTTAACAGCATTTTTATAATCTTTTGTTTTTATTTGGGTTGCTCCTAAACGATAACTTGCATCAGCAGAAGTAGGATTTAATTTTTGCGCTTTCTTGAAATCTTTTATTGCATCGGAGTATAACTTGTTAGCTCCTTTTGGGTTGTTTCTTTTTAAATTTACCTCGGCAGAATCACATTTGATGTTCCCGCTTTTTAAGAATGCAAAACTCGCATCTGCAGTATCCACAGCAGCTTTTACTTCTTCTTGTGCAGAAACCGAAGAAGAGAATAATACTAAAATGAAGAAAGAGACAATGCGTTTCATAATATTTTCACTGTTATTTTTTCAATATAAAGTTAAATTTGCCATCATGCTGAGCGGAGTCGAAGCAGGCATTCTTCGAAGCAATATACATTTGGTTTATCGTTGATCCGCCTTTCGACTCCGCTCTGGGTGACGTTCTAATTAGCTCTCAACTATGAACTGACTAATCCGAACTATCCAACATTGTGTTCTTTAAAAATTTTATTAAGCCACTTTAACATTAAGAACAACAATAATGCCGCTGCTCCCAATAAACAGAAATTTACAACAAAGAAATTAGCTTTGTTTTCATAACCATCCCACAAGCTACTCAAAACGCCAGATAATTTATTTCCTATGGATGTTGACAAAAACCACCCTCCCATCATTAACGCGGTTAGGCGGGGCGGACTTAATTTTGAAACTAAGCTTAGCCCCATCGGACTTAAAAATAATTCTCCTATTGTGATTACTCCATAAGAAGAAATAAACCACCAAGCAGAAGATTTGATTGCTCCGTTTTCACTTGCAATAACTCCTGCATACATTACCAAACAAGAAAGCGCTGAAATTACTAATCCGAATGCGATTTTTGCAGGAGTTGTTGGTTCTTTTCCTTTTCTTCGTAAGAACGCGAAAAATGCCAAAATTAGTGGTGTTAATGCAATCACCCAACCTGGATTAACAGATTGAAATAAATTGGTTGTAAATAATTTTACTTCTTCACCCTCTTTTTTAGGTAAATCTTCTTCCTTCATATTTTTGAAATAAGAAGGGTAAGATAATTCGGTTTTAGACTTATCTAGAATGCGAAATTGATCGTCCATTACTACTCTTTCCTCTTTCTCATATTTTACAGTTGTAGCAAGTTGCAATGCGCCAACTCCAGGTAGTATTGCTGCTGGAACTTCTCTGTCAGTATATCTATCTGCCCAGGTGTTTAGTGTAGAACCATTTTGTTTGAACACTGCCCAAAATGCAATCACTACTGCAAAAATAGCAAGCATAGCAGCTATCGGGCGTTTTTCGTTAGGAGGTGATTTGTACCATAATCTTCCGTAAAAAAAAATAATTGGAATACATCCTAACAAAAATGCATCCGTTGTATCGGAGCCAACAAAATTTCCATGTGGATTTGTTGGTGAAGTTATTCCATTCAAAAAATAGCCGATGAATCCAAAAATAACGGAAGGCAAAAGTATGATTGCGAATATTCTTCCAAGAGACATGTCTCCTTTTTCAACAGGTTTGATTACGTCCACATGTTCATAATGTTTTGTTCCAATCCAAAAAATAACAATGCCGATAAACATACCTATACCAGCCGCAATAAAAGCTGCTCCCCAGCCCAGCATATTGTACAATGCTGCTCCGAAAAAGTTGCAGACAAATGCTCCAATATTGATTCCCATATAAAAAATGCTATAACCGGCATCTTTCTTTTCTTTAAATTTTGGTTCGTTGTAAAGATTTCCTAAGAGTGTAGAGATGTTCGGCTTGAAAAATCCATTTCCAATAATTACCAACAACATAGAAATATAAAGCATTGGTAAACTGTGCACCGACATTAAACAATATCCTGCTCCCATCATTAGTCCGCCAATGGTGATTGATTTGCGATAACCTAAAACCCTATCGGCCAATAAGCCTCCAACAAATGGAGTTAAAAACACAAAGGCGATAAAGGTTCCGTATAAGTCGGAGGCTTCTGCTTCCGTCATGCTGAATCCGTCTACTGTATCTTTAAGGTAAAGCGTGAAGATTCCGATCATTAAATAATAACCGAAACGTTCCCACATTTCAGCGAAAAATAAAAATGGTAATCCTTGAGGGTGTTTTCTTTCCGACATACAATTGATTTTAGTTCTTTTTCAAATATAAGGAAAATAAGCTCATCATAAATGCATCTTCTAAGGAGAAGGTAATATCTTAGCAAGAATAAGTTGAACTGAAATTAGAATGAAAAGTTAGTTTTTTGCAGTAAGTGTTTTTAGGATTCACTCCCCCTTTTCTTCGGAGAAGGGCAGGGAGGGAGGTCTTATTTTTTTGAATTGTGATAATAAGCCATTGCAAAACGGATTTCGGAATAAGTATACTCTTCACCCAAGGATTGTTTGATTGGTCCGAATAAAGTAGTATCCAATGTTTTGGAAACGGTGATGATGTTTTTCATTTTCTCTTCATTTACAAACTGCTTTACATCCACCATTCCCAGGGCAGCATAATGTGCCAAATGTCCTTCAATGGTCATACTCACCATTTTCCGTTCTTCTGCAATTTGTTCAATTGTTTTGCCCTCTTTATATAAATCAAAACTGACTTTTTTTGTATCTATTTTTTTGGCGAGACTTCGCTCGCCATCGCGAGAGGAAGCTCGCGACTTTCGCTCTTTTTTTACTTTAATATTTACTGTGCTTAATTCCTCTACTCGTTCTTTGTTTTCTGATGCGGTGTTTATTTTATCTTTTGAAAATTCTGAATTTTCTGTAGCGCTCTTTACCATTGCTTCCGCTTTGTTGATGAGCTGCAGTTGTTTGAAAAATAATGCATCAATTTCGGAAAGCTCTTCCAAATAAGTTTTTACTTTTTTCTCGTCTTTTAAAAGTTCAATTTGTTTTAGAACTGTTTTTGAAAATTGCTTTAAAATTGGAACGAAATGATTTTTAGCTGCTTCTACTCTCGTTTTCAATTGTTCTTTATAATCGGCTTGTTTGGATTGAAAAATTTGTTTTAACTGATTCAGAAACTTATCGGAGACGGATTTTGCAGTGTCCACTTCCTTCTTTAATTCAAATGCCCAGTTAAAATATTTCTGTTTGGCCGATTTACTTTCGTCCTTCTGATAACTCTCAATGTGTACAGTTAACAAATGGTTTAGAGTAGCAAAGTTAAAACACTGCACCACATAGTTTTGAAAAAATACAAACGATTCTGTTTCAAAAAGGGTTGTTAACGTTTCATCACTTTCTTTTTGATTCGAATATTCTGTAATGCTTGCATCTACATTTAAACTGCTAGTGTTTATTTGAGATGATAAAATCAATCCATTTAAACTGGTTAATCGAGAAAGTGCTACGTAAACTTGTCCGGGTGCGAAAGCTTGTCCGATATCAATGATTGCTTTTGAAAAGGTCAAGCCCTGACTTTTATGAACCGTTATTGCCCATGCAAGTTTTATAGGATAATGAGTATAGGTGCCGTTTATCTTTTCTTCAATTTCGTTGGTTGCTTCGTTTATTGCATATTTAATATTTTGCCATTCGTATTTTTCTATACTCACAGGTTTGCTGCCATCATTAAAGCTTACTTCAATGTTTTTCTCACTGATAGTAGATATGATTCCGATTTTTCCATTGAAGAAACGTTGAGCACCTGTTGGGTCATTTTTGATGAACATAATCTGTGCGCCATTTTTCATTTCCATATTTTCCTCAACAGGGTGGGCGTATTCGTTAAAGTCACCAGTTATTTCTGCTTTGAAGAAAAAAGATTTGCCTTCCAGCTTTTGCAAGGATTCACGGTTTAAAGTATCCGCTTTGTTGTTGTGTGTTGTTAACTGAATATATCCTTCTTTAACATCTGGTTTAAAATCGGGATTGTAATAGGAGTTAAGTTTATCTATGTCTTGTTTTGTAACCTGATTGCTTCTTAAATTGTTTAAGATGGAAATAAAAGTATTGTCAGCTTGACGATAAATTTTATCTAATTCGATGTATAAAGGCTTGCTTTGTTGCAAAACTTGCGCATCAAAAAAGAATGCACTTTTATAATGTGATTTTAAATATCTCCATTCATCATCTTTAACAACAGGAGGAAGTTGTAAAAGGTCGCCAATGAATAAAACCTGCACACCGCCAAAAGGTAAATGGTTTTTTCTTCTTACACTTTTTAAAACAGTATCAATTGCATCAAGTAAATCGGAGCGGAGCATACTTACTTCATCAATAATCAATAATTCCAGTTCCTGTAACAATCTTCGTTTACTTGCATTGAGCTGAAATCCTTTGAAGAGGGTGTTTGGAGTATTGATTTTTATGTTTTCATTAAACTCGAAATTTGCATCCCGAACAGGTACAAATGCTCCAAAGGGCAATTGGAAAAGTGAATGGATGGTAACGCCACCGGCATTGATGGCTGCTATACCTGTTGGTGCAACAATAACAGCATTTTTGTAGGTGTGTTTGATGATGTGTTTGAGGAAAGTCGTTTTTCCTGTTCCGGCTTTTCCGGTTAAAAACACATTTTTATTAGTATTGTTAATGAATTTAGAGGCAATAGAAGCTACTGAATTTTCCGCACGAATATCTGTCATACTGTTTGTCTTATTTTATGCACCTAAATTATAAATTTTTTTTTTGATAATCCGTTTTAAAACGGGTAATTAAATAACAAATTATCATTGTTATTTTTAGTATATTTAGCTTCATGATTTTTCGCTTATTTATGAATAGCTTATTCCTTCGACTTACTATCAGTATTGTATTTTTAATGTTTTTTTCCTCTTTCTCTAGAGGAAATGTTCCTTATTTTGTAGTAAATGGCAATTATTCTGTAGTTGATAGTTTAAAAAAAGTTGTTACTGAAAGTAAAGACGCAAAAGAACGTATTGTTGCAAATAATTATATAGGTGCATATTATGAAGGTATTAGTAATTATAAAAATGCATTACAACATTTGTATCTCTCCGACAAGTTGAATCAAGGAAATTATCCCGCAGAAAGAGTTTTTTGCTATAATTATTTAGGTTATATCTACTGGCATAAAAGTGAATATAAATTGGCTTTGTATTATCACAACAAAGCATTGGTGATTGCTCAGGATACAAGTTTAAGTCGAGACAATCTAGCTTTTACTTATATGATGTTGGGTAGCGATTACTATGATTTGGGCGACTATGAGCAAACGGCTAAATATTATTTTCAGTCGTTGCAAATATACGAACAGCTAAACGATCGTGTAGGTTGTATTATGATTAACAATCGACTTAGTAAATTGTATTACAAGTTAAAAGATTATAAACGTTCGAGAGAGCATACTGAAAAGGCTCAAAAAATAAATGCCTCTGTAAATTATACAAGGGAAACAGCAATCTCTTTTAACAGTCTTGGGAATATTTTTATCGAATTGGGTGAAACCGATTCTGCATTGTTTTATTTCAAAAAAACACTTTTTTATTTCAAAAAATCTGGTGACGTGATTGGACAAGCGATTGCTAGTATCAATTTAGGTGATTCGTATTTTCAGCAATACAATAAGCATAAAGTGGAAACAGATTTGGATGAATCCTACAATTTTTATCAAATGTCGTATATGCTAAATACGAAGGTTGACAATAAGTTTGGGATGATTTATGGCTTGTGGGGAGTGGCAGATATTGATGCAGGTAGAGGAGACGCTGGACGCGCGCTTCAAAATTATTCAAAAGCTCTTTCTTTGGCTAATTCAATTGATGCGAAATACGAGCAATACAATTTATATCAAAAGATATATCTTATTTATGAGCAGCAAGGACAGGTGGATAGTAGTCACTCGTACTTGAAGCAATATGCAAATCTTAAAAATGCAATGGAGAATGAAGAGCAAACCAAAGCATTGCTACGCCAAGAAAGTAAATATGAAATAGCAAAAAAAATAGATGAAAAAAATGCAGAGCTTAAAAAAGACAGATTGATTGAAGAAGAAAAGAACAAACGTAAAAACTATGTAATCATTGCCGTTATTTTAATTATGATTGTTCTAGCCTATGCTGTTTTTATGTCGGTTAAACGTTTGCGCACTATACAGTCGCAGAACATGCTCATTAATTCCATCAATGCTACGCTCACCATGCAAAAGACAGAGATCATGGATAGCATTACGTATGCTAGGAGAATACAGGAGGCCATTCTTCCGTCTGAAAATTTCCTGAAAACAAATTTGAATCAGAACTTTGTGATGTATGCTCCCAAAGATATTATTGCAGGTGATTTTTATTGGATGGAGAAAGTAGGGAGAAAAGTATTGGTTGCCGTTGCTGATTGTACTGGTCATGGTGTGCCCGGTGCATTGGTGAGTGTTGTTTGTAGTAATGCTTTAAACAGAACGGTTTTGGAATTTGGTATTACCGAACCGGGAAAAATTCTCGACAAAACACGAGAATTGGTTTTAGAAGCTTTTTCAAGAAGTGATAAAGATGTGAAAGATGGAATGGATATTTCCTTGGCAAGTATTGATACGGAAACATTTGAGCTGCAATGGGCAGGAGCAAATAATCCTTTATGGTATGTAAGTAATCAGGAACTCCATGAAATTGTTGCACACAAACAATCTATTGGCAAAATAGAACAGCCAACTCCTTTTATGACTCATAACTTAAAATTGAAAAAAGGGGATGTGTTGTATTTATTTACAGATGGGTATGCCGATCAGTTTGGTGGATCTAAAGGAAAAAAATTCAAGTACAAGCCTCTTAAAAAATTGCTATTGGAAAACTCCCAGTTATCTATGGCAGAGCAAAAGCTCTTTTTGGAAAGAACCTTGCAAGTATGGAAGGGTAATTTAGAACAGGTAGATGATATTTGTGTGATGGGTTTGAAGTTGTAATTTATTGAACAGAAATTTTCCCTTGAGATTGTGTTCCATCTTTTCTTAGCACACGATAAAAATAAATTCCTTTAGCTTTATCGCTTATGTTTATTTTTTCGGAAGTGTTCGAGGCAGTTCTATTCAAAATACATCTGCCTGAAACATCATAAATTTCAATGAGATTGTTTGCTTCTAGATTTTTAAAACAGAATTCACCATTCGATGGATTCGGATATAAGATTACGTCTATTAATTTTTTAGAATTATTATTGATATCGGTAATCAATGGAGCAGGACCCAAGCGTACCACCCAACAATCATAAGTTCCAGAATTTCCTGTAACATCCCCATCTGTTGATGCAGATAAGCCTGCAACAACATAAGTACTGTCAGTTAGTTGAGTAATTGAAAATGCTTGGTCATCACCCGTTCCACCTAGACAGGTTTGCCATTCAATAGCTCCAGTTGTATCTGCTTTTACAATCCAATAATCTGCTTCACCACCACCGTGATGTCCCGTAACATCTCCATCCGATGAATAAGTATATCCTGCAATAATGTATTTCCCATCCATTGTTTTTAAAAGAGCATAGTTTGCATCCGAGTCGGTTCCGCCCAAACATTTTTGCCACAGGATTGTTCCGGTCGAATTTAATTTCACTAACCATGTATCAAAATTTCCGTGAGTAGTTGTAATGTCACCATCAGATGATGCAGTGTAGGCTAAAAAAATATATCCCCCATCAACAGTTGAATAGGCTGCTGTAGAATATTCCAGTGAACTACCACCATAGCAATTTTGCCATTGAATGGTTCCGGTGCTATTGATTTTCACTGTCCAAACATCTGAGCCTCCTCCGTGATAACCACTAACATCTCCATTGTTTGAATCGGTGTAGGCAGAAATGATGTATCCTCCATCTGGAGTTTGTGAAATATGTGAAGCATAATCTCCTCCTGTTCCACCTAAACTTTTTTGCCATAACAGAGTTCCTGCAGTATCTATTTTTACTACCCAAACATCTGCACCGCCATTATTAAATGTTACATCAACATCATTGGATTCGGTATAACCTGCCATGATATAATTTCCATCACTTGTTTGTGTTGTAAAGTATGCGCGGTCATCGCTTGTTCCACCGTATGTATTTTCCCATTGTATAACTCCGAGTGCACTTGTTTTTACAACCCAAATATCTCTTTGTCCATTGTTCAAAGCAATTTGTCCATCGCTCGAACGCGTATATCCTGTAACGAAATATCCTCCATCAATGGTTTGGTGAACAGTATAACCTTCTTCTAACAAAGAGCCACCTAAATTTTTTATCCATTGAATTCCTCCTGCACTGTTCAGTTTTGTAAGCAACACATCATAATCGCCAAAATTAGAGCTGAAATCTCCATCTGCTGAAGTAGTTGATCCCAATACAATTGTCCCGCCATCAGTTGTTGCTTCTACATAATAGCCATAATCATCGGTAGTTCCTCCAATGCTGTTTTGCCATAGAATTGCGGTGTCTTGTGCTTTTGCTGAAAAGAAAATAAATAAGAAAATGGAGTGGAGTAAAACTTGTTTCATAGTTGAATTATTGTAAAGAAATTTTTCCTTGTCTTATATTATTATTTTTTTCTATCACTCTGTAAAAATAAATGCCTTTTGATTGTGAATCTAAATTTATATTCATTTTTTCTTCGGAGGTGATCTCTGTGAGAATGATTTTTCCTGTCACATCATAAATCTCAATGCTGCACTTGCCTTGTAGTCCGGAAAATGTAAAAAAGGAAGTGGAAGGATTAGGATATACAGAAATGTTACCCAATAAGTTTTCATTTATACCATCAAAATTTTGAAAGCAAGCCGTATCAGTGTAAATTGTAAATGAGCTGACCAACGGATAGTAGTTCGCGCTTGAACCGTCTGCATATTGCGTTGTTGATATCGGGGTAGCGTTTAGACTATAAATTTGAGAGTATGTTGAGTCGTTGGCAATACAAGTTGATCCATTTCCCAAAGAATCTGTTTTCATTACTACTATTAACGAATTTAAAAGACTTCCCGGTATTCCGCTGGCCAGTATGGCATATCCTAGATCAGATGTTTGGATTACGTCAATAGCAAAAGCCTCAAAATCCCTATTCCATTGTACATTCCCTAATGAATCGATTTTAAGAATTGTGTTTCGCAGCAAATTGGCCGTGAGTGCAACATAACCACCATCCGATGTGCGATGAATTGGAGGTTTGGTTGTATTTAAATCTAAGCCGTTTGCCGATAGGTTATTATATGAATTGCTCCAAATAACATTTCCTAAAAAATCAGTTTTCATGATCACAAGATCATTACCTGGAAGAATTGCTAATGTTGTAACAATTCCTGCAGGTGTAACTTCCATGCTTGTGGTCATTGTATTGGTTGGGGTTGTTGCATGGCTGTATGTATTTGACCAAACAACATTTCCACTAGAATTTAGTTTTGTCAAGGCCGCATTTACGGCAAAATCTAATCCGGTATCATTTACTGTAAGTGAATTGATCACATACCCACTATCCGGTGTTTGTTGAACATCGTAGGAATAATTTTCCCAATTTCCATTACTAATGACATTACTCCATTGTGTAATTCCCATACTGTCAATTTTTATAAGCAGCATTTTCGTATAAGGAGGGGTTGCAAAATCCAGATAACCCGAGATGACAAAACCATTGTCATAAGTCTCAATAACAGAAAGTGAATAGCTGTTTGAAGATTGAGTAAACTCTTTAGACCAAATGGTGTCGCCTGAAGAATTCACTTTAATGCAAACAATCGTGGGCATGCTGTCAGTCAGGTTGTAGTTATCGCCAACAATTAAATAATTGGTGTCTTTGGTCTCAATAATGTGTTTAAATGTTAGATAAGGATCACCTATTTTCTTTCCCCATAATAGAGTCCCTGCTGAATCTAATTTTAAAAGATATCCGTAGGCTCCTGCAACCATATAAGTGTTGTTTGTAGTTTGAACAAATGATTTCCCTTCCAACCAATAAGAAGGGTTGGAATAGGTTTTTGAAAACACACCGCTTTGAGCGAAAGCATTGTAGTTAAAAATAAAACATGCAGATAGCGTAACGAAGAGTATATATTTTTTCATTTGTCCTTTTTTTGCAACTCTAAGATAAGAAAAATTATTTAGCTTTGTACATATGACATTCTTATCTCACCTGTCTTCTGTTATTACGGTGTCTAAAAAGCTGGAAACGGAGTTAAATGCCCTAACCAAAAAAGTTTCCATTTCAAAAAATGAATCGCTCATAGATATTGACAATCGCTGTAACGATATGTACTTTGTTGAAAAAGGATTGTTGAGAGGGTATTATTTGGATGATGGAAAAGAAATTACCAATTGGTTTGCACAGGAAGGAGAGTTTGCAACATGCTTTTATGCATTTGTTGCAGTTAAACCCTCCTTCGAAACAATAGAAGCATTAGAAGATTGCACCCTCACACAAATATCTTATGCAAGTTTACAAAGTTTGTACTTGAAATTTCCGGAAACAGAACGACTCGGAAGGATCATTACGGAGACGTATTATATAAAGTTAGAAGAGCGTTTGTTGAGTCTGCAGTTTAAAACCGCAAAAGAAAGGTATCAGCATTTTGTTTTGTCAAAGCCTTCTTTATTACAAAGAACTTCTTTAGGACAAATTGCTTCTTATCTAGGAATCACGCAAGAGACCTTGAGTAGAATAAGAGCTGAGGTTTAAATTAGCACTTCACTTCGCAACTAAGAATCTTTCAATTTACAGAGTTTTTACATTAGAAATCTTCGCTCCGTAATTTTCTTCTGTTCTTTCTTTTGATTCTCCAATAGAAAGAACAAAAGAAAGATTGTCAACCCTTCGACTTCGCTCTGGATAAACTTCAACCAACCTAAAGATTTTTATTTTATCCGCAAATCGCCTCGCTTTGAGGCCATAAATTTTTGATTTGAACTTTTTCATTTTTTCTTATTCTATTAATATGAAGTTCATGAATGCAAAGTGTTTCGTGGTCGTCCACGCATTACTCTGAAATAATAAAACCTGAGACGAATGTGATTTACGAAGACGCGGGAAGCAATCGTCCGGCCTTGATTCTTTTGGTTCTTTTCTGATTAAGCAGAAAAGAATAGAGGCAAATTCCGGAGCTAAAACCACTTAGGTAAAGAAAGTATATTGAAACACTCAAATGTTTAAGGTGAACCTAATGATCCTTCGTGGTATAGTATAAAATACCCATCAAGAAGCGAAAATCTTCGTTTTTGACATTTATCAAAAACTCCCTCATATCTCCTCTCTAATTTTGTCCCATAATTTAAAACTAAAAAAAATGAAAAGACCATCAAATGCGTTTATTGCTGCCTCATGGTTAGCACTATTCACCGGAGCTGTTGCTTACAACATCGGATTGTGGAACGCTCAAATGCTGTTAAATGAAAAAGGTTATTATTTCACTGTATTAATGTTTGGATTGTTCTCTGCCGTGTCCTTGCAAAAAGCGGTTCGGGATCAGTTAGAAGGAATTCCTGTAACCGGAATTTATTATGGAATAAGTTGGTTCTCCACCATCCTTTCCATTTTATTATTAATTATTGGTTTGTGGAATGCTTCATTATTACTAAGTGAAAAAGGATTTTATGGAATGTCGTTCATGCTTGCCTTGTTTGGTTCCATTGCTGTACAAAAAAATGTACGCGATTGCCAACTGAGCGATAAGGAAGAAAATAAACTCGATAATCAAGAGCAAATATGAAAGAGGCAACTAAAACACCCGACTCCGCCAAGGCTATGTCGGGCAAGAAAGAAAAAGTAACAGCACTTGTGCTGTTGCTTTTTATCGGCTGTATTGGAATGACTTTTATTGCTCCAATTTGTCAGGATATTAATTACCATCATTTTGCTGATAGAAGTGAATATTTTTCTATTCCTAACTTTTGGAATGTAGTTTCCAATTTGCCTTTTTTAATTATTGGAGGGTTGGGAATGTTATTCGTTACTTTTAATACTAAAAAACGAATTGCTCCTGTTCTTCAACCCAGTTATTTTATTTTCTTTTTCGGAATACTGCTAACCGGATTGGGCTCATCCTACTATCACTGGAATCCTAATAATCTAACGCTGTTGTGGGATCGATTGCCAATGACGATTTCTTTTATGTCCTTTTTCTCAATAATTATCGGAGAATTTATCGGGACAAAACATTCACGTATTCTTTTGATTTCACTTTTGACTTTAGGAATTGCTTCAGTGTTTTATTGGAATTACTCCGAATCAATTGGTTGTGGCGATTTAAGAATGTACATGGCGATTCAATTTTTTCCTATGGTATTGATTCCTCTTATTATGGTTTTGTTTAAGCCAGGAAATTATCCTGCAAAGTATTTATGGTTTGTTTTGTTGGCCTACGTTATTGCTAAAGTTTTTGAAAGATTCGATTTGGAAATTGCCTACTTCTTTCCTTTAAGCGGACATTCTGTCAAACATTTTTTTGCTGCAATTGCGCCTTTGGTATTTTTGATTGGGCTGAGAAATAAATGATGAAAGTATCCTTTTCTTACTTCACAATCGTTGTTTTATTCCAATCGCTACAGGCGATAAATCATATTTACCTAAATAAATAAAAATCATTTTTATTATAATAATCATAAAAATCTGCGTTCCAATTTTGTTGGCCAGGTTGTTAATACTATTAATTCAATATCTTTATAGTCACATGAAAACAATCTTTAAAATTATAGCATTAATTCTTGTTTCTGTAGCAATATCTTGTTCGTCAGATGCACCAAAAGAAGTCGCAAAATCCCTTGACTTCTGTTCCAGCATTCATTGCGAACAACAAACAGGACTTTCTTCTATTGACTCCCTTACAAATCATTTTAAAAATAAAACAGGTGTTTGTGCTCTGGAAGATGGTGGTGGTTCTATGGTGGCTCGTGCGTGGCTTTGCGAAAATGCTCAAAAAACAATCGATGTTCAGTATTTTATTTTCTCTACCGATAATGTCGGATTGATTGCTGTCGATTATTTAGTGCGTGCAGCCGACAGAGGTGTAAGAGTGAGAATACTCATCGATGATATTATGGTGGAAGCCGATGAAGAACAATTATTGACTTTAGATGCTCACGAAAATATTTCCATTAAAATTTATAATCCAAGTATTAATATTGGAAAAAATATTTTGCAGAAAATTGGGAGTCTGAATGCCAATTTCAGGAACGCGAACCAACGAATGCATAACAAAACATTTACGGTAGATGGCAAAGTAGTAATTACAGGCGGACGAAATATTGCTGATGAATATTTTGATTTCGATCATGAATATAATTTTCGTGACAGAGATGTGTTGCTGATTGGTGGTGTTGTTAGAAATGTAGAAAAGTCGTTCGAACAATTTTGGAACAGTGGTATTAGTCAAGATATTGTATCTATTATTGATGCTAGTAAATATCAATTAAAAACTTCACAACAATTTGAAACGCTACATCAATACGCTTGTGATTCAAATAATTTTTGGCCACAAGTAAGAACCGAAATTAAAAACATTCCAAAAACATTTGAAGCGATACAAAAATCAGGAAGATTGCAGTGGGTGGACAGTGTAGTGTTTGTGAGTGATTTGCCGGGTAAAAATGATGGCACTCATGGATTAGATGGAGGTGGTGTGAGCACGAGTGCTTTAATCGAACTGGTAAAAAATGCCAAGCATTCCATTGTCATTCAAACACCTTATTTAATTACCACCAGTTTAGGAAAGAATCTGTTTAAGGAAGCAGTTGCTCGTGGAGTGAAAGTTAAAATAATGACCAACAGTTTAGCATCCACAGATAATGTGGAAGCATTTAGCGGATACCAGCGTGATAGAATGGAATTATTAAAAACAGGAGTAAGGGTATTTGAATACAAGCCTGATGCAGCAATTCGTAAAAGTATTATGACAGGGGCTTTGCAGAAGAGCATCGATTTTACTCCGATTTTTGGTTTACATGCAAAGTCGATGGTAATTGATGGTGAAATAACGGTGATAGGAACATTTAATTTAGATCCCCGCTCCGCAAATTTGAATACGGAATGTATAACCATAATTTATTCTCCCGAAATTACCAAAGCAGTATTAAAAGGAATGGAAGAAGAACTGAAGTCTGAGAATTGTTGGGAAACTACCTATAACTTCAATCCTGATAATGTTGCAGGTGTAAAGAAGAATTTTAAAGCAGGAGCAATGAAAGTAATTCCCAAAGGTATTCTGTAATTTACTTGGTAGTTTTTATAGGAGTGCTGATTGCTTTTTGCAACACAATGTTTTTTTCAATTTCGAAAACATAGTTCGCTTTATCAAAAACATTGATGTCTTGTGTGTAATCTGAAAAGCCAGCACTGCTAACCTTTAAAATGTATTTTCCCGGTTCCACAGCAAAAATATATTTTCCCGTTTGTGGATTTACTTCTTTAGAATCAATTTCTTCATTTGTTTTTTTATCCAGAATGGTGATTGTTGCCTCTAACTCTTTTTTAGAAGTATCCACTGTCGATACATTCCCTATGATTACTGATAGATTTCTTTCAATATCATTAAACGTGATTTTGTAAATGTCCAAGTCTCCAAACCCTTCTTTTCTATAAGCTGATATGTAAGCATCTCTTCGGTTTTGTGCCAAACTTATTTGCATGTTATCTTCTGGAGTGTTAATCGGGTAGCCAATATTTGTGGGTGGTCCAAACGCTCCTGTTTCCGAAATAAATTTCGATTTAAAAATATCGTAGCCACCCATTCCTGTATGTCCTTGAGATGAAAAGTATAAAATATTATTTTTTTCATCCAGCATAGGGAAATTCTCATCGTATTTAGTATTAATAGTTGGACCCAAATTTTTTGGATTCCCCCATTTTCCGTTTGGTAATTTTTGTACTTGGTAAAGATCGCAGCCACCAAATCCACCTGGACGATCACTAGCAATAATTAATGAGTTGCCGTCTTCTGTTACGCAAGCTTCCAAATCAAAGTATGCTTTTTTGTTTATTGGTCCACCCAAAACGGTTGCTTCCGGTAGCGTTTGTTTTTTGCCAGTTACAGTAGAAATAAAAAGTTCATCTGCACTTGCTTCGTGATACATGTATACAATCACTGTTTTTCCGCTCGGTGTTAGATACACACATTCTTCATCTTCTTCTGTGTTAATCAATGGTCCTGCATTTTTGCCTCTAGTCCATTCCCCATTTTCTACTTTAGAAACATAAATGTCGGACGTATAATAACCGTCATCACTTTCATTTTTTCCAAGAGTAGAAGATCTACGGGTTGTATAATACATGTTGGCTTCATCTTCCGAAACGAATGGATAAAAATCTGGCGCTTTGGAGTTGATGTCTTTGCCAAGATTTTCGAATGACACATTCACAGGTTTTTTGACTAGTTCTTTTGCGCTTTCACAATTTTCGATATAGCGGTTGGACAATTCAATTTCCTCTGGATTCGCTTCTTTATTGTATTTATTAAAGAAGCCGATGGCTTTATCAAATTCATAATGATACATGTAAGCCATGCCTGTATACAATAGTAAATCGTATTTGTAAACGTCCCTCGATAGTACAAACTCGAAATACGGAATGGCTTTTGAACGATCGTCATTCACATTTAGATAACAAATTCCAATGTTTCTGTTTAGCTCAATGTCGTGCGGAGAGTTTCTCGCCACCTTCAATAATTCTTTCAGGGCACGGTTATAATCTTCGTAACCCATAAAGGTTTTTGCAGCTTTTTTTAATTCTTTGGGGCTCTTTTTTTGAGCGAATCCAACATTGCAAACAAGCAATAGAGATAGCAGGATAATGGAGATACGTTTAAGCATGAAGCTAAATTAGTGAAAATGGAGTTACTATGAGCATTCGTAAGGATAGCAACGCAGATTTATTAAGATTTTTATGATAAAAAATGATTTTTTTGTTACTGTGCTTAAAATATGATTTTATCGCCTTTGGCTATTTTGATACAGGTTGTTTCGGCTACTTCTCCTAGCTTCTTTGTCTGCTCTCAAGCCCCATCTTTAACCATCGGAATAACCATCGGAAATATTATTATAGTATTGTCTTTTATTATTATAATAGTAAGTAAATCAATTAAATATGATATTGCAACCATCGGAATAACCATCGGAATTATTTAATTATAATTGTTATACTAATTGAATAAAGACCTACCTTTGTGGGATGGCAAAGAGGATTGAATTGTATACTGACCCAACAGCAATGGAACCTATATTTCCGGATGATACTTCTGGCAAATTGGATGCATTGGCTATTCAGTTGCTTGAAAAGGCTGCAAAATTATCTGGCTGTTTACACCCAATTACTACCGAAGCTGTTGCCGATTTTTTAAGTCCTATGAATAGCTACTATTCTAATTTAATAGAAGGGCATGATACGCATCCCTTGGATATTGAACGTGCTTTAAAAAATGATTATTCAAAAGACAAAGAAAAACGTAATCTTCAAAAAGAAGCACATGCTCATATCTGTGTTTATAAATCCATTTTGGAGGAAGCTAAAAACAAATCGGAATACAACCCTGTAACATCCGCTTATCTTAAAAAAATTCACAAGCTATTTTATGATTACTTGCCAAAAGCCTTTCGACATGTAAAAACAAAAGAAGGAAATGAAAAGGAAGTTGTTCCTGGAGCTTTTAGAAATATGGAAGTAGAAGTAGGGAGACATATTGCACCTCATTATAAAAAGTTGGATACATTTATGGCTCGTTTCGAAAAAGTATATCATCCTAATATGAATGAGAATAAGTTGAAACGCATTATTTCCATTGCAGCATCTCATCATCGTTTGGCCTGGATTCATCCCTTTTTAGATGGAAACGGAAGAGTGGTGCGTTTGTATTCTGATGCTTGCTTTATGCTAGAAAAAACACATGCTTCCGGTTTGTGGTCCATTTCTCGTGGCTTAGCTCGAACAAACAAAGAATACAAAGAGCGATTGGCAAATGCCGATTTGCTTCGACATGGAGATTATGATGGTAGAGGAAATTTATCCAATAAATTTTTAATTGAATTTTGCGAATACTTTTTAAAAGTAGCGATTGATCAAATTGATTTTATGTACACCATGATGGATGCTGAAAATATGCTCAAGCGTATTGAAAGCTTTGCAAATTTTATGATAGTGAAAGGGAAAATGAAAGCCGAAGCAAAATATATTTTGATGGATTTATTTTTAAAAGGAAAAATTTCCAAAGCAGAAGCCATGCGCATAACCAATACTTCTGATAAAACTATAAAACTTATTGCCGAAAGCTTAGTTGAAATGGAACTTCTTACAATAAAAAAGGAAGGCATTCACATGATGTATTATGTGCATTATCCCATTTCGTTTTCACCTTTTGTTTTCCCTGGACTATATCCTGCAGATAAAGAAATTGATATTGTAAATGCAGTGTAATAGAACCCCAAACTTGATTCGGGGTTCCAATAATATACAGCCTTCTCCCAACTCCCAATTCAGCTCTCCCTTACTTCTTCACAGCCCATCTCAATTTAGCACTCTTCGCTCTTGGATTTGCAAAACATTCCTCCGCTGATGCCCTTATTGGATCGGGTGCAACTTCACTATAAATACCTTCTCTAAAAAAATACTGAAATGCTTTTTTTACTCTGCGATCTTCTCCTGAATGAAAAGAAAGTATAGCTACTCGTCCGCCTGGCGCCAATGCATCCGGAAGTTTATCTAGAAATTGATCCAATACTCCAAATTCATTGTTGACTTCAATTCTCAAAGCCTGAAAACAGCGTTGGCAGGATTTCTTAATCTCATCTTTATTCAACTTTCTCGGAAGAGTTTCCAATGCTTCTGTTATAATTTGTTTTAATACAGTTGTTGTTTCTACAATTCTTCCTTTTGAAATTGCCGTAACAATTGCTTTTGCTATTGGTTCATAAAATGGTTCGTCAGCATTTTCAATAAACAAGTTTTCCAATTTATCCTGAGAAATAGTTTTTAAAAGCGTGGCAGCCGATTTCCCACTTGTAGGATTAAGTCTCAAGTCTAAAGGACCTTCCACTTTAAAGGAAAAACCTCGCTCCGGATTATCTATTTGCATGGACGACACACCTAAGTCTGCTAAAACAAAATTAAGTGGACCAGCTTCTGCAGCAATAATGTCTATCCCCGAAAAATTCATTTTTTTGATTGTCAATACTTCAGGTCCATAACCTAATACAGCAAGGCGCTCTTTGGTACGAGGTAATTCAAAGGGATCTACATCCGTTGCATAGAGATGACCAAAAAAATTACTTCCGCTTCCCTTCTCCTGAGGGAGAAGGTGTCCGAAGGACGGATGAGGCGCGGAGCGTGTCCCCCTCTTCGAGGGGGTCGGGGGAGTTTTCAAACACTTCAAAATCTCCAAACTATGTCCTCCATAACCTAAGGTAGCATCCAAGCCAATTTCTCCCGGAACAATTTTAAGGATGTCCATAATCTCTTTTACACAAATAGAACGATGCATTCCTGCAGGCGTTCTCCCTTGCTCCATCACCTTTTCAATGTCTGCAGCATAAAGCTCCGGCTGTTGTTCTTTGTATTTTTCTTTAAAAGCTTTTGGGTGCGTTCCTTTATAGCGTTCTCTGCGGGTATGTTTTGGTTTTTCCTCTTCCATGTTTAAAGATAGTATTAATTTGAAAAGGAGAATTGAAATAGGCTCAATGGATTTATTTTATACTATTTGAGTTTATAATTGGCTTCTAGTTTTCCATCTTTCTTCAACTTCTCAATTTTCCTAACCATTCTTATCCGCAACGCTTTGTCCTCCACAATTTGAAATTTAGTTTTACTTATTTTTTTTCCTCTGCCATCCAAAAGCAACCAAGCATATTCTTCTTTCTTTGCTTTTTTTGATAAACCTGAAAACCATTTATCAAAAACTCTGGCATCTTTATACAAATTATAAATTTTTGATTTTTCCTCTTCCGGCAAACTCAAAAAAAATCTTCTAGTAACTAAGTGAGCATCCTCTGGAGGAGTCAAATCATGTAATGTGTAGTTTGGTGAATGAGCCATGATTGGAATATTTATATAGTATAACGTAGGAAAGTGTGGAAGTAACATGTGACTTAAGAATATTCTTACGAAGAATGTCTCCTTCTGGAGTGGGCAGGTCCGAAGGACTATAGGGAGGGCTTCCTCGAAAGCATTTTGTTTATCCAAATATTCACCTTATTTTAGTTACGGATAAAACGATAACCCTTTTTATATATGTCTGACATAAAAGAAATAACAGAAGCACTCGTTAAATTTCGTGACGAACGCGATTGGTCACAATTTCATGATACTAAAAACTTAGCTGTTGCTATTTCAATTGAAGCTGCCGAATTAAATGAGTTGTTTCTTTGGAAAGATGCGAAAGATTCTGAAAGTGTAGATAAAGCAAAAATAAAAGAAGAACTGGCAGATGTTTTAGCCTATTCTTTATTATTAGCTAACAAGCATGGCTTTGATGTAAAACAAATTGTACTTGACAAAATAAAGCGAAACGGAGAAAAATATCCTGTTGATAAGGCAAAGGGATCTGCTAAGAAATACAATGAGCTATAAATGATAGTATATCGTTCAACAAAAAAAGAATTTCAGGAAGAAGTTGAAAGAGGGGATATCGACTTAACAATTGAAAAGAAATTCTTCGAAATTTTTCATAAACGGACTTCTGGCAAAGAAGTAGAGTCCTGGTGGAATTCCCTGCACTACATGTCATCCGTGCTCAATGATTCTTCTATTCCTGATAATGTTGGAGTAGCCATTGAATGTCAAATCCCACAAACAAGCAAACGTATAGATTTTGTTATTTCAGGAAATGACGAACACAATAAACCCAATGTGGTAATTATTGAATTGAAGCAATGGAAGTCTGCCGAGATGAGTGAAAAGGATGGCATTGTAAGAACTGCTTTAGGTAAAGGTTTGCATGAAACCAATCATCCTTCCTACCAAGCTTGGTCTTATGCGGCTTTATTGCAGGATTACAGTGAAACTGTTAGAAACGAAAATATTACATTAAGCCCTTGTGCTTATCTTCACAATTACGTTGAAGATACTGTCATTCGTAATCCGTTTTATTCTGATTATTTAGAAAAAGCTCCCGTTTTCTTAAAAAGAGATCCTCATAAATTAAGGGATTTTATCAAGCGATTTGTGAAAACAGGTGACGATGGCGAAATTCTTTATCGCATTGATCAAGGCAAGATTAGACCATCTAAACAATTGGCTGAAAGTTTAGCATCCTTGTTAAAAGGGAATCAAGAATTTATAATGTTGGATGAGCAAAAGCTTGTTTACGAAACAGCATTGTTGTTAACCGAAAAATCTAAGACGGAAGGAAAGAAAGTACTGATTGTAGAAGGTGGACCTGGAACAGGGAAGTCTGTTGTTGCAATAAATTTGCTTACAGAAATAACGCGCAGAGACATGTTAACGCAATACGTTACTAAAAATGCTGCTCCTCGTGCTGTTTACCAAAGTAAACTAACGGGTACATTAACAAAAACTAGATTTGCTGCTTTGTTTCAAGGTTCTGGAAGTTTTATTGATGTTGAAAAGGATGCGTTTGATACTTTGGTTGTAGATGAAGCACACCGTTTGAATATGAAATCTGGAATGTTTCAACATTTGGGCGAAAATCAAATAAAGGAAATTATGAATGCTTGTAGATGTAGCATTTTCTTTATTGATGAAAACCAAAAAGTGACGATGAAGGATGTGGGGACAAAAGATGAAATAAGAAAACAAGCAAAAGAATTAGGGGCCGAAGTAATAGAATTACAATTGAGCTCTCAGTTCCGTTGCAATGGTTCGGATGCGTATTTGTCTTTTTTGGACAATCTTTTACAAATTAGAGAAACGGCAAATCGTGATTTAAAAGAAGTGAATTACGACTTTAAAGTATGTGATTCACCAGCAGAGTTACGTGACCTAATTTTTGAAAAGAATAAAGAGAAGAACAGCGCTCGGATAGTGGCGGGTTATTGTTGGGACTGGAAAAGCCAGAAAGATAACAAAGCAATGGATATTTCATTTCCTGAATACAAATTTGCAATGAAATGGAATTTAGCTTTGGACAGTATGCTTTGGATTATGAAACCCAATTCGGTAAATGAAATTGGCTGTATTCATACCTGCCAAGGGTTAGAATTGGATTATGTTGGAGTAATAATAGGAGAAGACCTTATTGTTAGAGATGGAGTTGTTCTTGTTGATCCATCCAAACGCTCAAAAATGGATTCATCCATTAAAGGATATAAAAAAATGCTAAAAGAAAAGCCCGAAGAAGCGAAAGTCTTAATAAAAGCAATTGTGAAAAATACTTATAGAACTTTAATGACAAGAGGAATGAAAGGTTGTTATATTTGGGCTGTGGATAAGGAGACGAATGAGTGGTTGAAAGGGGTGTAGGACTATCAAAACAGTTGAATTTTAGGCTAGTTTTCGATAATTATGTTTTGTAGTCGATTTGTAAGGTTGAACCTGATTTAGAAACTATGAAACATGAGTTTTTAGTAAAATGCTACGAATTATTCATTTTAGGTAGGTTAACAAAACTTAATAAAAACTAAAAAAACATAAACATAGATTATGCTTTGTAAGGATGTCGAATAATTACTCTGTTTTGCCAAGTTTTACAAATAGTGAACTATATATTCAAGCATTAAACGATGAAAACAACAGGAAGCAAACATGAAAATTATGAAATTCTAAATTTGATTGGATATGGGTTATCAAAATTCAATGATGATTTTATAAAAGAATTTGGCTTTTACACAAAATCTGCATTCTACCAATATTGTGTAGATAATTCAATAGCTGATACTACTGGTACAGTAAAGAACAGAATGGATTTATTTGACCACTTTTTTCCAAAAAACAACAGAAAAGGTTGGTGGCAAAAGGGTGATGCTTATGTCCACAGAAAGATATTAATTGATAGTCTTTTTGGAAACGAAAATGTAAAAGGATATTCGGATATTGTAAAACTATATTTGAAAGAAAATTATAAAATTAAGGATTTATTTGTTGAAGTAAAACCTATTATAAAATCAAGATTTAAGAAATTACAAGAAACAGGTTTAGAGGCAGAATTGTATTTTATGAACAATTTTAATTCAATTGATTTGTTCAAAAATGGCATTTTAGACGATGCTAGATTGTATGGAGATGGTTACGATTTTCAAATAAGTGTAAATGAAAGTTCTTTTTTAGCAGAAGTAAAAGGTATTAGAGCAAAAAAGGGAAAGTTCAGACTAACTGAAAACGAATTCAAAAAAGCTCAAAAATATAAAAATGATTATATAGTTACTATAGTTTTAAATTTAGATGATTTGCCAACTTTTCTAACGATAGATAATCCGTTGAAAAATTTAAAGTTTGAGGAAAAAATAATCAAATCAAAAGAAACGAAAGAGTATCATTTGATTTCAGATATTTATTAAAATCCTGTCTCTTATACACAT
>ENA-ORBV01005132-ORBV01005132.1-microbial-mat-metagenome-genome-assembly--contig:-NODE-5132-length-24371-cov-4.878324_pt1 | contig 24371 bp, 19 predicted proteins | sample MGYA00237777_ERZ505514 | MGnify/ENA primary metagenome ERZ505514 (study PRJEB26160, sample SAMN06269048) | microbial mat metagenome | isolation source: Oligotrophic lake microbial mat | place... | reverse complement strand
GGTCATGCGCGTGCAGGTGCGGCCCAGGGGTGGGGGGGGCCGAGTTTATTCCTTGACGAGCCGGAGGGCGACCAGGTCTTGCACGTCGAGGATGCCGACGGGGCGGCCTAGATCGTCGATGACGGGGATCTCGTCGTTGCGCGACTGGCGGACCATGTGTACGGCGTCGCGGAGGAGGGCGGTGTGCGGGAGTGTGCGCGGGCCGGCGGTCATGAGGCCGCGGATGGGCTTGGTGGTGACGGTGGGGTCGTCTAGGAGGTGGCGGCGGAGGTCGGCGTCGGTGAAGAGGCCGGTGAGCCGGCCGGAGGCGCGGTCGATGAGCAGGAGGGCGCCGGGGCGGCGGACGCTGGTCTCGGCGAGACGCAGAGCGTCGCCGACGGAGAGGTCGTCGGGAACCGGGTTGAGGTTGCGGCCCACGGTGAAGCGGAGGGCGTCGATGACGGGGCGATAGAGGGCGCCGAGGGCCCCGCCGGGGTGGCGTTTGTTGAAGGCTTCGTTGGTTTCGCCCAGGCGGGCGGCGAGACAGATCGCCAGGGCGTCGCCCAGGGCGAGCAAGGCGGTGGTGGAAAGGCTGGGGGCAGGGGAGAGCGAGGATTCGGCCGCGAGCGTCCCGACGGCGAGGTTGGCGGAGGCGACCCGTTCGAGGCTGCTGTTGCCGGTGCCGCGGGTGATGGCGATGATGGGGACGCCGTCCTGGCGGAGGATCTCGGCGAGCGAGACGACCTCGTCGGTCTCGCCGGAGTAGGAGAGGGCCAGGCAGACGTCGGCCTTGCGGAAGCGACCCAGGTCGCCGTGCGCGGCCTCGGCGGGGTGGACGAAGTGCGAGACGGCCCCGAGGGAGGCGAGCATGGCGGAGATTTTCTGGCCGATGATGCCGGATTTGCCCAGGCCGGTGACGAGGATGGTGCCCCCGGCGCGGGCGCAGCCTTCGAGGAGCGTGACGGCGTGGTGAAAGGAAGGGCCGAGGTGGGCGATGAGGCCTTCGACGGCTTGGTGTTCGGCGGTGAGGATGCGGATGGCCAGGTCGCGCTCGGCGGCCCAGGAATCTGGCTGCGCCGCGCCCGCTGGCAGCGAGCCGGCGGGGCTCGGGGAGGCGTCAACAGTCGATCGCGGCGACATCATCGGGAGGATAGGCTTGGCGGGGTGCTGAGCCGCCGCGACGGAAAGGACTCTTTGGCCATGCCGCTCGACGATTTGCACGTTCAACTCGACGCGTTCGAGGGTCCGCTGGACCTGCTGTTGTTTCTGATCCGTCGGGAAGAAGTGGACATCACGGACATCCCCATCAGCCGGATGACGGAGCAGTTCATGACCTCGCTCAAGGCGGGCGGGATCGACCGGATCGATATCGAGGTGGCGGGCGAGTTTCTGGTGATGGCGGCGACGCTGATGGAGATCAAGTCGCGGATGCTGGTGCCCACGCCCACGGCCGGGACGGCGGCGGCCACGACCGAGCAGGCGGTGACTGCCGAGGACCCGCGGGCGCTGCTGGTGCAGCAGTTGATGGCGTACAAGAAGTACCGCGATGCGGCGCATCAACTTGATCGGCGGCTGGGCGAGTGGAGCCGGCGCTTTCCGGGTGGCGGCGCGGCGGTCGCGGATGTTCCCGAGCCTGAGGACGCGGATCAGACAGTGGACATCGAGGACCTCGACCTGATGGAGCTGGCGCAGGCGTTTGCGCGGATCATGGAGACGGTGGACTTCGCTCGGGTGGGCGAGCACCGGGTGATCGATGACGAGACGCCGATCGCGTTGCACGCGGAGGATCTGATGGACCGGCTGCGCCGCGACGCCGGGGCGGAGGGCGTATTGGAGTTTCGCAGCATCTTCGCCGGGCGAACCAAGACGGAGGCGATCGGGCTGTTTTTGGCGATGCTGGAACTGATCCGGCAGCGGCTGGTGGTGGCGCGGCAGGACAAGTTGACCGATCTGATCACCGTGCGGATCCGGCAGCCGGATGACGCGTGATTGGGTAAATAATGGCAAACCCGTGATTCGCGGGGTGTTGGGAAAATCTTGAGGTTACGCGAAGCCCGGTTGCACTCTTTGAGAGTACGGGTTGCTGGCTGCGGGTTTGCGGAGGTGTTCGTCGCCCAGCCTCTTCGACCCCCTTCTGTCTCATTGCAGCCCTGCGGGCTGAAGAGACGAACTTCGGACAAGGACAGGCAGTGACTAGCGACCCAAGGCCGGATCGCAATGGGGATTAGCCGAGTGTGCGGATGCGTTCGGCGTCGGTGGTCCAGCCCAGGGCGATCTTTTCAAGACAGTCGTCGTCGAGGGTGCGCATGCCGGCGGCGCGGGCGGCGTCGGCGATCGTGACGGCGTCGGCCCGTTGCACGGTGAGGCGGCGGAGCGTGTCGGTGACCTGCATGATCTCGAAGATGCCGACTCGGCCGCGGTAGCCGGAGCCGAGGCAGACCTCGCAGCGCGGGGCGCCGGGCTCGGGGGTGCCGTGGCACTCGCGGCAGACGCGGCGGACGAGGCGCTGCGCGATGACGGCGAGGAGCGTGCTGGTGACGAGGTAGGGCTCGATGCCGATGTCGAGGAGACGGGCGATCGCGGAGGGCGCGTCGTTGGTGTGGAGCGTGGCGAGCACAAGGTGGCCCGTGAGCGAGGCTTGAACCGCGAGCTGGGCGGTTTCCTTGTCGCGGATTTCGCCGACGAGGATGACGTCGGGGTCTTGACGGAGGAGGGCGCGGAGGCCGGCGGCGAAGGTGACGCCGCGTTTGAGATTGACCTGGGTCTGACTGATGCCTTCGAGGTGGTACTCGACGGGGTCTTCGATGGTCATCACGTTGCGGCTGGTGCGGTCGATGTTGCCCAGGGCGCCGTAGAGCGTGGTGGTTTTGCCGCTGCCGGTGGGGCCGGTGACGAGGATGATGCCGGTGGGTCGGCTGATGAACTCGCTGAGGACTGCCTGCTGCGGGCGGGTCATGCCGACTTCGTCGAGGGAGAGCTTGGTCTGGCTCTGGTCGAGGAGGCGGAGGACGAGGCGCTCGCCGTAGACGTTGGGGATGACGGAGAGGCGGATATCGATTTTGCGGTTGCCGACGCGGACGGAGGTGTGGCCGTCCTGGGGTGCGTGGCGGTTGGCGATGTCGAGCTCGGTCATGACCTTCATGCGCGAGCTGATGGCGGGGGCGAGGGCGAGGGGCGGTTGGAAGGCATCGACGAGCATGCCGTCGATGCGGAAGCGGATGACCAGCTTGTTTTCCATCGGATGGATGTGGATGTCGCTGGCGCGGCGGCGGAGGGCCTCGAAGAGGATCATGTTCACGAGGCGGATGACGGGCGTCTGGCGGGCGAGCTGGAGGAGGTCGGTGGCGTTGCGGATGGAGCCGGCGGCGGTCTCGATGGCGCGCTGGTCGAGGGGCATCTCTTCGACGATCTCGGTGACGAGGTCTTGGCGCTGTTCGTAGCCGCGGTTGATGAGGTTGGTGACGGCGGCGCGCGGGGCAAGGGCGAGGCGGATGGGCATGCCGAGGCGGTCTTCAACGAGCGAGAAGATGGCCGGCTGCATGGGCTGGCTGGTGGCGACGGTCATGGCCTGGCCGTCGCTGGCGATCCCGGCGATCTGATGCTCGCGGGCGATCTGGGCGGGGACGGTTTCATAGAAACGGGCGGCGGACTCGGTGAGCTTGGGCTCGTTGACGACGGGTAGGCCGGTGCGGGCGGAGAGGCGTTCGAGTCCCGCGTGCTCGTCGATGGCGAGCATGGAGAGGAGGGCGTCCCACGGTTCGCTCTCTGTCTCGGGGAGCGTGGGGAACTGCTTGAGCTGGTCGGGCTTGAGGCTGAGTGGGCCGAGCAGCTCGCCGACGCGTAGCCACTCGAGCGCTGTGGCGGGCAAGGCCTTGAGGGCGACGGCGGGCTTGCGTCCGTTGGGCTGGCCGTTGGTTTGGGCCATGGTCAGCGGTTCTCCGGGGTGCGGTTGGTAGGTTCGAGCAGTTCGATGCGTGCGGGCTCTGGGGCGGGGAGGCCGCCGCGTTCTTTGGGTTTGAGCCCGGCGGCGGGGCCCAGGGTGAGCAGGCGTAGGTCTTCGAAGTCGGGATCGCGCATGATGCGGGGCGTGAGGAAGACGTAGAGCGTGCGCGTTTCGGAACTGGTGGATTCATCGCGGAACAACTGGCCGATGATGGGGATGTCCCCCAGCAGGGGAACCTTCAACACGGTTTTGTCGGATTGGGTGAAGGTGAGCCCGCCGATGACGATGGTGGAATCGCTGGGGATGGTGACGGAATTGGACTTGATCTTGTTCTCGAGCTTGGGGGACGGGATGACGCTTTGACCGATGGTCTGGGGGTTGCCTGTGAAGCTCGAGAGCTCAATCTCGTATTTGAGCTTCATGTAGTTGCCCTCGCTGATCTGCGGCGTGACCTTGAGGCTGGGGCCCGCGGATTCGAAGCCGTTGAAGCCGGTGAGGGTGGTGCCAGCGGAGCCCGATTGGCTCTGGGTGGTGGTGGGCTGCTGGTTGAGGCTCGAGACCTCGGCTTCTTCGTTGTCGTCGACAAGGAGCTGGGGGCTAGCGAGGATGCGGGTGTCGACGTTGTTGGCCAGGGCGGTGATGACGATGGGGACCTGATCGGACTTGATGATGGCGGCGGTGATCCCGCCGAGGCCCGAACCGATGACCTTGGGGGTGAGGATGTTGGTGGCGGAAGTGCCGTTGTTGGAGAGGCCGAAGTTGGTGTTGAGGACGCCGCCGGTGCCGTTGGCGTTGATGAGCTGGGTCTCGAAGGCGAGGCGGAAGTCTTCGGTGGCGCTGATGGAGACGATCTTGGCTTCGATATAGACCTGCGGGCGGCGGAGATCGAGCTTGCTGATGAGCCGCTCGAACTGCTTCTGGAGCCGGCGCGGGGCCTTGACGACGATCTGGTTGTTGGACCTGTCTTCCTGGACGAAAATGTCTTCGGATTGGGCGAGCGCTTCGAGCTCGGTGACGGAGGGGTTACTTGCGGTGTTCGTCATCGAGGTTGGGCGTGGCGTGGCGGGCGTCGAGACATCGGCCAGACGCGGGCGTCGTAGGGCCCCGCCGGCGTTCTGACCGACGCCGGGCAGAAGCGGTGAATCTATGGATGCAACCGTGTTGCTGAGCAAGCCGCGGATGATCTCCGCGACGTCTTCTGCCTTGCTGTGGCGGAGGCGATAGAACTCGAAGACGATGGTCTCGGCGGAGGTGAGCTCGCGGGATTCTTCGACGATCTTGGTCACGCGTTCCTGTTGGGCCGTGGTGCCGTAGTACATGAACCCGCGACCTTCGGGGTCGATCACGAACATCGGCCCGCCTTGCTCGCCTTGCTGCTGATTACCGCCGAACACGCCCGGCTGCTGGGCCTGCTGGAGCTGCTGCTGGAAGGAGTCGAAGGCGTTCTGCTGCGAGTTGCCGCCGCGGGTGCTGGGGAGTGTGATAACCTCGCCCAGGCCCTGGCGTTTGGCCTGCTGGGCGATCTGAGCGGCGGCCCCGCCGACGGCGAACCACTTGGGTTCGAGCGAGTTGGGCGTGTCTATGACGTTCAGCAGGCGGGTGATGAAGGCCTGCTCGTCGGGTCGGCCGCGGAAGATGAGGGCGTTGCTCTGGGGGTCTGGGATCAGGCGGTCGGCGATGTTGGAGACGCTGCCGCCGCCGCCAGCTCCGGCCTGGACGGCCTGGTTGGGGTCGTTGGGGTTGAACTGCTGGACGTTGCCCCGGCCGCCAGCGGAACGACCAAGGAGTTCGAGCAGGCGTTGGCGGGCGATGGGCGCGGCGATATGAATGAGCTCGAAGCGGGTGATGTCCTGCTTGGCCTGCTCCTCGACAAGGGCGGCGATAACGCGGCGGACGGCGTCGATGCGGCGCGGGGAGTCGCTCATCAGGATGACGCCGAGGTCATCGAGGTAGGCGAGGTTGCCAGCGCCGCCACCCTGCGGGACGGCACCGGGCGAGGACCCTTGGCGGAGGGCCGTGGCGATGGCCTGCTGCAGCGCAGAGGGGCGAAGGCCGCTGGTGGGAAGAACCTGAGTCGTGGCAAACTCGGTGTCGCCCAGGCGTGCGGAGACTTCGTTGGAGGGCTTGATGACCAGGACGCCGCCGGTGTCCTCGACGAGCGCGTAGCCCTTTTGTTCAAGGAGGCTGGCCAAGAACTCCAGGAGCTTCTTCTTGGGGATCGTGACGGGCACCGGGAGGTAGAGTTTTTTGGTGAGGACCGTGTCGTCGGTGACGACGATCTGGATGCCCGTCTCCTGGATGATCAGGTCCATGACCAGACGCAGGTCGATCGCGTCGGCGAAGTCGAAGCGGAAGGCATCGTCGGCGGGGGGGGCGAGCGGGGAAAGGTTGCGTTGGCCAGAGCCCGCCGCGGCTTGCGGCTTGTCGGCTTGCGCATCGGGCCGGGGCTCGGGTGGGGGGAGCGCCTCGGGCTGCGCCGCGGGCTCATCCGGTGGCATCATCGGCTCGGTGGGAGCGGGAGGCGGTGCGTCGGGAGGTGCGTCCTGCGCGCGGAGGGCGTCGATCGAGAGAAGGGCGCCCGCCAAGGCCGCGATAAGGGCGGGGCTGGGGCGGCTCAACCGGCCGGCTGAACGCAGAGAGAGCGTGGGGGTCACTGAGGGCGGAAATCCATTCATGATCAGCAGTCCTTTGGTGATCGCGGACATGACGGTATACCAGTTCTGGGGCCGGTTCGGCGTGTTTTCCTGGCGTGGGGACGGCGAGCCTCGGTGGTTGTTCGGATCAGGGGTATCGGCGCTCGCCGGGATCTTTCTGTATGGTGGGATCGGGAGTTGGCAAACGGGATGGGGGGTGGGGGTACGGGGTGGACGATGGGAGGGCGATGTGCCGTCGCGGCGATATCCTGATGCGGTCAGGCATCCGGCGGATCGGACCGATGGAGCTAGGCATGAGCGAGGAACCGTCGAAATCGCAGCCAAACGCGCAGCCGCCGAGCGACTTTGCGCGGGCGGCGGAGGAACAGGCCCCGGGGATCATTGGGGAGTTTGTCGATTGGTTGAAGGACAACAAGAAGTGGTGGCTGCTGCCGGTGGTGGTGGCGCTGCTGCTGGTGGGCGCGTTGCTCGTGGCCGGCGGGAGTGCTGCGGCTCCGTTTATCTATACCTTGTTTTAACTAAGGCCCGGGCGGCAGCTCGGGATCGGCCCGCGACCGTGGGGTCGAAGACGGCAAGGGCAAAGAAAGACCCGCTGCTTCCGCACCGAGCTCTGTTCGGATCAGGCCAAGCCGATTGAACCTGTGAGGCGTGGGGGAGTAGCGAGGCCGCCGTGTGAGCGCGATGGCCGCCGGGGTGACGATGGCAACAGTCGCTGGCGCGGGCAGGGGGACGACGGCGACGCCGTACTACCGGCCGTTGATGCTGAGGCCTCGGGCGACGACGATGACGGCGTTAGTCGCGGCGTGGAAACTCCGCAGCTCAATACCACCTGCCCCGGTCGCACCAAAAGTAGAGGAGCCGATGAGATCGACGGCCAGGCCGGTGGTCGTGGTCGAAGGCAAGGTGGCGATGAGCGGCTGTGGCAAGCCGCCGGGGCGGAAGCTGGCGAGGTTGGAGCCGGTGACAAAGGTTTGCAAGAGGAAGTCGCCGGGGAGGACGACGTTGGTGGCTGCGCGGCTGATGGGCGCGCAGCACGCGAGCGCGGCGAGCACGACTGAAACGGTGAATCGAAGCATGACGCTTGTCCTTCTTTGCTGATCGCGGCGACCGTCGGAACCCCCCGAGGTCGCCCGCGCGGTTGAGGACCGCGCGAACGCAACTCGGAGTCGGCCGGAGTGGCCTGAATGAGCGCGGGCGAACTGCGCGGCGTTAAGAAGCCTGGACCTTCGACCCCCGGTCGGCAGAACGCCGTGACTGTTCGTGACCGACTCGTATGTTGCGACTCAAGCAACAGACCGGCACGGCTCGAATGAGCCTTCCAGCCAGAATTTGGTTCGCTATGTGGAAAATAAGACATGGTGGAGCCCTGTCAAGGCCGGACTTTGCAAAGAAACATGAGAACTGGCTGAAAGCTGGGACGAGATTAAGTCGTCCCGCGACCGCCGTCGAGCCGGATGATGACGCCGGTGCAGTATGTGGCGTCGAGCGCCAGCCAGCGGATGGCTTCCGCGGCTTCCTCGACGGTGCCGCTGCGGGCGAGCGGCACACGCGCCAGATAGCGATCTTGCATCGCGCGATCCGATTCGTGGCCTTCGTTCGGAAACGCGACCACGCCGGGGGCCACGGCATTGACACGCACCGACGGAGCCAACTCGCGGGCCAGCGCCAGGACCATCTGCGACAGCGCGGCCTTGCTCATCGAGTAGGCCATGAATCCGCGGCGTGTCTGCGCCGTCTGACCGCCGGCGCCGAGGGCGTGGAGATCGGTGAGCGCGACGATCGAGCCGCGGCCGCCGCGTGAGAGCAGCGGGGCCAGCCCGCGGGCCAGCAGGAGGGGGGCGAAGGCATTGATGCGCATGGCCCGCTCAAGCGCGGCCGGCGTTACGGCGTCGAGGGCCGTGGGTTCATAGATCGATGCGTTCAGCACTAGCACGTCGAGCCGCGGCAGATCGCGGTTCAGCGCATGGGCCAAGCGATCGACGGCGTCGAGATCACCCAGATCGAGTTGCGGCATCGAGACCGCCGTCGGCGTCGCGAATGGAGACGCACGCCAGGAGGAGTCTGTGCCCGCCGCCGGATCGCGGCTGGGTAAGACGAGATCGAACCCGAGTCGAGCGAACAGCCGCGCGGTGGTATCGCCCACCCGGCCGGGGCGGGTCGCTCCGGTGATCAGCGCGATGGGGCGTGAGCCGTCGGGGTTCAAGCGGGGCGCTCCTGATCGGGATCGAGGGCGTCTTCGGGCCGGGCGCGTTTGCCGGCCTCGGCCCAGGGGTCAGTGAGCCGAAACTTTTTACGTTGAGACGCGCGGGCGCCGAACCACTTCAGCTTGGCCAGTCGGGTGATGGCGAGCCCGATCGCGAGGGCCATCATCAGCGCGATGAGCGTGAGCAGCATGAGCTGCGTTGCCTTGGCTGTCTGGCCGACTTCCCTGGGTAGAGCCGCGGCACCGGCTGGGCTGGAAGGCTGCGTGATCGCGGTGGTAGTCTGGTTCGGCTCAGAAGGGGCCATGCTGGGGTGATGGTAGTGTCTCGGGACGGGGCGGACGTGCGGCCAACCGCCATCTGGACGCGGGCGGCGTAGACTTGGCCAACTCGCAAGGAACCTGCATGCACTACGACGCCCATCAACCCGTGATCGACGACCTTGAGGCGCGGATCTTGACGATCCGCGACTCGCTTTAACTACGACACCAAGGTCGCCGAGCGGACGGATCTCAAGGCCAAGATGGAGTCCCCCGAGTTCTGGTCGAGCCCCACGACGGCCAACAAGGTCGTTACGCGGGTGAAGTGGATCAACGCGCAGATCGAGCCGTTGGAAGGCGCGAAGATCAAGCTCGACGACGCCAAGGCGGCGTACGAGATGGCCAAGGAAGCGGGTCCCCCGGGCATCCCCGACAAGGAGATGTTGGCCGAGGCCGACGAAGGGCTTTTCAAGCTCACCAGTGAGATGACCAAGATCGAGTTCCGGTCGTTGCTTTCGGGCAAGCACGACCAACGCGATTGCTTCCTGACGATCTCCGCCGGCGTGGGCGGGACGGAGGCCAACGACTGGGCCGAGATGCTCTTCCGCATGTACCTCAAGTACATGGAGAAGCTTGGCTGGGACATCGAGGAAATGGACCGCGGGTTCGGTGCCGAGGTGGGCATCGACTCGGTCACGCTTCACATCAAGGGCAACTACGCGTTCGGCTACCTCAAGTGCGAGCGCGGCACGCACCGGCTGGCCCGCGTCTCGCCGTTCAACGCGCAGGGCAAGCGGCAAACCTCGTTCGCCACGGTCGAAGTGATCCCAGAGTTCGAAGAAACCAGCGTCGAGATCCCCGAGAAGGATCTGAAGGTCGAGGCCTTCGTGCGGGCTCGGGGTCCGGGCGGGCAGAACGTCAACAAAGTCGCGTCGGCGATCCGCGTGCTGCACATCCCCACGGGTATCCAGGTCGTGGCGTCGACGTATCGCGATCAGCCGCAGAATAAGAAGCAGGCGCTCGGGGTCCTGCAGGCCAAGCTGGAGCAGATCGAGGAAGAGCGGCGCGAGCGCGAGATCGCCGCGGCCTCGGGCGGCTCGCTGGAGCAGGGCTGGGGCACCCAGATCCGCTCGTACGTGATCTACGACAACCGGGTGAAGGACCACCGCACCGGGCACGAGAACTCCAACGTGCAGCAGGTGCTCGACGGCGACGTCCAGCCGTTCATCGACGCGGAACTCCAGAGGCGTCGTTCAGGCCGCGAGAAGGCCCGTCCGACGGCCTGACGATGCCGGCTGAATCACCACGCCCCTACGCTCCATCCCCGACTTGCAAGCCCAGCAGACCTCTCACATTGGTGTAACCATGTTCCTCATCCGCCGCGCCAAAGTCGATGACATCCCGACGCTGCTCAAGCTGGCGAAGATGGTCCACTTCATCAATCTGCCGCCCGATCGGGAGATCATCGCGGAGAAGGTCGCGTGGAGCCGAAACTGCTTCCTGATGGCGGCGTCGGGCGAAGTGGGCGCGGCCCCGCGGAAGCGCGAATCGCCCGCCGAGCATGGGGCGCTAGCCGCCGGGATCCGCGGGATCACGGGGCGGTCCCCGCTGTTCATGTTTGTGCTCGAAGAAATCGAGACCCGCGGCGTCATCGGCACCAGCCAGATCATCTCACGCATGGGCGGGCCGGGGCATCCCAACGTCTCGCTGCAGCTCTCGCGGAAAGAGATGTTCAGCCAGTCGCTGCAAATGGGCGTGACGCACACCGTCGCAAAGCTCTATTTGGATGAATCCGGCCCGACAGAGATCGGCGGGCTCATTCTCCAGCCGTCGTTCCGCGGGCACAGGCTCAAGCTGGGGCGGTTCATCTCAATCGTCCGATTTCATTTCATCGGCCTGCACCGCGAGTTCTTCGCCGACCGATGCCTGGCCGAGATGATGGGGATGATCTCCCAAGACGGCGAGAACCCGTTCTGGGACTACTGCACGCGCTGCTTCATCAACCTCACCTACGAACAGGCCGACCGATTCTGCCAGCAGTCCAAAGAGTTCATCATGACGCTTTTCCCGCGCGAGGACATCTATCTCACGCTGATCGCGCCCGAAGCGCGGAGCGTCGTGGGCCAGGTCAGCGAAGAAACCATCCCGGCGCGGCGGATGCTCGAAAACCTCGGCTTCAAGTACCACCAGCGCGTCGATCCCTTCGACGGCGGGCCGCACCTGGAAGCCCCGATGGACGACATCGAGCTGGTCCGCAGCACGGGCCGCACGCGCCTGGGCGAACCGGTCAAAGACGCGTCCAGCTTCAAGCACTCCGGCATCGTCTCCACGCTGGACGACGACGGCGAGTTCCGAGCCGTGCAAACGGCGTACGAGATTGATCGCGCCGGCAAGCTCACACTGCCCAAGGACGTCTTTGCACTGATCGAAGGCCGCGTGGGTGTCGAATGCGGCTACACGCCGCTCAAGGGAGCCCTGCAAGCACCAACGCCCGCCAAGCCTGCCGCGACAGCCCCGGCCAACGGCACGCCGACCAAGCGGGCCCGCAGCAAGAAGCCCACGAAGGCCTGATCCGCGCCGCGATCTAGACCGCGCGTACACACTCATGCCTTCGGTTTCGGCAGGTCAGCGTGTCAACAATCCGCCCATGCCCCACGAACCACCGTTCTCCGCGTCGCCGCCCGCCAACTTGATCGATGGTCGGTGGGTGACGATCCCCGGCAACGACGTCGTTTCGCGGAACCCGGCGCACCCTCAACAGATTGTCTGGCAGGGTGCCGCTCATGTGCCGCACGTTGAGCAGGCCGTGTGCGCAGCGCGGAATGCCCTCCCGGCTTGGTCGCGTTGGCCGATCGAGCGGCGGGCGGCCGTACTCCTGCGATTCAAGGCCCTCGCTGTGGAGCGACAGGCGGAAGTGGCCAGCCTGCTCTGTGACGAGGTTGGAAAGGTGATGTGGGAGGCCAAGCAAGAGGCGGCGCTGCTCGGGTCCAAAGTCGATATTACGTTGGAGCAAGCCCCCGAGAGCGGACGCCGACGGGTCACGCCGTTTGCTTTCTCGATCAGCGGCACGCGCGAGGCGCGAGCGCTTTTCAGGCCCCACGGCGTCATGGCCGTGCTCGGGCCGTTCAACTTCCCCGCGCACCTGCCCAATGGCCACATCGTGCCGGCGTTGCTCATGGGCAACACGGTGGTCTTCAAGCCCAGCGACAAGGCCCCCGCCGTGGGCCAATGGCTGGCCGAGCGTTTCCATGAAGCCCTCGAGGCGGAGGGCGCGCCGACGGGTGTGTTCAATCTGGTGCAGGGCGGGGCCAGCGTCGCCTCAACGCTCGCGAATCACGACGGGCTGAATGGGCTGCTGTTCACCGGCTCGTGGGCGGTGGGCCGCCGCATTCTTGAGGCCAACCTTGATCGCCCGGGGCGGATGATCGCGCTGGAGATGGGCGGGTCCAACGCGGCGGTCGTGATGCCGGATGCGAACTTGAAGCAGGCCGCGATCGAAGTGGTCCGGTGTGCCTTCAACACCTGCGGGCAGCGTTGCACCAGCACGCGCCGGCTCATTCTTCACGAGCGGATCGCGCCGCGCATGATCGCCGCGATCCGAACGGCGGCCGCGGCCCTGGTCGTCGGCGATCCGCGTGCCGCGACGCCGGTCTTCATGGGCCCGATCATCAATGCCCAGATGCGCGCGGCCGTGCTCGCCGCTCAGGACCGCTGGTCCGCCACGGGCGGGACGGTGATCCTTCCGGCCAAGCCGGTTGAGGTTGACAGTTGCGCGGGCGGTCACTTTGTCAGCCCCGGCATCGTTCAAGTTGGCCGCTTCATCAACCGCGAAGATCCGGCCCACGCTGGGAGCGATGAGGAGCTGTTCGGCCCGCTCTTGCGCATCAGCACCGTGGCGTCGCTGGATGAAGCCGTCGAGCAGGCGAACGCGACGCGGTTCGGCCTGGCCGCGTCGATCTTCACCCGCGACGCCAGTGCGATCGAGCACTTCCTGCACGAGTCCAGCTCCGGGTGCACAAATATCAACACGGGAACCGCCGGTGCGTCGAGCAAGCTTCCCTTCGGCGGGCTCGGGCTTTCGGGCAATCACCGTCCGGCCGGGGCCTTCAGCCTCGACTACACCGCTTACCCCATGGCGGCGATGGTCGAATCAGGCGATGCGGCGTCGCTGCCAGAGGGGATGCGGTTCGAGGACGGCTGGTTGGAGTAAGCCCCGCTCAACGCCGGGGCGAGTTCTATCCTCCGCCCATGCCGCGCCGCACCATTCTTCCTGACGCCCGCACCCAACCGCGATTTTCGGGGATCGCCACCTTCTGCCGATTCCCGCGACTGCAAGACGTCGCTCCCGAGAACTTGCCTTTGGATTGGGCCCTCTTCGGCGTGCCCTACGACGGCGGGGTCACCTATCGCCCCGGCACGCGCTTCGGCCCGCGCGGCATCCGCGAGGCGTCGCAGTACATCAAACGCTTCTCGATGGAGCACGGCGTCGACATCACCGCCGAGCTTTCAATGGCCGATGCTGGCGATGCCCCCGTCTCGCCCTTTTCCGCTGAAGAGACCCTCAAATCCGTGTGTGACTTCGGCCTGACGCTCGGCGATCGCGCAGCGACCAAGCTTCTCGCGGTCGGCGGCGATCATTCGATCGCCTATGCCAACATTCGTGCCACTTTCGAGAAGTCTGGACGCCCGGCCGCGGGGTTGGGTCTGATCCACTTCGATAGCCACCTCGATACCGTCGACGCGGTTTGGGGAAACAAGTGGGGGCACGCTTCGCCCTTCCGCCGGGCGATCGAGGAGGGGCTTGTCGATCCGCACAAGATGATCTCCATCGGCATCAAAAGCCCGTTAAACAACGCTTCGGACCTGGATTTCGCCCGGTCCAGCGGCGTCACCATCGTGACCGACCCCGAGTTGCGTACCGGCGGGCAGTTTGGCGCTCGCGTAGTTGAGTTTGTGAAGAAGCTCGCGGACAATCCGACCTATCTCTCCTTTGACATCGACGTCTTCGATCCGGCGTTCGCCCCCGGCACGGGCACGCCAGCCATCGGCGGTTTCACGAGCGTGGAGGGGCTCGCGCTCTTGCGCGGGCTCCGGGGCCTTCGCTTGGCCGGAGCCGATGTGGTCGAAGTGCTGCCCGATCGTGATCCCGCGGGCATCACCGCACTTCTCGCTAGTCAAGTCATCTTCGAGATCCTCGCGCTGGATGCCGCGAGCAAGGCAGTGCGTATCTAGTTTTTCAGGTATTGTCTCAAACGAAGTCTCGTTGACTGCCACGCGGAGCAGGAGGCGGCTTCGCGGTTAACTCGGATCCTGGGAGCTGCGGCTCGTACACGAGCACGGGCAGTAATGGGATTCGCTTCAATCATGTGCTGGTTGACGTGCGCACGTTGGGCATCCGATAGACTCTCAACATGTGTGCCGCCGTGGTGATCCAAAAGCTGAGGCGACGCGACCCCGACGTTGCACGCATTGTCCACGATTGGCGCCGCCTGACCTCCGCCCCGGATGCCCGGCAAGCCGGCCGCGGCGAGCCCACCGTCGTCGCGTGCAGCGGCGGGGCGGATTCCTCGGCCCTGGTGCTGGCGCTGGCGTCGGCGACCGACCGGCTCGTCGTGGCGCACGTGCTGCACGATCTGCGCCCGCGGGCTCAGGTAGAAGCCGACCGCGACGCGGTGCGGGCCCTGGCGGCGGCGTGCGACCTGCCGTTTATTGAAGCCGACGTCCAAGTAGCCGATCTGGCAGGTAACGCCGAGGGGAACGCCCGCCGCGCGCGATACGCCGCTCTTGGCGCGATGGCGATCGAGCGCCGGTTCCAGTTCGTGGCCACGGCCCACCACGCCGACGATCAGTTGGAGACCATCCTCATGAGGATGCTCCGTGGCGCTGGCGCAGGTGGTTGTCGCGGCGTTCTGCGACGCCGCAACCTGCTAACGGAACCGTTCCCGGTGAGCGTAATTCGCCCGATGCTCTCGGTAGACCGCGAAACCTGCCGACGGCTGTGCCGCGAGGCCGGCTTTGCATGGCGCGAGGATCCGACCAACGGCGACCTGGGCCGGGTCCGCAACAAACTGCGTCGGCAGGTGATCCCGGTCCTGCGCGAGCTGCGGCCAGACGTCGGCGGGCGCGCCATGGCGATCTCGGATCTGTTCACCGAAGTCCACACCCTCATCCGCGAAGGCGTCGATGAGCTCTGGCCCGCATGTGCCCAGCTCCAAGAGTCAGAGTCGGACGGCGCGGGCTACGCCTGGGCACGCGGCACGCTCGCGCGCCGCTCGCCGCTGGTCATCGGTGCGGTGGTGCGGCGGGCGCATCGCCGGCTATGCAGCGAGCGTGGGCTCGATCGGCTCGGCTCGCCCCAGCTTCGCCCGCTCATCAAGGCCCTGCAGGACCGATCCAACGAGCCGCGGCAGTTTGAAATGGCGGGGATCCGGGTGAAGGTCACCGCCCACGCCGTCGAGATCCGCCGGCGCTGACGGGTGGGGCGCATCCGGCTATCCTCGTCGTCATGCCCAAGCCGCGCTCGACGACGATCCCTTCGCCCATCTCAACCCGCGAGTACGCCGCGCGTCGACAGACGCTGGCCAAACAGCTCGGCGACGCCGCCGCGATCGTCCTTGCTGGCGACGGCTCGCGCGCCAGCGTTCACTTCCGTTATCTCACCGGCCTCGGCGACGAGCATGGCGGCGCGGTCCTGTTCGATCCTTCACACGAGGACCCGAAGCGCCGCATCGTGCTGATCCTCCGTGCCCAGAACCCGGAGGTCGATCAATGGGACGGCTTTCGCCCCGCAGTGTCGATGCAGCTCAAGGCCGACACGGGTTTCGACACGATCGTCAGGGTGACGCAACTGCCTGCGTTCCTTCTGGCTGCGGCCCGGCGGACCAAGAAGCTGGCTTGCCTGCATCCTCTCGCCAATCACGAGGCCCCCGTCTCGGCGGATCTGGTGCTCTTTCGAAAAGTGGCCGAGCGGGTGCCCGGCTGCTCGATCATCGATCGAAGCGACGCTCTGCGCGGCCTGCGGTCGATCAAGTCGGCGGCGGAGATCGCGTTGCTCCGCCGAGCTGTCGAGATCACTGCGGCGGGTTACGATGCCGCTCTGCGGACGCTCAAGCCTGGCGCGGGCGAAAAGGCGGTGCAACGGGCCATTGAGCGGGCTTATGAAGAGCAAGGCGGCCAAGGCACAGGCTACGACTCCATCGTCGGCAGCGGGCACAACGGCACGGTGCTCCACTACCACGCCAACAGCGGGCCCACCACGTCGGGCGACCTGTTGGTCATCGATAGCGGCGCGGTCTTTCAAGGCTACACGGCAGACATCACGCGGGCCTTCCCGGTCTCGGGCAAGTTCACTCGTGAGCAGGCCAAGCTGTACGACGTGGTTCTGGAGTCGCAACTGGCCTCGATCGCCGCGTGCCGCCCGGGGGCCACGATGAGCGCCGTCGGCTGGGCCGCCCGAAGGGTGATCGAGGAAGCCGGCTACGGCGACTATTACCCTCACGGGATCGGCCATCACTTGGGGATGGAAGTCCACGACCTGGACGCCGACGCGCCCCTCAAGCCGGGCATGGTCGTCACGATAGAGCCGGGGGTCTACCTCCCAGCCTCCAAGATCGGCGTACGGATCGAGGACGACGTGCTGATCACCGCCAAAGGCCGCGAGGTGCTTTCGCCGATGATCCCCAAGACGATTTCGGAGATCGAGAAGGCCATGGCACGGCGCTGACGGCGGCGCCGGCTGGGCTCACTTCTTTGCGACTGCGGCCTTCGAGGTCTTCTTGTGGCTCCGGCCGTTCAACAAAGCGTTCTGAGCGACGCTCGGGAGATCATCGGCCGTGGCGGGGTTGGAGAAGTGGCTCTCCTGCACCGGCACGACGTGCTCGAGAACATGCTGCAGCACCGCGCCGGGGCTGGCCACCGCCTCGACCTCCGCGATCAGGTGCTTGGGATAGCAATCAAGCACAGGCTGCGTCTCGTCGTTATAGACGCGCCAACGGTGGCGGATGACATCTTCCTTGGCGTCGTCGATCCGGTTCTCTTTAAGAGCTCGGCGGCGCAAACGCTCGAACATCTTCTTCTCGTCGTGACAGGTGAGGTGGACAATCTTGAGCACCTCGACGTGCTTCTGGAGCAGGCGGGCCTGGTTGGCGTTGCGCGGTATGCCGTCGAGGACCAGCAGGTCCACCGTGGGTTTATAGATGCCCAGGATGGTGCGGGCGTGCATGTTGGTGTGCCACATCTCGATGGTGGGCTCGTCGGGCACCAGTTTGCCCTGCGCGGAATGCTTCATGAATACCTTGCCCAGGTTCGTGGAGACATCGAGGTTGCGGAAGACGTCGCCGCAGGAGAGGTGATAGAACCCGGGGACCTGCCCAAGGATTTTGCCTTGGGTGCCCTTGCCGACGCCGGGCGCGCCGAAGAGCAGGATTGTGCGGTAGCGGTTGGGCATGAGTCGACTCCAAAGAGGCCCTGGTGCGCCGACGGTTCGTCGCGCAAGCGGCCGCAGGCTTGGGAGCACGCGACGGCGCCGGCGAACTCAAGGTCGGCAAAGGACCCGCTCAAGATTACCCTTTCCAGCCGATGGAGCAACCGTTTACAGGGTGGCCGGGACAGTTTTTCCATATCCAAGACGGGTGCCCGTCCCCGTCACCTAGACCGGCGGTCTATTTTCGCGTGCTCGGGGGGCACTAGCCAACGAAAAAGCCCAGCCGGTCAGGACCGGCTGGGCTTGATTGCTGCCTATGCGGTGGATCAGGTCGCGGCCTTCTTGAGGACCTCTTCCTGAAGGCTGCGCGGCATGGGGCGGTATTCCTGGAACTCCATGGTGTTGGAGGCGCGGCCCTGGGTGAGCGACCGGAGCGAGGTGGTGTAGCCGAACATCTCGCTCAGGGGCACCTCGCAGGTGATGAGCTTGATCACGCCGCGGTCCTCGGTCTCGAGGATCATTCCGCGGCGGGAGGCGATGTCGCCCGTGACCGAGCCGAAGTAGTCGTCGGGGCAGGTGACGACGACCTTCATGATCGGCTCCAGCAGCACGAAGCCGGCCTTCTCGACCGCTTCCTGCAAGGCCAGGCGGCCCGCCTGCTCGAAGGCGATCTGGGAGGAGTCGACGGGGTGGTAGGAGCCGTAGGTGAGCGTGACCTTGATGTTGATGAGGGGGAAGCCGGTCTTCACGCCGGCGATGGCCGTTTGACGGACGCCGTACTCGATGGAGGGGATGTACTCCTTCGGGACCGATCCGCCGACGACGCCGTTCTCGAACGCGACGTTGTTGTCAAAGTCGAGTTCCTCGGCGAGGGCCTTCTCGGCGCTGAACGGCTCGAGCGTGATCACACAGTCGCCGAACTGACCGCGACCGCCGGTCTGCTTGACGAACTTGCCGCGGACGTCGGTGACCTTGCGGGTGATGGTCTCGCGGTAGGCGACCTGGGGCTTGCCGACCTCCACGCCGATCTTCATGTCGCGGACGAGCTTGGTCTTGATGATGTCAAGGTGCAACTCACCCATGCCCGAGATGATCGTCTGGCCGGTCTCGTCGTTGAACGAGAAGCGGAAGGAGGGATCCTCGCGGCGGATGGTGGCAAGGGCGTCGCCGAGTTTCTGGCGGTCGGCCGCGGTCTTGGGCTCGATCGACATCGAGATGACAGGCTCGGGGAACGTCATGCGTTCCAGCACGATGGGCTGGTCGGGGTCGCAGAGCGTGTCACCCGTGAAGGACTTCTTGATGCCCACGACGGCGACGATGTTGCCGGCGGTGGCCTTGTCAAGGGGGATGCGGTCCTTGGCGTGCATCTCGAAGATGCGCGACGCCAGTTCACGCTCGCCGTTGACGGGGTTGATGACGCGCTGGCCCTTCTCGAGGCAGCCCGAGTAGATCCGCATGTAGGTGAGGTCGCCGTGGCTGTCGGAGACGACTTTGAAGACCAGGGCCGAGAACGGGGCCTTGTCGTCGTGCGGGCGCGTCAACTTGTTGTTCTTGTCGCGCGGGTCGGTGCCTTCCACCTCAGACTTTTCCTTGGGCGAGGGGAGGTACCGGCACACGTTGTCGAGGATGAGCTGCACGCCGACGTTCCGCAGAGCGGCCCCGCACAGCACCGGGTAGCACGCCTTGTTGATCACGCCCTTCCGCAGGGCCGCCATGAGCTCGGCCTCGGTGATCGTCGCGGGATCGGTGAGATACTTGTCCATCAGGGCTTCGTCGAGCTCGGAGGTCTTCTCGACGAGTTCCAGACGCCACTTGTGGGCCGTTTCCTTCAGATCCTCGGGGATCGGCACTTCCACCACGACCGAGCCCTGCTCGGAGGGGTCGAAGACGTACCCCTTCATCGTGATGAGGTCGATGATGCCCTTGTGCTCGTTGCCGGTGCCGATCGGATACTGGATCGCGATGGCGTTGGCCCCGAGGCGGGTTTTGATCGTGCCGAAGGAGAACTCGAAGTCGGCGCCGAGCTTGTCCATCTTGTTGACGAAGCAGAGGCGGGGGACGCCGTAGCGGTCGGCCTGACGCCACACGGTCTCGGACTGGGCCTCGACGCCTTCCTTGCCGTCGAACACGGCGACCGCTCCGTCGAGCACGCGGAGCGAACGCTCGACTTCGATCGTGAAGTCGACGTGGCCGGGGGTGTCGATGAGATTGATCTTGTACGTGCGGCCCTGGAACTCCCACGGACAGGTCGTGGCGGCCGACTGGATGGTGATGCCGCGCTCCTGCTCGTCCTGCAGGAAGTCCATGGTCGCGGTGCCCTCGTGGACCTCGCCCATCTTGTAGTTCTTGCCGGTGTAGAACAGGATTCGTTCGGACACGGTCGTCTTGCCCGCGTCGATGTGGGCGCAGATGCCGATGTTGCGGATGTGCGTGAGGTCGGTGTTGCCGACGGCGTTGGAAACGGTGGACGTGGTGGCGGTCATGAGTGAGTTCCGGGATCGAGTGCGAAAAAGGGTCCTGGCGTTCGTTTTGATGAAGGCCCAGGCCAACCTGGCCGGGACTGGTGTTCTGGGTTTCGATTACTTCCCGCGGATGCTCGGGCCACCAACCAACGCACCAAGTCCATCGGGGCGTTGCTTTGGCTCGGGTTCAGTTGCGCGGGTGCACCCCGCCGGGGTGGTGAGATCCGACGGCTGCTTGCATAGCGGCCCGCCGCGGTGTGGGGGGCTGGGGCGCGCGTCAGCTCGCCTCGTCGTCGTCTTCGTCGCTGTCATCGTCAGGGACCGACATCGATGCAGCCTCCGACCGCCGCGGGTCGCTTCCGAGCGGGCCCTATGGCGCGTTTTTGAAGATCGCAGATACGTCCGGGATTGACCTCAGGTCACGAGCAGACCGGACAACATGCTAATCGTAGCGCAACCACCTACACCGTCAAGGCCCCGGAATGTCCGGCCAAGCACCTCCCGGGGGCACCTTCAAGAGGCCGTCCACCCACGCTCGTTCACGTTCGCCCAGCCCGGCGGCGGCCCGATCGTAACGTGTTTGGTCGTCGAGCCGGGCCACCGTCGTGGCCAAGCGGACCACCCGGTCTGGGTCGTTGAGCCGGACGGCCAGAACAAGGGCTCGCCAAGCCGCGGTGAGGTTGTACGGCGACCGAACGATCGCCCGCTCCAGGCCTTCCAAGGCCGCCCGGCCGTCGTTTGGGTCGCGGGTCATCCCGAACCACGCCTCATCGAGGGTGGCCCGCCAACTCAGCTCGGACGCCCGTTCGAATCGGCCCGGGGAGTCGGCGATGACCTGCTCCGCTCGATCGCGCCAGCTTTCCGCGGCGGGCCTGTCGCCGCGACGGGCCGCATCCAACGCCAGCGAGATCGCGAGTCGGCTGGCTTCACGCGCGGTCGGAAAATCGCGGAGCCTGGAGCTGCCCGAGGATTTCAGCAGTTCGTACGCGGCTGCGGAGCGGATTCGCTCGAGTTCTTTATTTGCCCAGCCGGCCTCTTCAGGGCGGATCGCCTTCCCGAGCTCGGTCGATAGGCGTTCGGCGGCTCGCTGCGCCCGCTGCTGAACCGAGTCGCGCGGCCGGTCCTCCCCCGCCAAGATCGCGCGGACCTCCGCCACGGGCCTGACGGCCTCGGCCGCTCGGGCGAGCGACGACTCCCAGTGCAGAACCGGGGGGATGGCCATAGCCGCGAAGCCCGCGGCCAGCGCGACCAACACCCCGCCCAAGACCTTTTGGAGCGCGGCCCCGCGCGGGTGCCCCGTCGCCGCGCTCCCAAACCACGGTCCCGTCGCCCCAAGTCCGAGGCATACCGCCCAGAGTCCCACCGATTGGGTCATACTGCCGGTGACATCGATTTGCGCATGTACCGCGGCCACGATGGCTAGCGCCGCCGCGCCGGCCACCCAGCGGCCCGACCGGTCGACCTGCACAATCACCAGCACCGCTGTACCCGCGCCGATCCACGCCATCATGCCGACCATCCGCATGGCCGCGGTGAATGGCGTCTGCACGCCCTGCTCGAGCGCGAGGCAGACCAGCGTCACAATCGCCGCGAGTAGGACCAGAGCACGCACCATGGAGCGGGTCGCGAACTCGTGGGGCGACTCGCCAGAGTCGACCAACCCGCGCGATGCCTTGGTGCAGATCCACAGCAGTCCGGCCGTTAGAACTAGACCGGCGATTCCCAGACACGCCCACCAGTCGAGGGCCACCAAGTGCGGACTGGCGACGTCCTCGGTGCTCAGGGGGTTCTTGGCGAGTAGATACGCGTCCTTGAAGCCTTCAGGCCCGACCCCGGCGACGGGGTTGGTGAGACCGATCCGCGTCGCCGCCTGGGCGTAGAACCAGCGGAAGAGCAGCGAGAGTTCGCCGATCCGATCACCAACAAGCCCGCGCGCCACGACCAAACACCAGGTGCCGACGACCAGTGCTGGGCCGAGCCATGGCAACCACGGGGATGATCGAGATCGATCCGCGTGGCGGCACCACCCGCTCAGCGCGACGAGGCCCAGCCCGAGCAGGAGTGCAAGGATGCCGCCTTTGCTTTGAGTGAGGATCACACCGAGGGTTGTGAGCCCCAGGCCGGCGCCTGCGGCGGCGATGGCCCACCCGTTCGCGCGGCTCTTCACCGCCGTCCAGACCAAAGCCGCGAAACCCGCCGCGCCCGCCGCAGCAAACGTGGCGTAGACATTGCTCAACCCAAACCACGTCGTGGCGACATTCTGCATGACCCGGCGTTCGTAGTTGCGGGCCATGACCGAGTCGGACAGCCACCCCTGCATGGCGAAGATCTTGTCGCGGTCGAGTTGGAAATCGGCGATGGTCTGGGGGTTCTCGACCAGCACCTGCCCCAATGCTTTGACCGACATCGCGGTGATGACGCCCAGCACGCCCGCGAACGCTACGGCCCGAAAGCGCGGGTCTCTCCCCGCGCGCCCGATGGCCAGCGCGGCCAGACCCGCTGAAACCCATGCCATCCCCGTGCGTTGTTGGCCCAAGGTTGAGCCAGCGGAGAACCAGCCGTGGTACGCGATGACGATGAACGCCGGTGCGAGCAACAGCAGCGCCACCGCGAGCCCTTGAGGCCGCCCTAGCCGAGCCGTGCCGAAGAGCAAGAGCCCCGCCCCGAGCATCACGCACGCGTCGACGATCATCGAGCCCGCGGGGCCCAGCCCGGACGCCGCGGCGGGGGCGACCAGCGGATCCAGATCCCAGTATGGCAGCGTGGCCAAAGGGCTCAGCGCGCGGATCATCAGCGCGCCGAGCATTAAGAGCAGCCCCACCCAGGACGCGGCCTCTTCGCCGCGTGTCGGTGCCGGCCCCCCCACGTTGATCGACGCGCTCTCAGCCACGCGTCGGCTCCGCCGCTCGGCCTTCGTAGATCGCCAGGACGAGCAGCACCAGCGCCACCTGCACGCCCACGAGCAGCGCCTGCCACGGGAGCAGCGACGCCAGCGAGATCCCGCCGATCGCCGTGATACCCGTGAGCCCATAGATCACCAGCACGGCGTCACGCTGGCTCAGGCCGCGACGCACCAGCCGATGTGACAGGTGGTTCAGATCGCCCACCAAAGGCGACCGCCCCGCACGGATCCGGATCACGCACACGCTCGCCAGGTCATAGAGCGGCACTGCCAGCACCACCAGCGGCATGAACACCGCGTACCACCCGCCCGCCAGATCAGCGCCGATGTATGTCGTCCGAACGGTGAGGAAGCCGAGCATGAAGCCCAGAACCAGCGACCCGCCATCGCCCATGAAGATAGTGGCTTTGGGCCGCGGAAAGTTGAAAACCAGAAAGCCCAGGCACGAGCCCAGGACCAGCGCCAGACACGCCGCCACGAACCACTGCGGCGCGGCGTGGCTGAGCGTGGCCGCCAGCAAGCACGCGGAGGCGATAGCCGTGACGCCCCCGGTGAGCCCGTCCATGTTGTCCAGGAAGTTCATAGCGTTGGTCACGAGCCCAAGCCACAGCACTGTGACGAGCACCGAAAGCCACGGCCCCCCGACGTGCCCGTCGAGAAACGTCAGCAGACGCGATTCGGTCCCCAACACCACGCCTGTCGCGACCGCCAGCATGGCCACCAGCTTTACCCATGGCCCCAGCGGGCGGCGATCGTCGATCACCCCCAGCACATGCAGCACCGTGAGCCCCGTGAGCAGCACGAGCGCGGAGCCAGCTTGAGAGACCAACCCGGGGATATGCACGGCCAGCGCGGGCACCCGCTCAACCACCAAATCGAGAAGCGGCGTGCGGATCGCGAGCAAGGCCGCCGCAATGGGCAGCACGATGCCCAGATAGAGCGCCAGCCCGCCCGTGTTCGGCACGCCCCGCGGCGGGGCCTTCACCTGCCCGGACACGCCCGGCGCGTCGAGCGCCCGCAACCGGCGCCCAAACGCTCGCATCACGGCCGTCATCGGGCACGACACCATGAAAGCGACGGCGATCAAACTCATGCACAGCCAGATCATCCCCGCTAGCGTAACGCCCCGGATGACGGCGCGCGCGGCTTGAACACCAGCCACGGCAGCAGCGCCAGCCCCATCCCCGCCAACCCGAGCAGAGCAATCCACACCACCCGTAACGGCCAGGGGCCGAGGGCATCCACGATCGTCGCCGCACCCGGTAGGCCCCGTCCGACATACCCATAGTTGGAACCCAGCATCGCGTTGGCGCTCAGAGCTACGGCCAGATAGACAAAGCTAACCGCGACGGCCAAGGCACAATCGCCGACCGTCGGCCGATACCGACGCACCGCAACTGCATAGCACGCGGCGGCCAGAATGAGCAGATGCGTGGCCCAGAAAAACCAAAACCCCGGGGATTCCAAGCCCCACCGCACCGTCGGCGTCACAAACCCCTGCGACGAAAAGACGACTCCCCAAAAGTAAACTAAGGCTGTCTCTTATAC
>ENA-ORBV01005131-ORBV01005131.1-microbial-mat-metagenome-genome-assembly--contig:-NODE-5131-length-24385-cov-5.430229_pt1 | contig 24385 bp, 22 predicted proteins | sample MGYA00237777_ERZ505514 | MGnify/ENA primary metagenome ERZ505514 (study PRJEB26160, sample SAMN06269048) | microbial mat metagenome | isolation source: Oligotrophic lake microbial mat | place... | reverse complement strand
TAATGATACGGCGACCACCGAGATCTACACCTCTCTATTCGTCGGCAGCGTCAGATGTGTATAAGAGACAGACCCCAGACATGGCAGCGAGCGAGGAGACACTGGCACGCGTCAAAGCGATCCTCCGGACCAGCCTGAATCACACCGACGCGGGTGACCTGCCCGACGACATGCCCCTGACCGGCGGCGAATTTGATCTCGATTCTTTGGACATCCTCCTTCTGATCACCAACATCGAGAAGGGCTTTGATATTCGCGTCCGCGATGAAAAGGTGGACCGCTCCGCCTTCGCCTCCATCCGGTCGCTCGCCGACCTTGTGGAATCGCTCCGGGCGTCGAAATGACCGGGTCCGAGGACCTTGAACGTGTTCTCGCGGCACTCCCCCACCGCGACCCGTTCCGCTTTATCAGTGCCCTCACGTCCTTGACCCCTTTGGTCCGAGCCACCGGCGAGTGGATCCTGGCGGGGGACGAGACTTTCTTTCAGGGACACTTCCCCTCCGATCCGATAGTGCCGGGCGTATTGATCGCCGAGGCCCTGGCGCAATTGTGCGGCCTGGTCGCCTTCGGTGAACCCGGTGGAACATCGACGTGCCGGGCGCATCTGACACACTTCAGTATCAAGATTCACGCGGCGGCACGTCCCCCGGTGCGGATCTCCCTCTCTGCGTCGCTCATCCGATCGATGGGCCACCTCGTGATGTTCGAGACCGCGGCGAAGGTAAACGACGTCGTGATCGCCGATGGCAGCCTGGTGCTTGCAATCGCCGCCACAAGCCCGACCTGTTAAGCGAGACTTTGGAGAAACAGCCATCGCCCTGAACCGACGGATCAACTTCGCGGTGTTCGCGATATGTCACATCGCGACTGGGCAGGCGCCGACCGCGGATCAGCCCAACCCGCTTCCTGGCACGTCCACACCGGTCGCGCCGTCGGCCTTCCAAGCCCGCCTGAACGCGGTCGATGACAAGATGGCGAAGGTCGAGACGCTCCGGGCCGACTTCGAGCAGCGGAAGAAAACGGCCCTTCTGAAAAAGCCGATGGTTTCACAGGGCGGTTTGGTGTGCAAAGGTGACACCGTGCTCTGGAAGACCACCTCGCCGCGGGAGAGCGCGATGCTGGTGACGGATGCGAGTGTCACCGTCCTCTACGTCGAAAACGGCCTCGCGGAGGTCTATCCGATCGGCGAGAACTCCGAGGGCCTGGCGGGCGGCCCGCTCCCGCGGCTGGCGAAACTGGTGCAACTGTTTACCATCACCGAAGCCCGCATCGATGCGATGCCCTCGCCTCACGATACCGCCGACCCAGCCCGGCATCTCGCCTTCACGCTGACCCCGATCTCTGCGGAACTGAAGGCCCATGTGGCGACCATCACGGTGTTGATCGACGAACGAATCCCCTGCGCCAGTCTGGTAGTCATCGCCGATCCCGACGGCGATGAAACGCAAGTCCGCTTCTCGAATGTGCGGATAAACACGCCGCTCTCCGAGTCGGAATTAAGACTTAACTTGCCCGTCGGCACCCGGGTCAGTCATCCGGTGGGCGAAGCCGAATAAGGCCTGAGCCCTTATCCGCCTTCGGTTAGACACCGCGTCGAACGATTCGAGGGCATCGATTGGACGGGTCCGGCCGCATCTTGTATCATCCTCCCCATGAATCGCGTCCGGCTGGAAAGCCCGGCACTCGAACGCAGCCACACCACTCATTCTGACGTCTACTCCCTCACCCGGGCCCTCGACCCAGTATCGCCATCGGCTCCGCGCTGGGCGACCGAACTCGCGGGAGGACCGGCGACCACCAGCTGGCTCCACTTTCCGTCGCCTCGAGGGAGCGCGACGGGGAGTGACAGCCCGAGCGGGTGTGCGACGGAAATCCGCACCGGGGCCGAGATCGCCCTGGTCACCACCCGTTTGGAAAGCATCGGCGGCCACGATCGCGAATCGCTCGGCACGCTGCTCGAAGCCTTCATTCTTGAGTCGCTCGAAACGCTTGCCACCACGGCCTTCCCGCATCCGGTTCGCGTATGGAATTTTCTTCCGGGGATCTCCGACACGGTCGCCGACGGGCTGGATCGCTACCAGGTCTTCAATATCGCCCGGCACCGCGCGTTTGTGCGATTTTTCGGCCATTCCGCGGTCGTCGCGGGCCGTATCCCCACGGCCAGTTGCGTCGGGCATTCAGGCAATGCGCTCGTCACGTGCACATTGGGAGCGGCATCGCCCGGCGTGCCGATCGAGAATCCGTTGCAGGTGCCGGCGTTCGCCTACTCCACGAAGTTCGGCCCCAAGCCGCCTTGCTTTGCGCGGGCCGCGCTAACGCGCCTGGGTTCGCGCCGTTTGCTCCTGGTCGCCGGAACCGCCAGCATCCGCGGCGAAGATTCGACGCATCCCCGCTCACTCCCCGATCAACTCGCCGAGACCGTCTCAAACCTGCGGGCCGTCGTTGCACAAGGGCGAGCGGCGGCGGGGCTGCCCTCAACCGTCGCCGACGGCCCGCTGACCGGTGTGACTGCGGCACGCGTTTATTACCGCAACCCCGACGACCTGCCACCGATCAAACGCGGTTTGCCGCCAGAACTCGCGAATGTGGCCGATGTCGAGTTCGTCCGGGCGGATATTTGCCGCGAAGAGCTGCTGGTGGAGATTGAAATTGTCGTGGATGTCGACCGTGTCTGATTGCCCGATGTGGTTAAGCGCCCTCGAAGCGCACGCCTCCAAACGCTCGTCGGGCATTGCCATTGCCGAAGTCGGCCCCGCCGGTGCCATCAGCCGGAGCGTGACCCACGCTGAATTTTTCGCCGCGGTTCGTGCTCGCGCCCACGATGTTTCCGAATCGCTCGCGCCCGGCGAGACCATGCTCGCCGCGCTTCCATCTGGCATCGCCCTCGCGACATGGTTCGCGGGCGCGCTCGCCGCCGGGGTTCGCCTCGTATTGATGCACCCCAGCAGCGGCGACGGGGAGTTCGCATCCGTATCGGCCCGCGCGAACGTCAAGGCCGCGGTGAAGCTCGATGGTGAACTCCGCTTAGCGTCCTCTTCGGTGTCTAAAGACGCCGGGAGACGCGGAACGAGCGAACATTCGCACGGCGCGATTGTCCTCGGGTCGTCGGGATCGACCGGCCTGCCGAAACTCGCGATTCGCAGCGCCGCCGCCCTCGATGCAGATGCCAGCGCGGTCTCCGACGGGCTGACGCTCACCCCGGACGACGTGATTCTGTTCGTACCACCGCTGTGCCACTCGTATGGCGTGGACGTTCTTGTGGGTGCGATGCTCTCCGGGGCCGCGCTCCGGGTCATGACCGCGTTCGAGCCAGCGGGCGTCACCGTTCAACTGGCGCGCGGCGTCACCGTGCTCCCGGGCGTTCCATTCCTCTATGAATCGCTCGCGTGGCTCGCCCGAACACCCCCCGGTTCGGCGGCGGCCGGTTCGGCGGCGGCCGGCTCGGCGTTGGCGGGTTCGGTGCCGACGACCGCCGCGGCTCACTCCCTGCGCGTCGCCCTCTCCGCCGGGTCTCCACTCGCACCCCGCGTTCGAGACGGGTTCCAGAACCGCTGGAACATCCGTATCGGACAGTTGTACGGCGCCACCGAGTTGGGGACCGTCGCGATCAACCTCCCGGGTTCGGGCTTGGGTGAGGGCTCTATCGGGGTTCCCTTGCCCGGGGTGAGTTTCCGCATCGTCGATCCCGAGAACTCGGCGCGAGAACTGCCCCCGGGGCGCGAGGGCGAACTGGCGGTACGCGCTCCCTCCATGCTCTCGGGGTATGTGGATGCCGACTGCCCGCTCGCCGACGGACATTTCCTAACGGGCGACCTCGCCAGAATCGACCCTTCGGGGAACGCCACGCTCACCGGGCGGCTGCGGTTGCTCATCGACACGGGCGGCTTCAAGGTCAATCCGCTGGAAGTCGAATCGGCACTCGCCGAACACCCCGGAGTGGCCGAGTGCGTGGTGGTGCCGTTCGCGTTGTCGGACACCGTTCAGCGACCGCACGCGCTCTTTGTCGCGACCGATCCCGACCGACCGCCGACCGCATCCGAACTGCGGGCCTTTCTGCGGCGGAGCCTTGCGCCGGTCAAGATTCCTCGCTCATTTCAGGTTGTCGCGTCCCTACCGAAAACACCCACCGGCAAGCCGGCACGAAACCAACTTTCCTCTGGGAGCAGATCATGCACCGATCCGCGTGGAGAGTGACCGCCCGGTCGGCGATCAGCCTGATGATCCTTCTGTTTTTCTTGCCCGGCGGCTGCGCAGCGAAACTGCCGACGTACCCCGGTCTCGATGACGCCGCCGCCCTCCGGGTAATCGCCGAACGCTTCGAGTCGGTGACGTCGGCACAAGCGGTCGCCGAACTGTCTCTGACCAGCCTTGATGGGCAGACCGTGACGCTCGATGCGGCACTGGTCGCTGCGCCGCCCGATCGGGTCCGTCTCCGGGCTTGGAAGTTCGGGTCGCCGGTGCTGGACGTTACCGTGCTGCCCGAAGGCGTCTGGGCGTTCGCGGCGGCGCGACCCGGGCGAGCCCTCGAATCCCCGATGCCGGACCCGGGCACACTGCATTCCGCCGCGGTCTCACAATCAGTGGGCGCGTTCACCAGGACCTTCTTTGCGGCCGCGGTTCCCGTCGAGACGGCCTCCACCCGTTCCACGCTCATCGTCGTCGGCCCCGCCTTCGACCGGCCGGACGTGCGCTGCGAGATCGAGCGGGCCACGCTCACGCCGCGCCGATTCATCCTCGAAGCCCAAGGCACATCGTCGGAACTGCTGCTCGATCGGTACGCGATGATCGACGGTGTGGCATGGCCACGGCGGATGGTTTTCCGTTCCCCCGAAGGCAGCGTCGTGGTCAGGACATCGGAAATCGACTTCAACGACGAATTGCCGCCCAACGCGTTCGTGCCCCCTGCCCGTGCAAAGCGGCTGCCATGAAGCCGGCAGGCGGCGGGTTCAATGTGTTCGCCCCCCTTTCGTGGGTGGCGCACGCCTCGGCCCGCCATCCGTGGATGGTGCTCGGCCTCGTCTCGTTGATCTTTGTACTCGCGCTGGGTTCGCTTTCACGGCTGAGGGTTTCGGCGTCCCTCGAAACCATGCTCGGCTCTCGCTCGCCCGCGGCCGCCGCCTTTCAGATCGTCCTCGCGGAGTTTCACGCGGGCGAGGCGATTCTGGCGGTCGTCGAACCGACCCACGGGTCCGGCGCAACGAGCCAGGACCAAGAAGGCACCGTGGCGTTCGCCGATGCGTTCGTCGCGGCCCTTACGACCGACCCGCGCACCGGGCCGAAGATCGCGTGGGCCCGCGCCGGGCAAGACCCAGCGCTCGCGCAATTCATCACCGGCGTCATCGCCCCGCACGCACCGTATTACATCGGCGTGGACGGCACTCAAAGCCTGCTGGACCGCTTCCAACCGGCGCAACTTACCGACCAGTTCCGTCGGAATGAAGCCCTGATCTCGGCCCCGGGTCCCGCCGGTGGCGCCATCAGCACGCGAATCCTGCAAGACCCTTTACGGCTTTTCGATCTTGCCTCGCGGGCTGGGTTCGCGCTGACCGCCGCACCGACCGCCGCCGCCTCGAACGGTGAGACCGGACCCGCGCCCGAACGGTCGATCGATGGTCGCGCCGTGCTGGTGCGGATCGCGGCCCGGGCCTCTCTCAACGATCTCGAGGAGGCCCGCGCGCTCGTCACAGGCGTCGCGCAGATAGCCGCAGAATTGAGCGAGCGGTTTGACGGCGGTCGGTTCAACGTCCGACTGGGCGGTCCATCTCCGATCGCCGCGACCGCGGCGGGTACGATCCGGGCCGACGCGATTGTCAGCACGCTTGTCTCGATCGGCTTGCTGTATTTTCTGTTTGTGGTGTTCTACCGCCGCTGGTTGACGCCGCTCGTCATCGGGCTTGTCGCATGCGTCGGATTGGTCGTCGGGTTCGGGGTCCACGCGGTCTCGGCACCCGTTGTATCGCCCCTCGCCGCGGCGGTCGCCGCGCTCTTGGCCGGCTTGGGCGTTGATTACGGGATTCACTTCGTCTCACACTTTGATGACCTCCGCGCGGGCGGGGCCTCGTCGGAAGCGGCCGTCGCCGCCACCGCGCGCGAGATGGCCCTGCCGATCACCACGAATTGTTTCACCAGCATCTTCGGCTTCGCCTCGCTCTGGCCCTCCGAAATCGCAATGCTCTCGGATTTCGCCAAACTCGGCACCGCCGGCCTCATCGGGGCCTGGCTCGCCTCATTTACACTGCTCCCCGCCCTGCTCGTGCTCACCCATCCGGATCGCGCACTCGCGGCCGGCCGACCGGTGCCCGCGCGGCCCCGCCGCGGCGGCGTCGCGGACGTCGTTGCCCGTCGTCCGCGTCTGTGGGTGTCATCGTTGCTCTCGCTGACGGCCGTGCTTTGGTTTGCCGTCGCCGTTCGGGGAGCGGGGCCTCGGCTGGAAGGCGACCTCACCGTCCTCCACCCGCGTCCGAATGCGGCGCTGAACACGACCGATGAGATCATCGCTCGCTTTGCCGGCCAAGGAGAGGTTGTTCCCGTCCTTGTCAGTGTCCGCGACCCTGCTGATCTCTTGCCCGTCCTGTTCGATGCGGCGGCCGCGCTCGGGGCTGACCATTGCAAGGCGGTGGGGGTCATCGATGTCCTCGGCCTGCACCGCTTGCTCCCGGACCCGCGCGCGGTTGATGAAGTCACACGATTGCTCACCGATGCCGACGCCGACTCACTCATTCGAAACTTCGACGACGCTCTGGCCGGTAGCGCCTTCGAACCCGCCGCGTACGCCGAATATCGCACGTTTCTGACTCGCCTGCTGCGGCCGGCATCGCCCCTGGACCCGCCCGGGATTCGCGATCTCAAGGCTTTCCCGAGCATCGCCGACCGGCTGCTGCCTTTCCAACGCGACCTTGATCGCCCCCCGACACAGACCGTTCTAGTCGTCCGCCTGGCGGCTCCGCTGCGGGATCGTCAACACCGCGCCGAAACGGTCAAGGTGCTCCGGGCGGCTCTTGCCGCAGTGCCCGAAGCGACGCTCGCGGGCCTTCCGGTGGTCTCGACGGAACTCGAGGAGGCCACCGCGCGTGATCTCCCCAGGTCAATCGCTATTTCCGTAACTCTCGTCCTGATCTGGCTCACGCTCGTTTTCCGCCGTTTGCTCGACGTAGTCATGGCGCTCACGCCGCTCCTATTTGCCGCCTCCGCCACCGTCGCGGTGATGGCGGTCACCGGCGCACGCTTCAACGCCATCAACAGCATTGCGATCCCGCTCCTCGACGGCATTGCCGTTGACGCCGGAGTGTTCCTCGTTGCGGTTGCACGCCAAGCCCGGCACGACGGGCTCGACCGGGCGGCGCTTGTCGCGCGGCTCCGCCCCACGATGCACGCCGTCCTGCTCGCGAGCGCCACCACGGTCACCGGCTTTGCGAGCCTGTTCGCGACCCACACACCCGCCATCCGATCACTCGGGTTGATCGCCGCCTTCGGGATCGCGGCGTCCTTCGCGGCCGCGGCTGGAATCCTGGTACCTTGGATTCTCGCGACGCACACCACCAGCACGGCCAAGCGCATGGCAAACACGAACAACGCGAGGGACGCGAAGCCGCCGGGTTGAACCGCCTTCCAGCGTGTCGTCCCACTACATCACGCGGCACTCTTCCGGGAGTTCCGCCGCCGCCGCCGTGTACAACGCGGTAAACGACTCCAACACCAGCCGCTCGATTTCCTTCGTGTCTCCATCCGGCCTGATCGCCGGCCCAAACGCAATCGCATAGCGCGTCCGCCGCAGCGGCAACCATGCCCGCGGCTTCGCGTACGCCGCCGAGTTCACGATTACTGCGGGGATCACCGGTACGCCGGCGAGCTTTACCAACCGGCCCAGCCCCGGCCGGATGCTCCCCGTACGCACGACGGAATCTTTCCCCCGTCTCAGTCGGCCTTCCGGGAACATCACCACGACTCGGCCGGCCGCCAACCGGGCAAGAATCGTCCTGGTAGTGGCCGCGTCCGCGCGGGCTCGCTCCAGCGGGAAGGCGTTCATATTCCCGTAGAACCAGCCGACCACCGGAATCCGGAACACCTCGACGATGCTGACAAAGTCGAGCAATCGCGGCACATGACGGATCAGGATCGGGACGTCGTACGGACTTGTGTGGGTCGCAGCGATCAGACACCCGCCACGCTCCGGAATGTTTTTAGCACCCGAGACCGAAGCATCGGCGCTGACCCAAAGGGCGTGCCGGCCAACAAGCCGAAAGGTTCGATAAAACCAGTCGCTCATGGCACGTCGCTGTCGGTCAGGCCGGTGTGGGCCAGCAACTCGTGGTACGTTGAGGCAAATCCGGCCCGCAGCCGGGCCCCCATCTCCTCCCGCTCCGCCCGCCCCGCCGACAACCGCCCGCCGGCTCGGATGGGCGGCATGATCGGCGTGCCGAAGGCCGTGTAGAGCCGAGCCCGCCGGGGGGGTATCCACGGCGGGACGCGGTTCAACTTCTCGGTGCCCAACACGACCACCGGGATAATCGGGGTGTTGGTCCGCAAGGAAATCACGCAGACGCCAAGCTTGATACGCCCGCCGCGAAGGACCGAACTCTTTCCTTTGACGACGCCCCCCTCCGGGAAGACACCGACCGCATAGCCCGCCCGGGCGAGCCTGATGCCACGCCGCACTGCGGGGAGTGAAAAGCCGAAGCGGTCGACCGGGAAGGCCCCGCCGCCACGGAGGACCGCGCCGCCCCACCAACGCTGGTAGAACTCGATCCGGGCCATCCAGCGGATCTGACGTCGAACGATCGACGACACCACGATCGGCTCGAGGTGGCTGAGGTGGGTGCACGCCAGCAGCACGCCGCCCGCCGCGACGCCCGCATCCACACGCTCAACGTGCAACACGGTCTCGCGGACACACTGGAACTTGATGAAGCGCGACGCCCACTGGCACGCCTTGTAGAATCGCGGGGTCCGAAGCGAATTGTCTGTGCCCGGCCTCGCGTTCATCATCGCGGAAACATCATATCGTCCAGGGAACACGACCGGGACCATCGCAACTACCGGGGCGGGGCAGGAAACATCACCTACGCTGGGTCATCGTCGAGACGGCATCAACCTTGATCGAACGCGGCTCCGGACCAGCCTCTCGGCCCGGACACAGCGCGGTGAAAGGCCACGAGGCCGCGCCGGTCTCTCCGCCGATGACCTCCTTACTTGGGACGTTTTTTCGCTTGGCCGCGTGGTCTCCCGGTATGGCGGCCATCCTCCGCCCGATCGCGCGGCTTGCTGTGCCGCTTGTTTCCACCGCTGTCCGGGACGCCACCCGCAAGAACTCGACCCGCGTTTTCGGGCGTCGCCTATCTCGCACCGAGCACCGGGCATATGCCCGCGAGGTCGTCAACAGCTTCTACAACTTCGTGGTCGACGTCGCCGGGGCCTCGAACCGTTCCCCCGAGCAGTTGAGAAGCCTTGTCGCTCACGTCGACGGGCTGGAAGCCTTTCGGGCAAACCGTGGGGCGGGACGCGGCGCGATACTGGTCACTGCTCATTTTGGAAGTTTCGAGTGCGGGCTGGCGGCGCTCGCTCGCGAGGAACGCAGGATCAGCGTGGTCTTCCGCCGCGACGCCGACCCCGCCTTTGAGGCTTCGCGGGCCCGGCTTCACCGGGCGCTCGGAATCGTCGAAGCCCCGATTGACGACGGGCTCGACACCTGGCTCTCGCTGCGCGACGCCCTCCTTCATAACGAGGTTGTTGTCATGCAGGGCGACCGGGCAGCGCCGGGTCAACGCACGCAAACGGTTCCGTTTCTGTTCGGACAACTGCGGCTGCCCACCGGGCCGGTCCGCCTTGCGCGGCTCACCGGTTCGCCCATCATCCCCGTCTTTACCGTCCGACAGCCCGACGGAAGGCACCGCGTCCTGCTCTTGCCCGCGATCGAACCGGACACACCACCGACCGACGCCGGCGACCGCGCCCCGTCCGCGAGCCTTCGAGCCATCGCCAATTCCATCGCGTCCGTCGTCTCACGCTACCCGCACCAATGGCTCGTTCTGGAGCCCGTCTTTGTTGAGGACCTCGATGATGGCCGGGGCTGACGCAGCGTCCCAAGTTGTCATCACCGGCACCGGGCTGGTGACCGGCCTGGGGCTTTCGACCGAGGCGACTTGGGCCGCTATCCGCGCGGGCCGCACGGGCCTGCGCCAACCCACCGTCATCGAGTCGCCGATTCCCGCTGGCGCCCGTTGCGGTCAGGCGCTCGACCTCCCCCCCGACGTTGACCCGGACCTGCCCCGTGAGGCCAGATATCTGCGTTTCGTCATCCGACAGGCGCTCGCATCCGCGTCGCCAAACTATCCCCCCGACCGCTGCGCAGTACTTGTGGGAACGACGCTCCACGGCATTCGTGCCGGGGGGCGGTTCCTCCGCTCTAGCGATACCGCCGCGCTTCGCCCGTTCCTCGCGGGCGCGGTCACTGCGGCCGCGATTAACGGGCTGGGCATCGGGGCTGCCTCGTTGACAACCTGCTCGGCGTGCTCGTCCAGCCTGGGCGCGGTCGCCCTGGCCGTAACTCTGTTGCAGCAGGGCCACGCCGACCTCGTCATCGCCGGGGGTTACGACGCCATGAGCGAGTACGCGTGGGCCGGTTTCAGCGCTCTCGGGCTGATCTCCGACACCTCCGTGCTGCCGTTCTCTCGCCACCGGTGCGGAATGATGATCGCCGAGGGGTACGCGGTGCTCGCGCTGGAGCGGTGCGACGACGCCGGACGCCGACAGGCCCCGATCCTTGCGCACGTGAGAGGCTGGGGTGAATCCGCCGACGCCCACCACCTCACGCAACCGCACCCCGCTGGCGAGGGAGCCGCCCGCGCCATCCGAGCCGCCCTCGCCCGCGCGGGGATCACCCCCACCGACGTCTCCTTGATCGCCGCTCACGCGACCGCGACCCCGGATAATGACGCCGCGGAATACGCAGCTTTCCGCGCCGTCTTCGGCGAATCGCTCGGCAGCGCGCGCGTCGTCGGGTTTAAGTCCTATACAGGTCACACGCTGGGGGCTGCGGGGGCTGTCGAACTCATCCTGTCCGCGTGCGCGCTCCGAGATAATTTCATACCTCCCTCGGCGGGAGTGACGGAAGCAGACGTCGAGTTTCCTGGTCTCCGGGTGGCCCCGCCCGGCGGGTACGCCGCTCCGCTCACCCACGCCGTCAACACTTCGCTGGGCTTCGGTGGCGCTAACACCTGCGTGGTTTTGGGCCGTGGCCCATCCGCTCTGTCCGTCTCGCCCGTCTCGGCATCGGCCGCGTTCCCCCGGGCAGCGCTCCGGCCCGCGCACCGGTCAGCCGAAGTATGGATCACCGGGTTCGGGTTGATTCTGCCGGGGATCGGCTCCGCGGAACAACTCATCCGGTCCCTCGAAACGGTTCCGGGTCGCGTCTCCCCCACCGCGTTCAACGGCACCATCGACGAGGCTCAATTGGCCGCGGCGGTCAATTTGCGTCGAGCCCGCCGGATGAGCCCGTGCGTCAAGTTCATGCTTGCTTCGACGGCCCTCGCGCTCCGCCACGCCCGCCTCGACGCCGATGCACCGCAGCTCGCCGCTGCGTCGGCCATCCTGGCCAGCACGCACGGTTCCCCGTCCTTCTGCAGCGACTACTACACCCAGATTGTCCGCGAGGGCGTTCTCGCGGCGAACCCGGTTCTCTTCGCGGAAGGGGTTCCGAACGCCCCCGCAGCCCACCTTTCGACAACGTTCGGGGTTCGCGGCGGATGCCAGACCATCATCGGCTCCCGCAACGCGGGGGTCGATGCCCTGATGCTCGCCGCCGCACGCGTCCGCTCCGGGGCCGATGCCACCGTGATCGTCGCCGCGGCGGAGGAGTCGCATCCGGTCCTTGAGATTGCGTACCGATTGCCGCACGGCACCATTACGCCGGGGAGCGTGGCTCTGATCGTTGAAAGCGCGGCCTTGGCCCTCAGTCGCGGCGCTCGCTGCCTCGCGGTCGTGCGTGGCGCGGCCAGCATCTCTGGGCGGCAGAATGGAACCCTCCGGATGGGCGCGGGCCGAGACGCTGTCCGTCTCTCTCAAGCCACGAGCGGAGCGGACCGGATCGAATCGACCGCGCGCGCCCCATCGCTCCGGCGATTCACCGGCGACCTCTTCTCCGTTGGCCCGATGCTCTCTCTCATCGCCACGCTGGCCCGCAGCGAACAGGGACAGACAACGGTATATTCAATTGATGCGGGCGGGACATCGGCGGCCGTCACCATCGAGCGGCCCACCCCGTGCTGAGCCTCGCCGTTATACTCACTGGCTTCTCATCGGATCGAGCAGCGGGGTTCGCAAAGGGTGCCGGGAATGAACGATCGGTATGACGTTGTCATTGCGGGCGGCGGGCCCGCTGGATCGACCACGGGCCTTGTTCTCGCCCGCGCAGGGTTCTCGGTGTGCATCCTGGAGAAGGACAAGCACCCGCGTTTCCACATCGGAGAATCGATCCTGCCGCGGAACATGGCTCTCCTCCAGGAACTGGGCCTAGAGCCGGAACTCCGGAAACTGCCGCACCTCCCGAAGTATGGCGCCGAATTCGGAATGGGAAACGACTTTGTGACCCGCAAGTTTGGGTTCGCCGACGGCCTTCTGCCCGGCTTCGCGGTCTTCAATATCGAGCGGGCCCACCTCGACAAAATGCTCCTCGATCAGGCCCGGGCCGCCGGGGCCGACGTCTTTGAGGAAACGCCCGTCAAGGAAATTGTGACCTTGGCGCACGATAAGGTTCGGGTTCGAACCGCCACGTCGGAAGTTTCGGGCCGCGTGCTGATCGACGCGTCCGGGACCGGAACCGTCATCGGCCGCCACCTCAATATTCGCCGGAATTTCAAAGACCCGAACCTCCAGAAGGTGGCCCATTTCGAGCACTTCGAGGGTGTCGAGCGCCCCGCCGGAATGGAGACCGGTCATCCGGGCATCATCATGTGCGAAGAGGGCTGGTTCTGGCTGATCGGCCTCACGGAAACCAAGACCAGCGTCGGCTTCGTCAGCCGCCCCTCGTTCACGAAGACACTCAACATCCATCCGAAGCGGTTGCTCTCTTGGGCGGTTCAACGGTGCCCGGTGGTGCGTCACCGGATGCGCAACGCCGTGGGCCCGCGCGAGAACATCGTGCTGAGCGATTTCAGTTACCGCTGCCGACCCTACGCGGGCGACGGATACTTCATGGTCGGCGACGCCGCGTGCTTCCTTGACCCGATCTTCTCAACCGGTGTCACCCTCGCCATGATGAGCGGAAAGCACACCGCCGACTTGGTAACCGGCCTTCTGCAAGGCCGGACGACTCCGCAGGCCGCGCGGCGCTCGCACATCCGCTTCATCAACGATAGTTGCCGCCCTTTTTGGCGACTTATCCGTGCGTACTACGGCCACTCCTTCCGGGAGTTGTTCATGGAGGGCCAAGGGCCGTTCCAGATGCAGCGGGCGATCATCTCCATTCTCGCCGGACAGGTCTTCCCGACTCCCATCTGGTCGCTCCGCTGGCGGCACATGGCCTTCGCGATGTGCGTTCGACTGCAGAAGCACTTCCCGCTTGTGCCGCGTCGCGAGCCGTGCCGCCTCCTCGACCAGGCGCCCGAACTCGTTCCCGCCTTCAGCGAACTCGCGACCGCGTGACGTTTCTCACCGGTCTTCGCCCCCGCCCGGGGCCGCGCGGGCCACGTGCGCTAGCAACGCCCTCGCGACCACATACCCCGCGCCGGCCAACACCGCGCCCGCCAGCACACTCCCGATGATCCACTCCGCCAACCGATCTCGTACAAAGGCCGGATCGAACTCCGACCATCGCGGCAGGGAGTTAACTTCCGGCCACCGCCCGTGCAACGCCAGGTGCCCCACCGCCAACCCCGCCAGCGCGAATACAAATCCTAACGGCGGCGTCGAGAGGCTGGATATCCCGATGACGACCGCGGGGTGCAAACGGAACCGCATCGAGAGCGCCACGCACGCGGCCGTCTTGATCCCGTACAGCGGCGCGGCGGCCATGAAGAGTCCGACCGCGACCGAGGCCGCGAGCCGCTTCCGCTGCCCCGGATCACCTCGGGCCATCTGCACGAACCGGCTCGGTCCGAGCCACCACCATGCCCGCTGCACCAAGGTTCCGGTCGCGCCGTCGTGCATGGATCGTCGCGGGATGACCCGCGCAACCGGGTCACCCGGCCTTATCGACCGCGCAAGGAGCCGCAGGTGCATGCCGATGGCCTGACGCGTGTCCCGCCCGATGCGGAAGTGAGTCACCCGGCCGCCGGCAGGCGCGTACGTCCCGCTGATCGGAACCTCAAGAACTCCAAGGCCCGCCCACGCCGCCCGCACCAGCACCTCGGTCTCAAACGCGTAACGCCCCGCGCGCACCTTCAGGCCGGCGATGAACGCAAGCGGGTAACTCCTCATCCCACTCTGGCTGTCCGTCACACGCGCCCCGCTCGACACTCGGATCAGTGCGTTCGACACCCAGCGCCCGAACCGGCTGGTCCAGGGGCAACCGTCCATCCGGGCCGGCCGCGCTCCTACGATCAACGCCATCGGTTCGCGTTGCGACCGGTCCATCACGATGGGCACATCATCCACCGAGTGCTGCCCGTCGGCGTCTACGGTCAACGCGTGCGTGCATTCCAGCCTGAGCGCCGCCACAAAGCCGCTGGCGAGAGCGGCCGACTTCCCTTGGTTCACCGCGTGTGTGACGAGGTGCCGACCAATGTCAGGTGCGATCCAACCGCGCAGGAAGTCGGCCGAACCATCCGCCGAACCGTCGTCGACGACGATGATCGGGAGCGCCAACCGATCGAGCGCCGCCAGCACGCCCGGCAGGGGCCCGCCGTGATTGAAGGTCGGAACAACCACGGCAAATCGAAGCCCTGCGCACAATTCTTTTGCATGCTCGGACATCGCTTTTCCAATGGCGTGCGCGTGGCCAGCGAACGAAGCGGGCCACACGCTGCGGCGGTCCCACTGTAGCAAATCCGATTCGCACCACGATTGGCGGAGCCCTTCTACCCGCGCCATATCAATCCCGCGGCCGGACGTCTAGCGCTCGTGCAGCGCAGTCGAAATCCGCCTATTCTTGCGACCGATAATCGAAGAAGTTCCAACCGTCCTGAATCGCTCGTTGATCCATCGCCGACTTTGGGGGCTCCATGACCATTCGCCACGCCGTGATCCTGCTCGCGTCGCCGCTCGTTTGCCTGCTCGTCGCGTGTCAGGGCGGTGGTGGTAGCGGCGCCAGCGGTTCGCGGGTGAATTCCGTCGACAACCCGTGGTTCGTCGCCGCCCTGTCGGGCTCACAAGCCGATCTCGACGCCGCGAAGAACAGCGGTCTCAACATCAACGCCCAGGAGAAGCGTGACCGCTACACCCCGCTTCACACCGCCGCGATGACCGGCAATCTGAACGCTGTCCGCTTCATGATCGAGAACGGGGCCGACGTCAACGCCCGCGATGAGGACGGCCGCACCCCTCTGATGATGTGCCTGTATCGCGGCCAAGGACCCGCTGCTGTCGCCCTTGTGGAAGCCAACGCCGACCTCGAAGCCCGCGATCGCACTGACAAAACCGCCGTTATGTTTGCCGCTCAGACGGGTCAGGTGGATGCCATCAACGCGATGATCCGCCGAGGTGTCAACCTGAACGCACGCACCAAGAGCGGGCAGACCGCGCTCATCTTCGCCGCCGACAAAGGCCAGGTGGCGGCGGCACAGGCCCTCAAGGCTGGCGGCGGCGATACCGCCCTCCGCGACGACCGCGGACGTTCCGCCCGAGACTTCGCCGTGATGAAGAATCATCCCGCGATCGTGCAACTGCTGCCCGTGAACTGAGCCGGCGATCCGTCTCAGCGATGGGTTATCCACTGGAGGCGCGGGATCTCCTGAAAATCGCCGGCGTTGTTCGGGGCGATCGGTCATCCGTTACGACGGGCGGTGGACGCAATCCATCAGACCCCGCTCTGATGTCTTCACAGATCGTGCACGTCACTTCCGGCGGTGTTTTGCTCCCACCACCCTGTCCCACTGCATCGCCGGCCCCGGATCGAGCTTGTTCTCCTGAATGTGGTAGTGCCCCAAAACACCCGTGAACGATGCGAATTCCTCGGTCGTCAACGTGCGGGTCAAGATCAACCCGCTCTCATCGCGCGGGCAATCCCGCCGGATTTTCGGGAGCACCGTGCAAAGCGCGTCCGTCAGCCGCTGCAGCGACGAGTATTGCTCGGGCGTGAAATCGTACATAACGAGTTCGCGCCCGCCGATCTCGCCCTTCACGAACCGCTCCGGATAGCCGACAAACCCCTCCGTGCGAACGCCGCCGTCGCCGCGAATCTCGGGCAGCGTCAGCCGCACCCGCCCGCTCTCATCCTCGCCGTACCACTTTTCGAGCGGGCTGCCCGCGACGTCGGGATACGCCCCGATATTCGCGATCTCGATCCCCACGCTCCGGTCGTTGGCAATCGTGGCGTGCCACGCCCGCTCTTTGACGTCCATCGTCTGATAGATGGTCCCGTCGATGTCCAGCATGAAGTGCACCGAAAGCCCGCGGGCGTCATGCAGCACCCGGAAGCATTCCCGGCTCGTCCCGCACACGTCGTAGTGCAGCACCAACTGATCGACGCGTTCCCGCAGCGCCGCCAAGGACCACCCGCCTCCCCGAACCCGCTCAAACTCGTCCTCGGATAACCCCGCCGCGCGAATCCCATACCGCTGCGGCGTCGCGATCTTCCCTTTCGCCGCCTCCCAGTCCATCGCCTCTCGCGGCACAAAGCGCCGCTCCACCCGGTACGCGTCGTAGCCGCCAACGTCCATCCACAACACCACGGGCGCTCCGGTGTGAAAGAACTGCCCGGCGATCACGATCTCATCGCCCGTGCGCGGCGCGGCAGTGCCGGGCCGTACGGCGCAGGCGGCCAACGAAAGCAATAACGCCGCGGCGAACATCGACGCAACGACCCTGGCACGATCAGAACCCATCGCCGCTCACTCCCACCCGGTCACTCCCACTCGATCGTCGCCGGCGGCTTGCTCGATATGTCGTACACCACACGGTTGACGCCCCGCACCTCGTTGATGATGCGGCTGCTGATGGACGCAAGCACGTCGTGCGGCAATCGCGACCAATCCGCGCTCATGAAGTCCTGCGTATCCACCGCCCGGATCGCCACGCACGAGTCGTACGTCCGCCCGTCGCCCATGACGCCCACCGACTGCACCGGCAGCAGCACCGCGAAGACCTGGCTGGTCTTTCGGTACAAGTTCGCCGAGGTGATCTCTTCGAGCAGAATCTCGTCGCAATCTCGCAGCAACTCCAACTTCGCCCTGGTCACTTCACCGATGATCCGCACCGCCAGCCCCGGCCCCGGGAAAGGATGCCGCCACACCATCTGTTCCGGCAGCCCCAGCACCTCGCCGAGTTTCCGCGCTTCATCCTTGAAGAGTTCCCGCAGCGGCTCCACCAACTCGAATCCCAAGTCCTTGGGTAGCCCGCCGACGTTGTGGTGAAGTTTGATGCCCGCCGACATCCCCGCGTGCCCGTGCCCGCTCTCGATCACGTCGGGGTAGAGCGTCCCCTGCGCCAGAAACGTCGCCCCGGGGATCGCCTTCGCGGCCGTCTTGAACACATCCACAAACCGCTTGCCGATCCGCCGCCGCTTCTCCTCGGGGTCGACCACGCCCGCAAGGTCCGCCAGAAACTCGTCCCCCGCGTCCGCCACCGTCAGATTGATCTTGAAGTGCTCGCGGAACGTCTTCTCGACAAGTTCCCGCTCGTTGTTCCGCAGCAACCCCGTGTCCACGAACACGCAGTGCAGTTGATCCCCGATCGCGCGGTGCAGCAACGCCGCCGTGACCGCCGAGTCCACCCCGCCCGACAGGCCGCAGATCACCCGTGCCGAACCCACCTTCCGCCGAACCGCAGCCGCGGCCGACTCCGCATACCCCGACATCTGCCACGATCCCTCGCACCCGCACACCCCGTGCAGGAAATTGCCGAAGACGTCCGGACCGTGGGGGGTATGCGTCACTTCGGGATGAAACTGGACCCCGAAAAACCGGAACGGCTTGCCATTGGCGTCCTTACCAACGCCCCGCACCGCCGCGTTCGGGCACGTGGGCGTGGTCGCGATCGGAGCAAACAGCCGCCGATCCACATCGTGCACCTGATCGCCGTGCGACATCCACACCGTCGTTCGATCCGGGACCGCCGCGAACAGGTCCGACCGATCCGAAATGTGCAACGTCGCCCGCCCGAACTCTCGGTCCGACCCCCGGTCCACCCGCCCGCCCAGCAGATGGCACGCCAACTGCATCCCGTAGCAGATCCCCAGCACGGGCACACCCAGGTCAAAGATTCCCGGGTCGCAGGTGGGCGCTCCCGCCTCGTACACACTGAACGGGCTCCCCGAAAGGATGATGCCCTTCGGGTTCATGGCCGCGAGTTCCGCGGCTGTGATCGACGGTGCCACCAGAATCGAAAACACGCCGGCTTCGCGGCAGCGCCTCGCGATCAACTGCGCGGTCTGCGAGCCGAAGTCCAAAATGGGGACAACTTCGTGGTGCGGCAGATTCACAGGTGCAATTGATCTCGACATCGCTGGTCGGTTCCTCGAAAAGGGAACGCCAAGGATAAGCGCTGCGCTGCGCCACAAATCGAGATTCCTCTTGAAAACCGCCCCGGGCGTCGCCCGGCCTTTCGGCTCCAGAGTTTCGCCCCCCGCCGCCGCGGGTAGAATGGACAACGTGAGAGGTGTTTCCCCGATCTTCGCACTCGGTGTATGTGCTCCGCTCGTGGCGTGCGGGCCGGGCACCATCCCCAGTTTTTACTCCGACAACCCCGCCTCTCGCAACGCGGCGATCGTGGATGCCGCAGCTGCGGCCGATGACGCCTCCATCCCCAACCTTGTCCGGATGCTCGATAGCGAGGAGCCCTCCACACGCTTCCTCGCGATCCAGACGCTCGAGCGGCTGACCGGAGAAACCTTCGGATACGATTACGGGTGGAACGAGTCCGAGCGGCGCGAGGCGGTATCACGGTGGCGGTCGTTCGCCGCGGAAAGGGATTCGGGCGGATGAGCGACAAGCCGGACCTGCTGCTCGAAATGGTCGCCAACCCCGCCTATTTGTGCGGGGCCCGCGAGATGATCAATCAGATCGCTAAACGCGTCGGGTTTCCGGATTCGCAGGCCTGCCAGATCGCCCTCGCCGTCGATGAGGCGCTGATCAATGTGATCCGCCACGGATACGACAAAGACCCGGACGGTCGGATATGGGTCGCTGTCACACCCCTCGCCGCGACCGGCGAGGGCGTGGAAGGTCTCCGGGTGGTTATCCAGGACGAGGGCCGTCAGGTCGACCCGGCGTCGATCCGCGGCCGTTCCCTCGACGACATCCGGCCGGGCGGCCTGGGCGTACACATCATCCGGGAAGTCATGGACGAGGTACTCTACGAAAAACGCCACGACGTTGGAAGTCATGGTGACTTGGGCATGCGATTGAGCATGGTGAAACGGCTGCCCAACGACGCCGCCCCCGGATCGGCGTGCGGACCGGGTTGCAGCGCGGGGACGTGCGGAACGTCGGAGGGATTGAAGCAGAATGGCTGATCGCATGCCCATTAAAGTGTCCGTCTCATCCAGCGACGGAGTCGTGGTGGTCGCGCCCGAGGGCGAGATCGGATACCACGAAGCCCCCGCCTTCCGGATCTTTCTTCGTCAGGGATTCGATCAGAAACCACGTCGGATGGTCACCGACCTCGCCGGTGTGTCGTACATGAGCACCCCCGGGGTAGCAACCCTTGTCGAGGCACTGCAACTCTCGAAGAAACTTTCCATCCCGCTCGTCCTGTGCGGGATGAACGAGCGAGTGCTCGCGATCTTCGAGATCGCCCGCTTGCACACCGTCTTTAAGATCGTGGCCGATCGCGAGGAAGCTCTCCGGGCGTGACCCGGGCCGTTCGCGGCGCACGAAGCTTGGAGCGACTATGAGCAATGTCCCCGATGCGAGCGACGCCGTCAAAAATGAAGCCCCGCGCGGGCTGCCGGCACCGCTCCGCCCCTTCGCGCTCGTCGGCCGCGTGTTCCTCGACAAACTCGACCAGATCGGACGCGTCGTCTGGCTATGTCTTGATTCGTTCGGCTGGATCGCCCGCGCGGCGGTCACCAAAAAAATCCGCATCGGCCGCCCCGCCATTGTCGCTCAGCTACTCCGCGTGGGCGTCCGCTCGGTCTTCATTGTCTCCCTGGTTTCCGGGTGCGTCGGCCTCATTCTCGCTTTCTCGCTCGCGCCACCGCTCGATCAGTTCGGCCAAAAGGCCCTCGTCGCCAACATCATCGGCGTGGCGGTCTTGCGCGAGTTGGGGCCGCTCATCGGCGCCATCGTCCTCACCGGCTTCGCCGGCGCTTCCATCGCCGCCGAGATCGGCACCATGGTCGTGGGTGAGGAGATCGAGGCCCTCGAAGCTCACGCCCTCGACCCCGTCCGCTTCCTTGTCGTTCCCCGGTTTCTCGCCTCCGTCCTCGCTATGACCATCCTCGCCGTGATCGCCGACGTCGTCGCCATCGCCGCCGCGCTGGGTCTCTCCGTGCTCGTTCTCGATATCCCCTACACCACCTACCTCGACAACACTCTGGCCCAAGCCAAAATGATCGATTTCGGCGCCGGCATCTGCAAGGCCGTTGTGTTCGGTATGTTGATCGGCCTCATCGCCTGCCACCAGGGGCTCAGCGTCACCGGTGGCGCGGCGGGGGTCGGTCGCGCCACCACCCTCACCGTGGTCCACAGCGTCGTCGCCATCGTCATCGCCGACCTCGCCTTCACCGCCATCTTCTACGCTCTCAAGTTGGTGTAGCGGCTTCCGGCGTTCCGCCCCGCCGCCCCTACCATCACGACCCTATGGGAAAACGCAACATCAACCGCCACGCCGTCCGCAGGCGGGTCAAGGGCGCTAAAGACGACGCCCCCCCGCTCATCGTGATCATCGTGAGCCGGTACAACTGGTCCATCACCGGCAAACTGCTCGAAGGAGCCCGGCGCGCGTACCACGAATATCTGCCCGGTTTCGAGCCCGTGGTGATCGAGGCCCCCGGCGCGTTCGAGATCCCCGTCCTGTGCGAAGCCGCCGCGACTAACGCCAACGTCATCGGAATCGTCGCCCTCGGCTGCATCATCCAGGGCGAAACCATCCATGATCGTGTCCTCGCCGACGCGGTCACGCCCGCGCTCCTCCAGATCGGCATCAACACCGGCGTTGTGGTCACCCTCGGGATACTGACCGTCGATTCCATGGCCCAGGCAGAGGCCCGGGCCGGCGGCGCTCACGGAAACAAGGGCGAAGAAGCCATGCACGCCGCATTCCAGACTCTCTTCGGCCTCAGCGCCGCCATCGATGGCAAGTCCTTCTCACTCGAAAAAAAATCCCCTGATAAGGGCTCCGGCGACCGCCCCGATGGCGATGGTGGTGGCCGCAAGCGCCGGGGCGGCGGTCCGACGCGTCGTTCGGGCGACGGGGACGCCGAATGAAAGCCACTCCCCGTGAGATCCGACGCCTTGCGTTCCAAACGCTCTATCAACTCGACGCCCGCGGCGAGACCGACGCCGACCTGGTCGAGAAATCACTTGAGGGCGCGGAAGGCTTCACCCCCGCGGAACGTCGAAAGGCCTTCGATCTCGCGGGCAAGGCATTTTCCCACCGCAAGGCGGCCGATGCCGCCCTGCTCAAGCTCGCCCCCACCTGGCCCGCCCATCGTCAACCCGCGGTCGATCGCGCCATCCTCCGCCTTGCATACTTTGAACTCGCGGTGTCTAAGGAACGCGCTGCGATCGTCATCAACGAGGCGGTCGAACTCGCCAAGGAGTTCAGCACCGACCGCTCTCCCGGTTTCATCAACGGCGTGCTCGACAACATCGCGAAAACCGTCGCCCCGGCGCCTCAAAGCCCCGGCGCCGAACCGGCCGTTCCGCAAGTTTCGAACCCCTCCAGCGCTACCGAGCAATGAGCCCGTGCCGTTGAATCACCGAAAGCCCGACGGAGCCACCACTCCCGCCTGTTTGCGTCAAACACACCCCTTCCCGTTTCCTCCTTGCTCTCCGACGCCTCGCTGTCTTTCTCTGTGTTCTCTGTGAACTCTGTGGTGAATGTCTTGCCAGGGGACCGCAACCCAGGATCATGCCGCTCATGGGATTCTTCAGTTCAATCGTGGGCAAACTAAAGCAGGGTTTGGAGAAAACCCGCGAGACGTTCGTCACCGGCGTCAAGAGCATCCGCAACCTCCTGGCGGGCCGCAAACTCGATGAAGCGTTGATCGTCGAACTCGAGCGCAGTCTGATCGATGCGGACGTCGGCGTCAAGACCACGGCCCGCCTCATCGACGGTGTGCGCAAGGAGTTTCTCGAAGGCACGCTCACGACCGGCGACGACGTCGTCGAGTTCCTGAAACGCGAGCTTAAGTCCATGTGGCCCGCCGCCGATCGAACGCTCCGCGCTGCGACCTCCGGCCCCACGGTTATCCTCGTCACCGGCGTCAACGGCGCCGGGAAGACCACGTCGATCGCCAAGCTCTGTCACACCTTCCGCTCGCAAGACAAGAAAGTTCTCCTGGCCGCCTGCGACACCTTCCGGGCCGGCGCTGTCCGCCAACTCGAAATATGGGCCGAACGCCTCGGCGTCGAGGTGATCAAAGGCCAGCAAGGCGGTGACCCCGCGGCCGTTGCTTTCGACGCCTGCGCCGCCGCCAAGTCCAGAGGCGTCGACGTCCTCATCCTCGACACCGCCGGCCGTCTCCAGACCCAAGACCCCTTGATGCGGCAACTGACCAAAATTCGCAACGTCGCCGCCCGGCAGATCGAGGGAGCCCCCCACGAGGTGCTGCTGGTGCTCGATGCCACCGCCGGACAGAACGCGCTCCGTCAGGCCGAAGAGTTCTCGAAATCAACCGGCGTCACGGGCATCTTCCTCACCAAACTCGACGGCACGGCCAAGGGCGGCATCGTGATCGCCATCAAAGACGCCACCGACATCCCGGTGAAGTTCATCGGCATCGGCGAAACGCCCGAGGACGTCCAATCCTTCGACCCCGAGAACTTCGTGGATGCCCTCTTCAGCCTTTGATCCGAAGGTATCTTCCGCGGCGTCCAGGAAGCAAAGATCACCCCGCTCCGCCCACCAGCGCACCGTTCGTCGGGAATCGTTTGAGCGCCACCAGCAGCTGCTCGATCTGGTCCGGCGGCTTCATCGACATCAATCGGCGGCGCAGCGCGGTGATGGTTTTCACCTCGTTCTCGGTCAGCAGTTTCTCGTCCTTGCGGGTGCCGCTCTCGGCCAGATTGATCGCCGGGAACAAGCGACGTTCCGATATCTTGCGGTCCAGGATGAGTTCCATGTTGCCGGAACCCTTGAACTCCTCGAAGATGATCTGGTCGGCCGCGGAGCCGGTATCAACGAGGCAACTGGCGATGATGGTGAGGCTGCCCGCTTCCTCGGTGTTACGAGCCGCACCGAATATCTGGCGGGGCACTTCAAGGGCTTTGCTGTCGAGCCCGCCCGACATCGTGCGGCCCGAGTTCGCGTGCCGGCGGCTGTTGTTGAAGGCGCGACCGACGCGGGTGAGCGAGTCCATGAGCACGACGACGTGCTTGCCGCACTCCACCATGCGTTTGCACGCGTCGATCGTGCGGAGGCAGATGTCGATATGCCGCTCGATGGTGTGGTCATTGCTCGATGCGATCACGCGGCAGCGGGGCTTGTGCGGAACCTCGGCCGCCGCCGTCGCTTGACCGCCGTTTTCACGGAAGGCCGCTTCGCCGCGCGCCAGCATCTCGCGGGCCATCTGCTCGGTTTCGGGGTTCGAAAAGGTGCGGCGAAAGTCGGTCACTTCTTCCGGACGTTCATCGACGAGAAGCACGACCACTTCCACGTCCGCATGATTGCGGAGTATCGCCTGAGCGATGTCCTTCAAAAGCGTGGTCTTGCCGGCCTTGGGCGGTGAGACAATGAGCCCGCGCTGACCGCGGCCGATCGGGCAGAACAGGTCGATCAGCCGGCAGGAAGGAGGGCAACCGGGATATTCGAGCGTGAGACGCGGCGAAGGATCGACCGACGTCAATTCCTCGAACGGCTTGAAGGGGTCGGGTTTGGCAAGCGGGTTGCCGTCGACATCCAAGACAGGTGGGCGCGGAGCGGGACGAGATTCCGGACGGGATTGGGTGGTGGATTGGCCGTTTGCCGAACCGGTCGGCTGCCCGCTCACGGGAACCGGATTCTGTTGTTGTTGACCGAACGGCGGGCGCGGTCCGATCTGCTGAACACCCGAGTGCGAACCGTGTCCGCCATAGCCGGACTGCCCACCACCCCCACCACTATTTCCGCCGCCGCCGCCGCCGCCACCGCT
>ENA-ORBV01005130-ORBV01005130.1-microbial-mat-metagenome-genome-assembly--contig:-NODE-5130-length-24387-cov-4.493624_pt1 | contig 24387 bp, 18 predicted proteins | sample MGYA00237777_ERZ505514 | MGnify/ENA primary metagenome ERZ505514 (study PRJEB26160, sample SAMN06269048) | microbial mat metagenome | isolation source: Oligotrophic lake microbial mat | place... | reverse complement strand
AAGAGACAGTTCCACATCCAGCGCCACGAGCTGACCCGTCTCCACCTCCGCGCGCACCGTATTCGCCGGCACGATCGATACGCCGCTCTCGATCTCCACCGCGCGTTTCACCGTCTCGATATTGTCGAACTCCATCACGTGATCCATCTCCACCCCATGCTCGCGCAGGTGTTTGTCGATCACCTTGCGCGTCGGCAGGTCGGGCTCGAAGGCGATGAACTTCTCCCCGCTCAACTCCTCCACCTTGATCCGCTTGCGCGCGGCCAGCGGGTGGTTCGGGTGGCAGATCAGCACCAGCCGGTCTTCGCTGAAAATGTCGACGTTCAGCCCATTGCGCTTCACCGGGTAAGCCACGAGGCCGAAGTCCACATCGCCCGCCAGCACCTGCGCATAGACCTGCGCCGAGCGGCGATACTGCACGTGCAATTCCACGTCCGGATACTTCTCGCGAAAGGCCTTCAGCGTCGGCGGCAGCTCGTGCAGACCGATGCTGTAGATCGCCGCGATCTTCAACTCGCCCGCCACCACATCGCGCAACTCGTGCAGCCGGCGGTCGAGGTTGTTGTAAACCTCCAGAATCTCCCGGGCCGCTTCCAGAAAGGCGGTGCCCTCCGCGGTCAGCGCGAAGTTCCGTTTCCCGCGCTCGACGAGCGTCACTTGAAACTTCGTTTCAAGGGAACGAATCTGCTGGCTCACCGCGCTCTGCGTGATGGAGTTGAGCACGGCGGCCTTGGAAAAGCTGCCGGTCTCCGCGAGATCGCAAAAGACTTGGAATACATCGATATACATAGGGCTCGGCCCACAGAAATAAGAGTCCCTAATTCGCATGTCAACACCCTCGCCCGCCCGTAATGACACCGTCTCCGACCGCCTGGAGACCGTCCGCGGCCTCATCGCCGACGCCGCCGCCCGCGCCCGCCGCCCGGCCGCCGACATCACCCTCGTCGCCGTCTCCAAGACCCATCCGCCCGAGAGCATCGCCGAGGCGCTCGATGCCGGGCAGCTCATCTTCGGCGAAAGCCGCGTGCAAGAGGCCAGGGCGAAGATTCCCCTGCTCCCCGGACGCGCCCGCTGGCACTTCATCGGCCACCTCCAGCGCAACAAACTCCGGCACGCCCTCGCCCTCGGTTTCGAGCTGCTCCACGGCATCGACTCGCTCGATCTCGCCCGCGAGCTCGACCGCATCGCCGGAGAAATCGGCGCCTTTCCCAAGCTCCTGCTCGAGGTCAATGTCGCGGGCGAATCCAGCAAGTTCGGCTTCTCCCCGGCCAGGCTGCGCGAGCAGATGGAGGAGCTGCTGAGCCTCGACCGCCTGCAGATCGAGGGGCTCATGACCATCGCCCCCCTCACCCCGACCGCCGCAGCCGCGCGCCCCTACTTTGCCCAGCTCCGCCAGCTCCGCGACACGCTGCAAACGGACTTCCGCGTGCCGCTCCCGCAGCTCTCCATGGGCATGAGCGGCGACTACCCCATCGCCATCGAGGAAGGCGCCACGCTGGTCCGCGTAGGCACCGCCATCTTCGGCACCCGCACCGGCAAGGCGTGGAAGCCCGAGGCGGCGGGCGGGTTCGACGACTGAAAAGGGGGCCGTCCCTCTGTCTCCCGGGTCAAACCGAACCTCGAACCGTCCCGCACCATGCCTTGCAGACGGCACCGCAGGCACTCAACGGCCCGAACCGCGAAGAGTTTCGCCGCTATTCCCAAAACGCATTCCGTTGGTTTCGGACTCGCGGCATGATCGATCCCACCTGCGAGGACTCGTCACCCGCGCACGAGTGGTGCGAGCTTCTAGCCTCCGTCGTCAGTGGCCACGACATCGCTCGCCCACCAGAACTAAGCATCACACGATGATATCCAATCAACCGTCGTCTACGCGCTCCAGCGACCAGTCTCCCAGCGAGTGCGACGGCGCTTGGAATGTGACCGGACGTACGCCACCTTCCCACTACTGACCCTATGTCCGACCGCCTGACGCCCACCAATATCCAGCCGATCGGCGCCGAACTCGCGATCGCGTGGAGCGATGGCGTGGAATCCTACCTGCCGCTGGAGGCATTGCGCCGGGCCTGCCCTTGCGCGGCCTGCGGCGGGGAGCCGGATGTGTTGGGGCACGTGATCCGGCCAGCGGTGAGTTACACGCCGGCGAGCTTCGAGCTGCGCGGGTTTGCCGTGGTCGGCGGGTATGCGGTGCAGCCCGCCTGGGCGGATGGCCACGGGACCGGCCTCTACTCTTTCCCCTACCTGCGCCGACTGGCCAGCGAGGCCGCCCAGCCGCAATGAACCGGACGGCCAAAGTCGCCCTGCTCGCCGCGCTCTTTGCGCTCTGCGCGGTGGCGGCGCTTTTCCATCGGGCCTCGGAACGCCGCTGGCACGCGACGCCGCCCAGTGAGCTCTACGCGGTGGTGTGGAAGCAGCTCGCGGCGATGCGTTCGGACGACTACGTGGGCGCCTATCAGCAGGTGTCGATGAGCTTTCAGGAGAAGGTGAATGTGGAGGCCTTCATCGACCTGGCGCGCACGGAGTATCCGGGGCTGGTGCGGGCGGCGCGGGTGGAGTTCGGCGCGGTGCGGTTCGAAGGACGGCACGCGTATATCCCGGCGTATTTCATCCTGCCCGAGGGGGACGTGATCCCGTGCATCTACAATCTGATCCGCGAGGAGCACGAGTGGAAGATCGACCGCGCGCAGGTGCTGAAGCGCTGGCCCTCGAACCGGCGCCTCGGCGGGACGCGAGCGTAGCTGAAGGGACGCACGCTATTTCCAAAAGCGGGTGTCATCCTGAGCGAAGCGGAGGTGGCAAGGTGGGCGGAGCGCCGTCGAAGGACCTCCAATATCCTTCTTCCTCTGCTCCGGCGCTGGTGAAGGCGACGTGTCATTTCGGGCAAGCGGGTGAGGAAAGGCTGATGCTGGAGGTCCTTCGGCTGCGCTCAGGATGACAAGGAGTTGCGCTTTTCGAATCCGCCCTACCCCTGCCCCGGGATCGTCGTCCGCAGCACGCTCGCGCCGGGCGTGAGCGGGACTAGCTGGCGGGCGGAGGACCCGGCGGGGAGCAGGAAGAACGACCCGCGGCCAAACTCGCGCGCCCCGCAGGCCACGCGTCCCTCAGTCACGGTGAAGATGGCGAAGCCCGCGCCGGGGTGCTCGCGCGGGGCGTCGAGGTGCCACTTCTCCACCTGGAACAGCGGGCACTCCACGAGGGCCTCGCCGCGCGGCGTCTCCACGGTGGGCTCGATGTCTTCGAAGTCGATGGACATGAGCGATTCCGCGATGTGCAGGGCGCGCGGTTTGCCGTCGAGTCCGAGGCGGTTCCAATCGAAGACGCGATAGGTGGTGTCGCTGTTTTGTTGCACTTCCACGAGGAGATTGCCCGCGCCGATGGCGTGGACGCGCCCGCTCGGGATGAACATGGTGTCGCCCGACTTGATCGGCAGGCTGTGGAGCTGCTCGGCGACGCGGCCTTCATGCAGCGCCTTCTCAAAACCGGCGCGCGTGGTCCCGCGCTTCAGCCCGGCGTAGAGGTCGCTCTCCAGTAGGGCATCGAGGATGTGCCACATCTCGGTCTTGGGCTCGCCGCCGAGGCGCGGGGCGATGCTCGCGGGCGGATGCACCTGCACGGAAAGCCGCTCCTGCGCATCGAGGATCTTGCAGAGCAGCGGAAAGCGCGGGGTATCGGCAAGACCGGGACCGAAGACCTGCGCGCGGCGCTCTTTCCACAGCTCGTGCAGCGTCCAGCCGCGAAACGCGCCCTCGTGGACGACGCTCTGCGCTTCCTCGCGATCGACGAGCTCCCACGATTCGCCGATGCGCACGCTGGACGGGAGCTTCTTGCCGAGGAGCGTCTCGAGGCGGCGACCGCCCCAGACGCGTTCCATGAAGAGCGGTTCGAAAACGAGTGGCTGGTCCATGGGTAGTGAGGAAATTCAACGCCCGGCGGACGATGCACGCGAGCAAAAAGGCGCCCGCGACGCGCCCCTCATCGCGTATTGAAAGCGCCGCCGATGCAGTTACTATCCACCCCCAAATGGCCCGCGCCCAGGCAACCCAATCCAATACCCATTCCCTGCACGAAGTCCTCAGCCTCGTGCTCCTCGGGCTCGGCACGCTGCTGTTTCTCGCGCTCATTTCCTACACCCCGGCGGATGTGCCGAGCTGGTTCCCGCTGAGCAGCGTGGCCTCGCCGCGCGGCCCGGTGCTGAATTTCATCGGGCGCACCGGCGCCATCGTGGCCTGCAGCAGCTACGCCTTTCTCGGCGCGGCGTCGTATCTGGTCGCCGCGATGTTCCTCGGCTACGGCGGCGCGAAGCTGCTCAATCCCGACGTGCGGCTGAATGCGCGCGCGTGGTGGGCGGTGGCGTTCGTCGCCAGCGGCGCGTGCCTCGCGCATCTGCTCCCGTGGTCGCTGCTCGACATGGAGCGTCTGAACATCGCCGGCCCCGGCGGCTGGGTGGGCAAATGGATCGGCGGCCTGCTCTTCAAGAATCTCCTCGGCTCCGTCGGCTCGCTGATCGTCCTCATTCTCCTCTACCTCTCGAGCCTCATCCTGCTCACCGGCCTGCATCCCATCTCCGCCGCGCGGCAGATCGCGAGCTGGCCTGGGCTGTGGATGGAAAAGTATCGCGCGAAGAAAATGGCGGACGCCAACGAGCAGGAAAAGCTCGCGCTCGAAGCCGCGCGCCTCGACCGCGAGCGCCGCAAGCTGGAGAAGACGCTCACGAAAAAAGGCGTGGCCCCTGCGCCCGAGCCCGCCAGCCAACGCGCCGAGCAGCCTGCGCTGGACCTTCCCGAGCCTGAGCCTGCCCGGCCCGCGCCGCAGATCATCGACAGCATGCTGCCGCCTCCGCCGAAGAAAAAGGAGAAGCGGGACAAGTTCGCGCCGCTCACCTCGGTCTCGTGCGAAGACTACGATCTGCCTTCCCTCGACCTGCTCGACCCGATCGATACTGAAGGGCAGCAGGCCGCCGATCCCGCGGAGCTGCTCGGTATCCAGGAGACGGTTATCGAGACGCTCGCGCAGTTCGGCATCAGCGTTTCGCGCGGCGACATCACCCGCGGCCCGACGATCACGCGCTACGAGGTGTATCCGGCAAAAGGCGTGCGCGTGGACAAGATCGTGAGCCTCGAGCGCGACATCGCCCGCGCCACTCGCGCCGAGCGGATCAACATCCTCGCGCCGATCCCAGGCAAGGACACCGTGGGCATCGAGATCGCGAATTCCAAGAAGCAGAAGGTCACGCTCCGCGAGCTGCTCGAGTCCGAGGATTTCCAAAACGCCAAAGCGAAAATCCCGATCGCGCTCGGCAAGGACGTGTATGGCAAGACGATCATCGCCGACCTCGCCGCGATGCCGCACGGTCTCGTCGCCGGCACCACCGGCTCGGGCAAAAGCGTGTGCATCAACTCGATCATCGCCTCGATCCTGTATCGGTTCACGCCCGAGGATCTGCGCTTCATCATGATCGACCCGAAGGTCGTCGAAATGCAGATCTACAACACGCTCCCGCATCTCGTGGTGCCGGTCGTGACCGATCCCAAAAAGGTGCTGCTCGCGCTGCGCTGGGCGATCGATGAGATGGAAAAGCGCTACGCCATTTTCGCCAAAACCGGCGTGCGCAATATCGGCTCCTTCAACGAGCGGCCCAAGGCCAAGACCCAAAAGGAACTCGATGCCGCGCAGGCCGAGGAGGACCTTTTCAAGAACGCCGCGGTCGCCGCCGCAGCCGCCGCGGAGGCCGAGCCCGAGACGATCGTCGATCCCGAGACCGAGCAGACCATCGACTTCGACGCGATGACCGACGACGAGATTTTCGCCGTGCCGAAGCCGAAGCCGGGTCCGGAAGGCCTGACCTCCGAGGAGCGGATCACGCGCATGACCACGCCGCGCAACACCCGCGAGGACGACCTCATCATCCCGGATCGGATGCCCTACATCGTGATCATCGTGGACGAGCTCGCCGACCTCATGCAGACCGCGCCCGCCGATGTGGAAAGCGCCATCGCCCGCATCACGCAGAAAGCGCGCGCCGCCGGCATCCACATGATCATCGCCACGCAGACGCCGCGGGCCGACGTCATCACCGGCGTGATCAAGGCGAACGTCCCCTGCCGCGTCGCCTTCCAAGTGGCCAGCGCGCTCGATTCGCGCGTCATCCTCGATGAAAACGGCGCCGAACGCCTGCTCGGCCAGGGCGACATGATGTATCGCCCGCCCGGCACCTCGCGCATGATCCGCGCGCAGGGTGTCCTCGTGACCGACGAGGAGATTCGCAAGGTCGTCGAGCACGCTTCCGCGCAGAGCGAGCCGGCTTTCGAGAACTCCATCCACGAGCGCCTGCAGGGCGGCGGCGAGGACGAGGAGGAAGAGGTCAGCGACGAGGACGAGGAGCTGGTCGAGAAGTGCATCGAAGTAATGCGCCAGGAGAAGAAGGCTTCGACCTCGCTCTTCCAGCGGCGCCTGCGCCTCGGCTACACCCGAGCGGCCCGCATTCTTGACATCCTCGAGGCCCGCGGCTACGTCGGCCCCGGCGAAGGCGCCAAGCCGCGCGATATCCTCGTCGATCTCGATGCGATGGCTTGAATCTTGCGGGCGGATCATCCGCGCTCGCGCTTTCCTCCCCGGAACGTCATTTGCCATGGACTTCAGGACTCTCAGTTTCAGCCAGTCGGCCCCGGGCGCGAGTATTCGCGACCGCGGGCAAATGCATGCCTGCGCCGCGGGCACTTCCGTGCTATCGGTGCCCCCCGCGGTGAACTAGCTTTCCGCACGAAATGGTCGAATCCGTAGGTAAAAAACTCAACCAAGCCCGTCTCAAGCGCGGCCTCACACTCGATGAGGCGGCGCATGCGACCAAGCTGCGCCCGGACAAGATTGTCGCCCTGGAAAACGACGATTTCTCGCTCTTCGCCAACAACATCTACGCCAAGGGATTTCTCCAGATCTACGCCCGCTTTCTGAATGTCGACGTCTCCGAGTTCGCGCGGACGCTCGATAATGCGAACCCGATCAGCATCAGCGATTACCAATACCTGAGCAACGCACCCGCTCCGCGGCAGGACAATTCCAATATCCGCCGGAGCAGCGACGAACGCCGCGCGCCGTCATTCGCCCCGCTCTTCGGTTTCATCCTGCTCGTCGCGCTCGGCCTCGGCGGCTCCTGGGTCTGGACGACTTACAAGCGGATCAAAAGCGAGGAAGAGGCTCGCCTCGCCACAGCCGCCGCCAGCCAGATCGCCACGCCGGCTTCCAATCCCGACGCGGCTTTCGTGAACGAAGCGCCGCCGCCCAAGGCCATCACGCCGCGTCCCGCGATGTCCACGCCGATGATGTCCACGCCGTTTCCGACGGCTCCGGCTCCGGCGGGACGGGTGGTTTCAGCCACCCCGCAGCCCATCACGCCAGCGCCATTGAATGCCCCGCCGACTCCTCCGCTCGCAGCCGGTGATCGCGATTTCGTCCAGCCCGCACCGGTCGCCACGAGCGATCCATCCACCCGCCCGGCACTGCCCAGCGGGGTCAATGAAGTCCTGGTCGCCGCGGTCAAAAAAACCTGGGTCACCGTGCGCAAGGACGACCCCAAAGCGCCGCCGATTTTCGAGGACTACGTCTACCCCAACGCCAACCCGCTGAAGCTCAAGGGCGCGCGCTTCTTCATCGAAGCGAAGGACCCGACTTCCGTGCAGATCACCAAGAACGGGTTACCGGTCGCCTATCAATCGGCCGCCGTCCCGGTGCAATAAGCTCACTGACGCTGCTGTTGACGGCCCCGGCAAGTTCGCCGACTTAACCCGCCCGCCATGTCCACCATCACCATCCAGCCGAAAAAAGTCGGCATGATCAGCCTCGGCTGCGCGAAGAATCTCGTGGATGCCGAGATCATGCTCGGCGGGGTGCTCGGGCAAGGGATGGAGATCACGAGCAACGCGGACGAGGCCGATGTGCTGATCGTGAATACCTGCGCCTTCATCGATTCGGCAAAGGAGGAATCGATCGAGGCGATCCTCGAGGCGCATGAGGCGCGGGGGCTGAAGCGGCGCGCGGGGCAGAAGCTGATCGTCAGCGGGTGCATGGCGCAGCGTTTCTCCAAGGATCTCGCGGGCGAAATGCCGGAGGTCGATGCGTTCATCGGTCTCGATCAGGTCGCCGAGGCGGCGCAGATCATCGAGCAGGTCTTTGCGCGGCAGTCCAACCTGCCAATGGTCTCCTCCGACTCCGCGCTCACCGACACGACTTGGGAGCCGCTCAATCTCGTGACCCGCAAGCCGGTTTACATCCCGGACTACGACACTCCGCGCTTCCGCCTCACGCCGGCGCACAGCGCGTTCACGAAGATCGCCGAGGGCTGCAATCACCCGTGCTCATTTTGCGTGATCCCGCAGATGCGCGGCAAACATCGCTCGCGCACCATCGAGAGCGTCGTCACCGAAGTGCGCGCGCTGGTCGCCGAGGGCGTGAAGGAGATCAACCTGATCAGCCAGGACACGACGTATTTCGGCATGGATCTGTGGACGGAAAAAGCGGGACCGCGGCAGCAGGTGGATAGTTCGCGCGGGCCGACGCTGACCAAACTGCTCGCCGAGTTGGACAAGATCGAAGGCGAGTTCTGGATCCGCCTGCTCTACACGCATCCGGCGCACTGGAGCGACGAACTGATCGCCGCCATCGCCGCGAGCCAACATGTGCCGCGCTACATCGACATGCCGCTCCAGCACATCCATCCGCGCATGCTGGAGCTGATGCGCCGCGAGACGAGCAGCGAACACATCGAAAATCTCATCGCCCGTATCCGCGCCGGCATTCCCGGCATCGCGATTCGCACGACTTTCATCGTCGGCTTTCCGGGCGAGACGGAGGAGGAGTTTGCATACCTGCTCGATTTCATCGAACGCACGCGCTTCGAGCGGCTCGGCGTCTTCACGTATTCGCAGGAGGAAGGTTCGCGCGCCGCGAAGATGGAGGGGCAGCTTTCGCAAAAGGTGAAAGCGGCGCGCTACAAAAAGGCGATGAAGCTCCAGCAGAGCATCGCCCGCGAGATCAGCGAAGCGCAGGTCGGCAAGGTCGTGCGCGCGCTGACCGATCAGCCGCTCGTCGCCCGCGCCGCCGCGGACGCACCGGACATTGACGGCCGCATCCTGCTCTCGCGTCCGGCGCCGGTCGGCGAGTTCATCGACGTCAAGATCACCGGCACGCAGGTCTATGACCTCGTCGGCGAACCGGTCTGATTTTCCGCAGCGGGAAAAATGAGCGCCGGACGGCGCCGTAAATAAATTGGGTGTTGAGAGCCGTGAGAGGCACGCCCACACTGCCGGCGGAAATCACCGCACTATGAATATGGAAATCACCAAACAACTTTCCGTCTTCCTGGCGAACAAGCCCGGCACGCTGGCCGACGTTTGCGACGAACTCGCCAAGGCCGACATCAACATCTTCGCCCTGACCATCTCCGATACCGCGGATCATTCCGTGGTCCGCCTGGTCGTCAACGATCCGGCCAAGGCCATCGCGATCTTTGAAGAGCGCGGCGTCCTCGTCGTGGGGAGCAAAGTGCTGGCGATTGAGAACAACAACAAACCCGGTTCGCTGGCCAAGATCGCTACGAAGCTGGCCAAGGCAAAAATCAATATCGAGTACGCCTATCTGGCGACGAGCCCCGGCACGAAAAAGGGTCTGATGATCATGCGCGTGGACGACACCAAGCGTGCGCTGAAAATTTTGAAATAGCGGTTCGCCGCCCAGGGCTTTTAGGGAAATCTCATGACACACACACAAGTCTGGCAGGGGCTGCCATATCCACTCGGCGCCACGGTCATGGCGGAAGGTGTGAACTTCGCGCTCTTCTCCGAAAACGCGACGGGCGTGGATCTTTGTCTCTTCGATCGCGCCGACGCGCCGCACGAAACGGTGCGCATCCGGATGGTCGAGCACACCGATCAAGCCTGGCACTGCTTCCTGCCGGGGATGAAAGCGGGACAGCTTTACGGCTACCGCGTTTACGGCCCCTACGAACCGAAGCACGGGCACCGCTTTAATCCTGCGAAGCTGCTCATCGATCCGTATGCGAAGGCCATCGCGGGCGAGGTCGAATGGGGCGACGAGATGTTTGGTTACAAGACCGGCACGGCGAAGGACCCCGACCTGACGATCGACCAGCGCGACAACGCCTTTGGTGTTCCGAAAAGTGTCGTGGTGGACAATCGTTTCGACTGGGATGGTGATCGGCAGCTCGCCACGCCGCTGCACCGCTCGGTGATCTACGAGGTGCACGTAAAGGGCTTCTCGAAGCTCTGCCCGCATCTCCCGGAGAAGATACGAGGCAGCTACGCGGCGCTCGGCTCGGAGTTTGCGATCGCGTATTTGCAGAAGCTCGGCGTGACCGCGGTGGAACTGCTGCCCGTGCATCAGTTCATCAACGACGACTTCCTCGCGAAGAAAGGCCTGCGCAACTACTGGGGCTACAACTCGATCGGCTACTTCGCTCCGCACGGGCCATACTCCGCGAGCGGTTCGGAAGGCGGGCAGGTGGCGGAGTTCAAGCAGATGGTGAAGAACCTGCACGCGGCGGGGATCGAGGTGATCCTCGATGTGGTCTACAATCACACGGCGGAGGGAAATCAGATGGGGCCGACGCTGTGTTTCCGCGGGGTGGACAACGCCTCGTATTATCGCCTATCCCCGGAAAACAAGCGCCTGCACGTGGACTACACCGGCTGCGGCAACACGCTGAACATGATGCACCCGCGGGTGCTGCAGCTCATCATGGATTCGCTGCGCTACTGGGTGCTGGAAATGCACGTCGATGGCTTTCGCTTCGACCTCGCCTCGACACTCGCGCGGGAACTGCACGACGTGGACAAACTCGGCGGCTTCTTCGACATCATCCACCAAGACCCGGTGCTCTCGCAGGTAAAGCTCATCGCGGAACCGTGGGACCTCGGCGAGGGCGGATACCAGGTGGGAAATTTCCCGGTGCTCTGGGCGGAATGGAACGGGAAATATCGCGACTGTGTGCGGGGTTACTGGAAGGGCGATGAGCACGTTTCGGAATTTGCGTATCGCCTCACGGGCAGCTCGGACCTTTACCAGCGCGACGGTCGCCGGCCTTACGCGAGCATCAACTTCATCGTGGCGCATGACGGCTTCACGCTGAACGATCTCGTGGCCTACAACGACAAACACAACGAGGCGAATCTCGAGGAAAACCGCGACGGCGACAATCACGGGCGCTCCTGGAACTGCGGCGTGGAAGGACTGACCGACGATGAAACGATCAAACAAGTACGGCGGCGGCAGCAGCGCAATTTTTTGACGACGCTCCTGCTCTCGCAGGGTGTGCCGATGATTTGCGGCGGCGATGAGTACGGGCGCACGCAGCACGGCAACAACAACGCCTATTGCCAGGACAGCGAGATTAGTTGGCTCGTCTGGGAACGCACGCCGATCGAGCAGCAGCAGGAGGATTTCACGGCGAAGCTCATCCAGTTCCGCCATCAACATCCCATCTTCCGCCGTCCGAAGTTTTTCCAAGGTCGCAAGATCCGCGGCATGGAAGCGAAGGACCTGCTGTGGTTTAACACCGACGGCACGGAGATGACCGACGAGCATTGGAATCGCAGCTTCATTCGCTGCATCGGCCTCGTGCTGGTCGGCTTCGCCGAGGATGTCCGCGATTACTACGGCAAGCCCATCCACGACGACACCTTTATGCTGCTCTTCAACGCGCATCATGAGCCGGTGAAATTCATCCTGCCGGGGCGCAAACTCGTGTCTTGGGAACGCGTAATCGACACGAACGATGAAGCCGGTTTCCTGACGGCGCCGACGACCCACGCTTCCGGCGATGTCATTGAGCTGGTCCCGCGTTCGACCTCGGTCTTCAAGCTCACCGCCGGCTCGCAAGAACATGCGCGCACGACGTCGTGGACTTTGAAGGCGCCGTCGCGCTCAGCAGCGCGATAGCCATACGGTTTGCAAAAACGGGTTTCGACTCGCGTTCGCGGGGCCTTTCCGCTTCGTTCGCGCATGCGAAAAACAAAAATCATTTGCACCCTGGGGCCGGCCACTGAGTCGGCGGATGTCTTGCACGCGATGATCGCAGCCGGAGCGAATATCTTCCGGCTGAATATGAGCCATGCTCCCCATGACTGGGTGCGCATGATCGTCCCGCGCATCCGCGCGATCGCCAAGGAACTCGACATCATCGTCGGGATCCTGATGGACACTCAAGGCCCGGCCATCCGCACGGGCGATCTGCCGACCAAACTCGATCTTAATTCGGGGGACATCTTCGAGTTCACGGTGCGCGGCGAGAGCAGCGAGGAAATTCACTCGGTAAACGTGAACTACGACGGTCTGATCGACGACATTTCCGTCGGCGATACCGTGCTCGTGGACAACGGCAACATTCACATGAAGGTGCTGTCAAAGATCGGCAACCGCATCCGCTGCGAGGTCTTGACTCCGGGCGTCATGGGTTCGCGGCGCCACATCAATCTGCCCGGCGTGAAAGTGAATCTGCCGCCGCTCACCGAGAAGGATCTCGCAGACGTCGCGGTCGGCGCGGAGATGCACGTTGATTTCGTCGCGCTCAGCTTTTGCCGTGAACCGAGCGACGTTGATACCCTGCGCAACGTGCTGCGCGAGCATGGTAGCTCCGCCCGGATCATCGCCAAAATCGAGGACCAGCTCGCGGTGAAGAACATCAAGGAAATCATCCAAACGACCGACGTGATCATGGTCGCGCGAGGCGATCTCGGCATCGAGTGTCCGATGGAAGAACTGCCGATCATCCAGCGCAAAATCGTTAAACGCTGCCTGGCGAAGGGCGTGCCGGTGATTGTCGCGACTCACATGCTCGAGTCGATGATCACCAACCCGGTGCCGACGCGCGCGGAAATCACCGACGTCGCGAATGCGGTCTTTGAACAAGCCGACGCGATCATGCTTAGCGGCGAGACGACCGTCGGCAAGTATCCGGTGAAATGCGTGGACGTGATGAACAAAGTGGCGCTGCGCATCGAGCGAAGCGGGGGCGCTGGTTTCGCGGAAGAGGCGCTGCTCGAAGACGACCGGCAAAAGGCCGTGCATTCCGCCGTGTCGCTCTCGAACTCGTTGCCCGACTCGAAACTCGTCGTCTTTACCCGCCGCGGGACGATGGCCGACTACGTTTCCAATCTCCGCCCGAACGCCCCGATCTACGCCTTCACGCCGACGTATGAAGTCTGCCGAAAGCTCACCGTCAACTGGGGCACCTACCCACGCACGATGGCTTTCGACGCAAACCCCAACCGCACTATCGGCTCAGCCATCAATGCGCTGGTCGCCGATGGACTGGCCAAATCTGGAGATCATCTGGTGATCGTCAGCGACATGCTCGCCGGCGAAGAACGCTTCGATACGATCCAGTTGCGCGTCGTGCCGTGACAAAAAAAGGGCGCGCCTCTCGCGAGGCGCGCCCTGGAATTTCTTTCAGCGGGAATCAGTCTTCGAAGTCGCCCGCGTGCGAGGGCAGCAGGTGATCGATCGGCTTTTCCTTCTTTTGCAGCGCACGGCGCAGTTTCATGAGCGCGATATTCTGCAATTGGCGGATGCGCTCGCGGGTCACCCCGAACTTCTTGCCGACTTCCTCGAGCGTCTTGGCTTTGCCGCCATCGAGCCCGAAGCGGGAAAAGATGATCTTCTTCTCGCGCTCATCGAGCACGGCAAGCAGGTCGCCGACTTCATCGCGGAGGTTCTTATCGCGCAGGTTCTCGAAAGGCGTGAGCGCTTCGAGATCACCGACGATTTCGCCGAACTCAGTCGAGTCGTCGTCGCTGATCGGCGCGTCAAGCGAAGCAGGACGGATCGATACGGTCTTCAGTTGCGAGATCTTGCCGGACGACAAGCCGACTTCTTCGGCCAGTTCGTCATCAGTGGGCTCACGGCCCAATTCCTCGCTCATCTGAAGCGCGACACGACGCATCTTCGAGATTTTGTCCACGAGGTGCACCGGAAGACGGATGGTCTTCGATTGATTGGCGAGGGCACGCTTGATCGATTGCTTGATCCACCACGCGGCGTAGGTCGAAAGCTTGCCACCCTTGGCCGGATCGAAGCGCTCCACAGCCTTCATGAGGCCAATGTTGCCTTCGGAAATCAGGTCGAGCAGAGGCAGACCGAGATTTGCGTAATCGTGCGCGATCTTCACCACGAGCCGCAGGTTGGAGCGGATCATGAGTGAACGCGCGGCTTTGTCGCCCTTCTTAATTTTTGCAGCCAGCTCGATCTCCTGTTCCGGAGTAAGGAGCGGGATTTGTCCGATCTCGCGGAGGTAAATTTTGATCCCTGAATCGGAATCTTCGCCAGACTTGTAGTTCATTTTGGGTGCCTCAGGTTTTCTATTGAGCAGATCGTATGCGGAAGAGGAACGTCTTTCGGATGCCTTTTGGTTGTGTCGGTGTTAAAAATTGCGGCCGATGTAAATTCGATGTATTGACAATGGCTTCTTTTGGACTGCTTTTCAAGAAATTATTTATCTCAGAGAGTCAGTAGTCAATGCTATTAAGTATCACGGGATAAGACAGAAATCGTTAGGGCTTGTTCAAACCTTTTTACTTCCGCCTCTCGCTCTGGCACTTTCGGAGGCGTGCTGGCGAAAGTATATTCAGCCGCCGTCTACGGCGTGGACGCCTTCGAGGTAGAAATCGAAGTCAACGGTGCGTCTGGGAACGCCGTCATCGTGGTGGTCGGTCTGCCAGACGTGGCCGTGAAAGAAAGCAAGGACCGCGTCACCACGGCGATCGGCAATAGCGGATACCACTGGCCGAGGGGGCGGACGACGATCAACCTGGCTCCTGCGGATGTGAAAAAAGAAGGTCCCAGTTTCGATCTGCCGATCGCGCTAGGGATGATCGCCGTCGGCGCTGAGGTGGAGTTGCCGAATGTGGAGCAGTTCTGTTTCGTCGGCGAACTCGCCCTGACGGGTCAGGTGCGCCCGGTCAAAGGAGTGCTGCCCGTAGCCATCGAAGCGCGGCGTCGGGGGCGAAGAGCGGTCGTCGTTCCCGAGGCGAATGCCCGTGAGGCCGCAATGGTGGAGGGCATCGATGTTTATGGAGTGCGAAATCTGCGGGAAGCCTTCGAGTTTCTCACCGGAGAAAAAACGCTCACCCCGGTACGCGAAGACATCACGCAGTTCTTCGCCCGCCATCAGGCCTACGATGTCGATTTCTCCGACGTGCGTGGCCAGCACCATGTGAAACGCGCCATCGAGGTCGCGGTCGCTGGAAATCATAACGCTCTTTTCATCGGACCCCCAGGATCGGGAAAATCGATGATCGCCAAGCGGATTCCCACCATCATCCCGCCGATGACTTTGGAGGAAGCGATCGAATCGACGAAGATCCACAGCATCTGCGGCCTGCTGCTCGACCCCGAGCACTCCTTCGTCGCCACCCGCCCCTTCCGCTCGCCGCATCACACGATCTCAGACGTCGGCCTGCTCGGCGGCGGCGCCACTCCCACTCCCGGTGAGATCAGCGTCGCGCACAACGGCGTGCTTTTCCTCGATGAACTCCCAGAGTTTCGCCGCCAGACGCTCGAAGTCATGCGGCAACCGCTCGAAGACGCGCGCGTCACCATTTCCCGCGCCTCCGGTTCGATGACCTTCCCTGCGGACTTCATGCTCATCGCGGCGATGAACCCCTGCAAATGCGGCTACTTCGGCGACCCCAAACGCGAATGCCGCTGCTCGCCACTCGATGTCCAGCGCTACCGCGACCGCATCTCCGGCCCGCTCCTCGACCGCATCGATATCCATGTCGAAGTCCCCGCCGTGCAGTATCGAGAGATGTCGAGCAATGTACCGGGAGAAGCTTCCGCCGCGATCCGCGAGCGGGTGGAAAAAGCCCGCACGGTGCAGCGCCAACGTTTTGAAAAACACGGCAAGACACGCACCAACTCGCGCATGTCCGCGCAACAGATCAAACGCCATTGCCAGTTGGACGGCGCCGCCGAAGGCATGATGAAAATGGCGATGACCGAACTGAACTTCAGCGCCCGCGCTTACGATCGAATCCTGAAAGTCGCGCGCACCATCGCCGATCTCGCGGAGTCCGAATCGATCCTCGAAGAGCACATCGGCGAAGCGATCCAGTATCGAACACTGGACCGCAGTCTCTGGGCCTAGTTGGAGCGCCCTATGGCCGGGTCACGCGCAGCCGCATGTAGCGACTCTTGATCGCAGGACCGATCGGGACCACGTCGCGGATCGTGAACGTTTGCGTTCCATCCCCATTGTTCACCGGCGGGCCAAGCTGGACACCGCCGGGAGTCCAGGGATTGGCGGATAGGTCGCCGGCATTTAGCTCGGGAATGAAAGTGAGGTCGGACGCTGCGCCAGCTCGGCGGTAGCTCAAGGTGAGATAGGTATCGGTCGCCACGCTTTGCAACCGGACGAGCGGGAGGGCGCTTGCCGAGAACGCCTTGGGACCAAGATTGGCAGAATATTTGAGCAGATTGTGAACACCATCGCCGGCCGGCGCAGCGGTGTCGCCACTGATGGCGGGATTGATGATTTCAGCCGCTGTAAAGTTTTGATCCTGCCAGGCGGCAAAAGTGGAGGGCGGCGGCGCAGGCACGGAAATCTGCGCCTGAAAATCGACGTAGTCATAGTCGATATTGATCCCGGGGCCTGGTGTGAGGATGAAATCGACCTTCGACCCGACTTGAATCGGCGCGGTAAAATCGAAGTTCACCGTCGCCCCGAACCCCGCGCCGCCGACGAGGGTCGAGTAGGCGAGATTGCCGTTCACATAAATGCGCGCACCCGTGCCATCGCCGAACGGGTTGGAGCGGATCAAGGTGCCGGTGAAGCGCGCATTGGCTGCGGAATTGCTAAGCCAGCGCCGCACCATCCACACCGGATAGACCACCGGATATCCGAATCTCGCGCTCGGGTGCCCGCCATTGAGGTCGAGCTTTGCGTAGGCGAAATAGCTGTTGTACTCGTAGCCATAAGAGGTGCGGTTGTAGTTCATCGACGTCATCCGGACGGGATCGACCGGGACGTAGACGCCATTATCGATATAGACATTGGCGTAAGACCAGGTGCCGTTACTGCTGCCTGGCGTGCCGGAGAAATCCCGCACGCTATCCGCCACGATCACGTCGCGACTGACCTCCCGGATTGCACTGACGGAGCCAACGAGAAACGAGGGCGTGGAATCCACGGTGAGCGCAATTGCGCCACCGGTCGGCTGCAACACCGTGCTCTCGCCCATGATGTTGATGAGCGTGAGCGGAGAATTGGTCGTCAGCACGAATTGCGCAGTGCCGACGGTCGACCACGCCACGCGCACATCGTCACTGCCTCGGCGGAAAAGATAGAAGCGCGTGCGTGCGTCCGTATTCTCCCGCCGCACATGGCTCGCACCGTAGAGCTGCTGGATGAGGTTCGAATAGGCCGGCAGAGCGGACGAAGGCGCATAACGACCCAGTGGATCGTTCGGCGATCTCATGAGACCAGTGCTGTAGCCGTCGTAGTCGTAGGCCAGATACCAATAGGCCCGCTCCACTCCGGCGGTTCGCATCAGCGTCATCAGCCGCACAAGGTAGGCCGACATATTTTGGCGTCCCGGGTTCACCGTGTCCGGCGCACCGCACTCCGTGGCCCAGATCGGTTTCGATCGATTGTAGGACGCGGCCAGACTTTGCAGCGCCGCGATTTCCACCTCCACACCCTCGGGAATGGACCGATAGGGATGGATGTCCAGGACATCGAGGTAATCCAGAGCGCCGCGCGCGAAGATGTCCTCAAACCACGGCAGCGGCATCGGCACGCACGCTCCGCCGATCACGCGCACATCGGGCCGCGCGGCCTTGATGGCGGTGTAAGCCGTCTTCAGCATCTCGTAGTAATAGAGCGGACGATTGGCAGTGGCCGGGCCTTTGGAAAAGCTCCCGCTGTACTCATTCCAGATCGCTACCGAATCAATCTGCGACCCGTATCGCGCGAGCAGCGCCTTCGAATAGTTGGCGTATCCGGCCCGCCCATCATCGGTGTAAGGGCTGTTACCGGCGTCGTAGTTCGAGTTCGCGAAATCGAGCACCATGTGCGGCTTCAATCCAAGGCTCACCGCCAACGCCATATACGGTTCATACCGCGTGAACGTGTAGGTCGCCGGTGTCGTTCGCGTCGGCTCCACGTTTTGCCAGTATTGCTCGTCGCGAAAATGCACCACGCCAGCACGGGCGAGGATCTGCATGATCTCGGTGTTCCAGCTTTGGGCGAAATGCGTCATCACCCCGAACGCCGAATCCGGCATCGCGCTCACGTTACTCGGCGCCACCACGGCAAAGGTCGTATCGGCGCTGGCCACGGCGTTGCCATTCCGCAGAGCCGTCACACGCAGCTCAAAGAAACCAAGCCGCCCCGCTCCGGGCGTGATCGTCACGGACCCATTTCCCGGCACCGAAACCACCGCCCCAGTGGTGGTCGCTCCGTAATAATCTTTCACCGTCCACGTGACTTGATCCCCGGTGGTTTGCACCGGGATTTGAACCTGCTCATTGCTGAGGAAGAGATTCCCGAGACGAGCCTGGCTCAAGACTACGGAATCCGCGGCCAGCACCTGACTTGTGCCAAAAGCCAACGTGAGCCCGATCAAAAGTATTCCAAATCTTCGAAACATAACGCCCTGGATTTTCCCTGTTTTCGGTTAACTGAAGCCGCGCAGTGCGGTGTCAAAAAAGTCGAACCTCGATCGACCACGATCGAAATTCAGCGGACGGAAATGTCTCCGGGACACGACGAAAAATGTGAATCGGATTTTAGCAGCCCTACGTTGAATCCTCTTAAAAAGAGGTCGTTCGTCCCCGCGCATTGGCGCAGACTCTTTGGCACGATGTGCCCTTTGTCAAATGACTGGCCGCCCTCCCGGAGCGATCGATTCAGTATTCGACGCCGGGCTTTCGACACAAATCCATGGAAATGAACGCGCAAGCTTCCCCTCCCCCCCGACGACATTTTGCCAGCGATAATTTCGCCGGAATCTGCCCGGAAGCGTGGGCGGCGATGGAGGAGGCCAATCGCGATCACGCTGCCAGCTATGGCAACGACCTATGGACCGCCGAGGCGACAAAACTGATCCGCGACCTCTTCGAATGCGATTGCGAGGTCGCGTTCGTCTTCAACGGCACCGCGGCCAATTCCCTCGCCGTCGCCACGTCCTGCCTGCCTTACGAGAGCGTGCTCTGCCACGAACACTCGCACTTGCTCAACGACGAATGCGGCGCGCCCGGATTTTTCGCCGGCGGCGCCTCGCTCGTTCCGCTGCCGGGACGCGACGGCAAACTGGATGCTTCCGCGATTAAAGCAGCCGCGACCCGGCGCACCGACATTCATCATCCGCGCCCGCGCCTCATCAGCCTCACGCAATCTACCGAACTCGGCACCGTCTACTCACCCGAGGAACTCGCAGCCATCGGCACGACCGCCGACGAGCTCGGTCTGCGCCTGCACATGGACGGCGCCCGCTTTGCCAATGCGCTCGCCGCGCTCGGAGTCGCGCCTCGCAGGGTCACGTGGGACGCTGGCGTCGATGTGCTCACACTCGGTGGAACGAAGAACGGCATGGCCTTCGGCGAGGCGCTCGTCTTCTTCGACAAAGACCTCGCCCGCGATTTCGCCTTCCGCCGCAAGCAAAGCGGCCAGCTTGCTTCCAAGATGCGCTTCGTCTCCGCACCGTGGGTCGGGATGTTGCGCGATGGCGCCTGGCTGCGTCACGCGGCACACGCGAATGCCATGGCCGCTGAATTGGAGCGCGGACTGCGCGAGTTACCGGAGGTCACCATCGCCTTTCCGCGCCAGGCCAATGCCGTCTTCGCACTCCTGCCTCCAGCTATGGTCAGCAGTCTTCGCAGCCGCGGCTGGCAGTTTTACACGGATGTCGGTCCCGGCGGCGCGGCACGACTCATGGGCTCGTGGGACACGACTAGGGAAGACGTCGCCGCCTTCCTCCGCGACGCCGCCGATTTGGCGAAGTGAGCGGCAGCGGGTAGAATCGCCAAGGCCCTCCCATGCTCCCCGCACCCCGCAAAATCGTCCGCGTCCTTTTCGACGAATCTCATAGCGAGAGTTGGTCGATCTCGGCGGAGCGCGCCCGCGAGATGGAGCCCGAGCGCCCGGCCAATTCCTCCTACGCACAAGCCGCGGCAGCGCTCGCCGCGTGCGATTTCATCGTCTCGCGAAACATCGGCGAGCCACTGAGTGCCGAGCGCTTGGAAGATATCGATGTGCTCGTCCTGCCGCATCCCTGCGACCCGCGCTGGGAACGCACCACCGCACAAGGCTCGCCGGCGCTGACGGAGGCGGAAATCGCCGCGGTGCAGGCCTTCGTACAGAGCGGCGGCGGATTGCTAGTGATCACGGAATACGAACACGCCAAATACGGCGACAATCTCAACGAGTTGCTCGCGCCGACCGGCTTGAAAATCGAGAACGGCACGGCTTTCGATCGCTCCGCCTGCCTGCACGACAATCCCGAGTGGCTCTTCGCCCAACCCGTTGCGGACTCCCCTTTGGCGCACCAAGTGGGACAGGCGTGTTTCTACCGCGCTGGCTGGTGTATGTCGGCAGATCCCTCCGCTCTCGCCTGGAAAACCTCCCATCTCGCGAACCCGCCGAACGCAGGCCTCGTTGCCACAGCGCAACTCGGGTCAGGGCGCGTGGTGGTCGTGACGGACTCCATGCTTTTCGGCGACGAACGCCTCGGCGAATTCGACCACCTCCCGCTGTGGCTCAATCTGCACTACTGGCTCGCCACTCCCGCAGCGCAACTCTCGCGAGTTCCGGCACCCGAGGACGTGCAAAGTAGCGTGGCACAGCAGCCGGCGTGGCGTGTCTTGAAGACCACCATCAACGAGTTGCGGCGACTTCAGCAGAGCGACGGCAGCGTTCCCACCGAGCACCACGACCAGGCTCGGTCGCTCATCAAAACGATAGTCTCCGCGCTCGGTGAATTCGCTCCGGCGTTGCCGCACCAATCCGAATACTCCGCCGCACTCCCGCAGGATCTTGCGGCTTGGGAAAGCAGCGGCTTCGCTCGACCGGATTTCGCAAACTCTCTCGCCACCTTCCAGCCACAGCGGGATCGCCGTGACCAGCGCGAGAATCTCGTGCTCTTCCCGCTCTACACCCCGAACGCCTCCAGCGACACACGCTTTGAGGCGCTGCTTATGCGCACGCCGTGGCCGGACTGGCTCGCTCAGTTGGAGCGTACCGCGTATCCCAACGCCAAGTTCGCCCCCGGGCATCTGGTCGATTTCACCGACGGCTACGCCAGCGAGTGTGCGGTGCTATTTCCGGAGACCGTCGCACTCGCCGGACGCGCCTCGAATCATTTCGCCACGATCTTCTGCGACCGCGAAGCGAGAAGGCTGCAACGCTCAACCTTGCGCGCCGCTGCCGCCGTCCGACTCGCGCTCTTTCCCAAACTGGAGTTTTGGCTGAACTCGCTCCCGCTGATGGAAGACAGCACGGCGCTCTGGGACTTGATCCACGACGCCTCGCACAGCGTCGGCGAACTACCATTCGATCCCTTCATGATCCGGCAACGCGCGCCGTACTGGATGTACGGGCTCGAGGAGTTACGCGTGGACCTGCGCAGTTTTGAGGAAGCGGCGCGCCTCGCAATCGAGGGCTTCCCCTTCGCGCGCTACGTCACCTGGGCCATCGTGCTCGATCGCGTGTTCCGCTTTCCGATCACCGGACCACGCGTGCGCAACTACGACGCGCTCGGTGGCCAACTGCTCTTCGCCTACCTGCATCAGCACGACATCATCGTCTGGCGCGACAATCGGCTGACGATTCATTGGGACAAACTCGCGGACGGCATCCACGGACTGCGCGAAGAAATCACCGCGCTCTACAAGCACGCCGCGGACTGGTCGAAACTGTCCTTCTGGCTCGCTGGTCACGAACTCATCGCACGCTACGTCCGTCCGAATGTGGCCTCGCAGTGGAAGAGCGGCGAGCGCGTGATCAACGACGAGCGGGACTTGAAACGCTGGATCGCTCTCGTCCACGAGGACGAGTTCCCGCTCGGCAATTTTCACCTGAATCTCCAGCGCCGACTCGCCGCGATGGGGTAAGCGGAAGCGGGTTACTGGTGCGTCGCGCCTTGGAAGTCCGGGTAGGCTTCGTTGCCGTGCTCGCCGATGTCGAGACCTTCGAGTTCCTCCTCGGAACTCACGCGGATACCTCCGGTGACTTTCAGGATGAACCACACGGCGAGTGCGCCGAAGAACGTGAACGCACCGACGGCTGCGACACCCTGCAACTGCACGAGGAACTGGGCGCCGGGAGTGAGCCCGGTATCGAGCGCTGCCACGGTACTGGCGATGGCCTGCGCCTTCGCATCCGCCTCGCTCAAACCCTTCGCGACGTAACCCGCGTAGCCATCGTAGAAGAGCCCCAGCGCGAGCGTGCCCCAGATGCCATTCACCAGATGCACGCTGAGCGCGCCGACCGGGTCATCGATCTTCACTTTGTCGAAGAAAACGACCGACGGCACCACGATGATCCCAGCCACCAAGCCGATGAGGGCGCCTGACTGGAAAGTGACAAACGCGCATGGGGCGGTGATGGCGACGAGCCCCGCGAGGCAGCCATTGAGCACCATGGAAAGGTCCGGCTTTTTCAGCAGCAGCCACGAGGTGATCGTCGCCCCGAGAGCGCCGGTCGCCGCGGCGAAGTTGGTATTTACGAGCACGTGGGAAATCGCGCTGCCGTTCATCGCGGCCATCGTCGAACCAGGATTGAAGCCGAACCAACCGAGCCAGAGGATGAGCACGCCGAGCGCGGCGCTGGTCATGTTGTGGCCGGGATACGGATAGACTTTGCCGTTTTGGTATTTGCCGCGGCGCGGCCCGAGGACGAGCACGCCAGCGAGCGCCGCCCAGCCGCCGACGGAGTGCACGACCGTCGAGCCGGCGAAGTCGCGGAAATTCCCCACCGAGAGCCAGTCGCCGCCCCAGATCCAGTGGCCGGTGATCGGATACATGATCGCCACGAGGATGAAGCTGAAGATCATGAAGCGGCTGAATTTGATGCGCTCCGCGACCGCGCCCGAGACGATCGTCGCGGCGGTGCCGGCGAAGACGAGCTGGAAGAAAAATTTGGCCCACAGCGGAACGGGCGTCCAATTGATGGCGCCATAAACGCCTTCATACACGGTGGTCGAGAAGGCGTTCATGCTGGCATACGCGACGCCGAGCGCGGGCGAATTGTCCGCCCCAGAGACCATCCAGCCGAGGCGACCGACCCACTCATTGCCGTCGCCAAACATCAGGTCCCAGCCGATGACCCAGAACGAAATCGTGGAGCAGGCGAAGACGATGAAGTTCTTGGCCAGAATGTTCACGCAGTTCTTCGCCTGGCAGAGCCCGGACTCGACGAGGGCGAAGCCCGCATTCATGAAAAAGACGAGCATCGCCGTGACCAGCACCCAGATCGTGTCCACGCCGACCCGCAGATCGCTCTGTGGCGCCGCGGCGACGCCGAGCGTATCCACGATCTCCTGGTTCGGATGCACTGCAGGCGCGTCCGCTTCCGGCGCCGATGCTTCTGCCGCAGGCGCCGCGATGACCTCCGCCGCGACGACCGGAGGCGCGGCTTCCTGAGCCAGGACCGCGGGTTCGCAAATGACGGTGAGGAGGGCGATCGCACCGGCACGCAGCCAGGCGACCACACGTGGGGTGGTGGTTTTGGTCATGGGATATCTTTGGAAAATGAATGGGGGGAACGCGCCTAAAGGGCGCGACCATTCACCAGTCGATGACCTGCCCGCGCCACATGCGGCGCGGTTTGGCCGGCGCTGCCTCGACGGGAGCAGCGGGCGCAGGAGCCGCTTCGACAGCGGCGGGAACCGGGGCGGCAGCCCGCGCTGGCTGGGCCGCGAGTTGATCCGAGAGTTGTTTGAGCGCCACGTTCGTCGCCATGCGCAGCGCAGGATAGTTCACCGTCTCGGCGACCAGCACCGAGAGCAGGCACTGCGTGGTGCGGCGGACGAAAAGCCACGATCCTTCGAACTTGAGCAGCAGTTCCTGAAAGGACGTGGTCTGTTGTTCGAGCACCTCGCCCACACTCACGAGGCGCCGTCCCAGTTCCGGAAAAATCGCGTCCACATAGACCGCGGGCATTTCCTTGGCGACCAGCGCGCCCTGCGGATTGAGCACGAAACTTCCGACGACGCCGGGAATATCTTTGAGCGAGGCAAGGGTGGTTTGCATAGTAATCAGGAAAGTTTCTTGGCGAGCGCCGGGAGGTTGAGTTTAGGCGAGCCGACCACCGCGGTGATCTTGCCGTCGGCGAGCACGCAGAGCGCTTTCTTCTGCTCGCCGGTCACGTGGATCTCGCACAGG
>ENA-ORBV01005128-ORBV01005128.1-microbial-mat-metagenome-genome-assembly--contig:-NODE-5128-length-24397-cov-8.856743_pt1 | contig 24397 bp, 24 predicted proteins | sample MGYA00237777_ERZ505514 | MGnify/ENA primary metagenome ERZ505514 (study PRJEB26160, sample SAMN06269048) | microbial mat metagenome | isolation source: Oligotrophic lake microbial mat | place... | reverse complement strand
ATCCTGAACCGGGGCGGACAGCTCCGTTGGTCGTCAAGCTCGCCACGAGGCGGGTTGGGCCAAGAAGCCGCCGGGCTGTAGCCCGTGCGGAGTGTCACCTCGACGGTAGCGCCGATCGGGTAGCGCGGCCGGCCGATGGTGCGCGTCTGCTCAGGGCTGACCCACTGGTCGTGGACGCTATCGTAGCCGTAGTAGCGCACCTTCAGCTTCCCGTCGTGGACATCCGTTATCTGCGCTGTCCACCAGGCGCCTTCAGCCTGCACTGCCACCTGGCGCCCGATCTGCGGGTCGTGGCGAGGCCTGGCGGCGGCGAGCACCAGCGCCGGGTCGAAGCCGTGCGTCGTGGCGAAGGTGGCGACCTGCTCCTCGGCAAAGGCCAGCTCGGCCTGGATGTGGGCGGCGAGCTCGGCCAGGCTGATCGTTGCGCTGCCGTCGCCATCGGTGTAGGCCTCGCCGCGCAGCGCGGCGAGGATGGCCTCGGTGAAGGTCCAGTTGCCGGTGGAGAGCTCGCTGGACAGCGACGAGCATAGGCTGGCGTAGGCCACCCGGCGCGGGCGGGCAGCCACGGCGTCGGCCAGGTGGCCGGAGTGGCAGCAGTCGGCGAGCAGGATGGCCTGCCCACCCTTGAAGTGGGCCTCGACCGCGTCGGGGATGGCGGGTACCGGCCAGCCGGGGTTCTGCGCATCATCGGCGTCATAGCTGGCGAAGAAGACCTGGCCGGCGTCGTCCATGCCGCCGTGGCCACAGAAGTAGAGCATCAGCGTTGAGCCGGGGGGCGCGGCCGCGAGGTGCTCGGCCATACCGGCGTCGATCGCGGCCGTGGTCGCCTTGCGGTCTTGCAGATAGCGGATCTGCGCCTTGGGCACGCCGCGCTCGATCAGCAGCTTCACCAGCTGGGCGTCGCGCCGCTCCTCCTTGGGGAAGGAGCTATAGATGTCATCGCGCTGCCACTCCAGCAGCCCGACGATGAAGGCCCAGGTGCGCGCCGGCTCCCATACGCTTGCCATAGTGCTGTCCTCTGTTTGATCGTAGTGCTGTCGATGCTGAGATTACACCCGCTCCGCTACCAGCCGCTCCGCCGCGCGCACCCGCAGCTCGCCCGAGAGCAGCCGCGGCAGCAGCGCGTCGCGCAGCGCGGCCAGGGTGCGGGATTGCTGGAGGTTTGCGCGCACCTTTTGGTATAGCGGTTCTACAACTTTCACGAATGCTCTGAGAACGGGAGTTGGGGGTGCCAGCACCGTCAATGGCCGGAAGTTTGCTTTGCTGATCTCAAGAAAGGTTGTCCCGTTTGCTCTGCTCTTGATTTCTTCCATGTTCATTCGCGTCCACCAGAATACGTAGTGGTTTGGTAATTCCCGGTCACAAACCATAGCGATAAAGCCCTGGTTGATTGCAACCGGAACATCGGTTATCGCTGTGTAGCCAACGGGGGCCCGGGATGATAACAGCACCGTGCCTTTTGGAAGCAAGCCCGAACTGATCTGACTGAGGCCAGCATCCGTAATGCGGCGCTCAGTTTCAAGCAACGGTATTGCTGATAAGGAAGATAGGTCTTTGGGGGTTGCCCAATAGTGCATTCCTCCTTCCCAAAATTCAGGTTCCGTAGTACTAGGCGTGCTTCCGCCAACGACTCTTGTAACATCACCGATTGGTGCCGTTCTCCACCCCCTGGGCACCTCGCGCCCCTCGACTACATCGAAGGCGTCGGGGAAGAGCGCCGCGGTCGCCGCGTCCATCGCCGCTGGGGCGCGGCCGGCGGCCCTGGCGCGCACCGGGTCGAAGTCCATGAACCAGCTCTGGAAGACCGCGCGGGCCAGGGCCTCCAGCGTGGCGCTCTGGCGCCGGTTCAGCTCGATCTTGTCGTCGAGGGCGCCGAGGATGCGGGCGATGGCGCGCTGGGTGGGGAGGGGCGGAATCCGTAGCATGAACCGCCTAATAATGCCTTCGTTCAAGTTAGGCATCACGGCCCCTACAGCCTGCGACTTAAACCACTCAATGGAGGCATCCGTTGAAAGAACAAAAGATAGGAACAGAGGATCGATCTCTTTCCCGAAAAGACGCAATCGAATCGCGCCCGTTCCACAAACCCATCCAGCTTGTTCTTCTGTGACAAGGGCTGATAAGCCTGTCGCCTGCACACCACGGCGCGCAAAAAGAATATCTCCAGGTAGAACTTTGTGCCGAGCGAGGCGCTGTACTGTATCTTCTCCAATGCAAGGTAGCCCTGCTGAGCTCAGAATGCGTCGGCCTATTGCTTCGGTCGGGATCACAGGTGTTCCAACGGTGACATAGTTATGCGCATGAAGCTGTGAGCCGAAAGGCCCTGTTTGAACACTGGCTGAACCTCTGTCGAATAGGTCACCGAGAGATATTTCAGGCCAGACGGTTGACATTTTCTATCCTCAATAGGACTTACGCAGTTGAAGCTGCTGCAGGCAACGTGACGGACACCTGCGTCCATGTCATTCCGAGCGGAGCGAGGAATCTTGCGCCTTCATGCGGGGGAAGACCCCTCCACGCCGCTGCGCTCCGGTCGGGGTGACAAGGGCATTGCGGTGCGCTCGTGCGCAACTGCGTAACTCCTACCTCAATATTCCTTCTCGAATGAGCGCCTCTAGTCTTGCTCCCTCGGCGAACTGCCGCTCCAGCTCGGGGGTGATGCGTGTGCCCCTCTTTGTGTCACCGCTGTCGCGCCGCGTTGCATTGGGGCGAAGCAGCGGCCCCGGGATGTCTGGCGCGTGCCTGCTCGTAGGCTGGGCCGCTGCTGCGCCCCTACGGCATTGTGGCACTGTAGCATTGTGGTGGCGACTATGCCGCCACATACTCGCGGACATCGACTTGGGCGCCGGCCTTCGCGAGCTGCTCGTCGCTATCGAATGCCGCGCGGCCCTGAGCTGTATACCGCTCGATGCGCTCGATCGCCTCAAGGATGTCGCGCAGTCGCTCTGCCGGCGATCTCACAGCGGCACCGCCTCGGCCAGCACCCGTTCGCGAATCCGCTCCTTGAGCATCGGGGCTGTGCCTACATCCACCGGCACCTGGAGCAGGTCGCGCAGATCCATCAGCAGGCCGCCCAGATCCAGCAGGCTGCGTCCGGGGGCAAGATCGACCAGGATGTCGATATCGCTCTCTGGGCCGGACTCGCCCCTGGCGACCGAGCCAAAGATGCGCAGGTTGGAGGCACCGTGCAGTGCAGCGATCTGTAAGATCTCGAGGCGCTTTGCCTTGAGCAGCTCCGCAAGTTGCATCACAACCTCCTGCATCAATCCTCGCCCATGCCGCCCTCAGTATAGCCCACCCCGCGCAGGCTCGCCCGAATCTCCTGCTCCAGCCTTGTCCCCTCAGCGAACTGCCGCTCCAGCTCGGCGGTGAGCCGGGCGTACTTCTCCGCGAAGGGCTCCGCGTCCTCTTCGACATCCGCCGCGCCGACGTAGCGACCAGGGGTGAGCACGTAGCCGTGGCCGGCGATCTCGTCTAACTTCGCCGCCTTGCAGAAGCCCGCCACGTCGGCGTAGTCGTCGGCGCCCTTGTCGCCGCGCCAGGCGTGGTAGGCCCCGGCGATCTGCGCGCTGTCGGCCGCAGTCAGCTCGCGGTGGGTGCGGTCGGTCATCGCGCCCAGCTTGCGCGCGTCGATGAACAGCGTCTCGCCGCGCCGGTCGCGGAAAGCCTGACTTGAGCTTGCCGAAGGACGGCCGCCGGCTTTGCTGCGCGTCAGGAACCAGAGGCAGACCGGGATCTGGGTCGAGTAGAAGAGCTGGCCGGGCAGGGCGACCATACAGTCCACCATGTCGGCCTGGACCAGGGCCTTGCGGATCTCGCCCTCGCCGGACTGGTTGCTCGACATGCTGCCGTTGGCCAGGACGAAGCCGGCCAGGCCGCCGGGCGCCAGGTGGTGGACGAAGTGCTGGACCCAGGCGTAGTTCGCGTTGCCCACCGGCGGCGTCCCATAGACCCAGCGGGCATCGTCGCGCAGCCGCTCGCCGCCCCAGTCGGAGATGTTGAAGGGCGGGTTGGCGAGGATATAGTCGGCCCGCAGGTCTTTGTGCAGGTCGCGCTGGAAGCTGTCGGCGGGCTCGGGGCCGAGGTTGCTCTCGATCCGGCGGATGGCCAGGTTCATCTTGGCCAGGCGCCAGGTGGTCGGGTTGCTCTCCTGGCCGTAGACGCTGATGTCGCCCAGGCGCCCGCCGTGGGCCTCGACAAAGGCCTCGCTCTGCACAAACATGCCGCCCGAGCCGCAGCAGGGGTCGAAGATCCGGCCCTTGTAGGGCGCGAGCATCTCGACCAGCAGGCGCACCACGCTCTGGGGCGTGTAGAACTCGCCGCCGCCCTTGCCCTCGGCGCTGGCGAAGCGGCTCAGGAAGTACTCATAGACCCGGCCGAGGATGTCCTTGGACTGGCTGGCCTTATCGCCCAGGCCGATCGTGCCGATCAGGTCAATCAGCTCGCCGAGGCGCTGCTTATCGAGCGTCGGCCGGCCGTAGTCCTTGGGCAGCACACCCTTGAGGCTGGGGTTCTCGCGCTCAATCGCCTCCATTGCGGCATCGAGCAGCCTGCCGATCTCGGGCTGCTTGGCGCGGGCCTGGAGGAAGGACCAGCGGGCCTCCTGGGGCACCCAAAAGATCTGCTCGGCCCGATACTCATCGCGGTCCTCGGCGATCTCGTAGCGCACGCGCTGCTCGCGCACATAGTAGTCGCTCTGCGGGCTCGCGGCCTGCGCGAGCAGCCAGCGGTGGCGCTCCTCGAAGGCGTCGGAGATATACTTGAGGAAGATCAGCCCGAGCACGATGTGCTTATACTCGGCCGAGTCCATATTGTTGCGCATCTTGTCGGCCGCCAGCCAGAGCGTGGCCTCGAAGCCGAGGTTGGCGCTGGAGCCGTTCTTTGCGCCGTTAGCTTTGGGTGCGCCGGGCTTGCGGCCGCGGCGCTGCGGCGCCTCCACGCCCTCGGCGGGGAGCGTGGGCTGCTCAATGGCCGGGGTATCGTTCGCGGCGGGCTGCCGTCGGGGTCGTGGCATGGGGAAGAACCTTTATCCAGACAGCGATGTCACGATGGTCGTAGCGTACTGGCAAACGCGGGCGCACATGCGCTCGCTGGTAGGCGAAGCCTATACTGGCGGCTCGGCTGGCTGCGCAGGTCGCTCCAGGATGAGCAGCCGAAAGGCGTCCTCGGGCGTCGCACCGGTGAGGCTCGCATAGGCCTGGGCGATGGCCCGGCCCTGGCGATAAGGTCAGGGAAGCGTTCGCTGAGACAGAGACGTGAAGGCCTGGCTATACGGGTCGCCTCGCTTTTAAAACCAACTCAGCGCATTGTAAATCAGCATCCTTACCTGCGGGTGACACGACAGACACTCGCACGATGAACTCCAGCGTCGTGCCGCTGCCGCGCTCGGCGCCGATCCCAGCGGAGCCGACGCCGAACAACTCGTTCGCATTCCAGGCTCGGTGAACAGCAAGTACGACGAACCGTCGTCTATAGGAAGACCCGCAAGGAGGTCGCCGAGAAGCTCAAGGCGCTCCACCATGACCAGATGCTGGGGGTGAACTTCGCCGCTGACCAGCAACCCGGCCAATCCACCTGGCTGGCGCGTGGAGATGGGCAATATCGGCCAGCACTCCTATCGCTGGCGTTGCAGCCTTGAGGAGCCACGCTGAAAGAGGAGCGCGGGGGCGTCTTTCCTCTGCCGCACCAGCCTGCGCCGCGTTCAGCGCTGCCCGAGCAAGCGGAACAGACGCGCGCGCTCGGCGGTGACATCGCCCCGCAGCACCACCGTCAGCAGCAGCTCGTCAAGGCCCGACGCGAGCAGGCCGCGCAGACGCTGCGTAACCGCCGCCTCATCGCCGATGATCAGCAGGTCAGCGATCGCCTCGGCCGGGACAGCGCCATCGGGCTGGACGGGATAGCCGGCGGCGGCGAACATCGCGGCGTAGAAGGGCAGGCGGGCTTAGCCGCGGAGGGTCTGCTGCAGCGCCGCCACGACGCCTGCGCGATCATCGCTGAGCGCCACCCACTGGTGCGCGACCAGGGGCGGCGTGGGGCGGCCGGCGGCCTGGGCACCGGCGCGCAGGGCCGGCAGGGCGACATCAGTGAGGTAGGGGGCAGGGCAGTTCCACGAGATAGCGCCGTCGGACACCTCGCCCGCCAGGTGGAAGGCGCCTTCGCCGAGGGCCGACACCAGCAGCGGGATCTGGGGCGCCGCCGGGAGGGTCGCACGGGCGGTGAAGAAGCGGCCCTGCTGATCGACCTTGCCGTCCCAGAGGGCGGCGCGCAGCACGGCGACGTACTCGCGCAGGTGGGCGAGGGGCGCGTCCATCGCGATGCCGTAGGTGCCCTCGATGGCCGGGCGATGGCTGGGGCCGACGCCAAGGCGCAGGCGACCGGGGCCGAGGGCGGCGACCGTCGCCGCCTGCTGGGCGAGGGCAAGCGGGTGGCGGGGGTAGGTTGGCACGATCAAGGTGCCGAGCCGCACCCGCTGCGTGCGCCCGAGGGCCGCGGCGAAGACGGTCAGCGTGTCGGGCGAGCCGGGGTTCTGGGTCATCCAGAGCTGGGCGACGCCGGCCGCCTCAGCGTCGGCGGTCACATCGAGCAGGGCTGGGACGCTCGGGGCGTTGATCGATACGCCGACGCGCTCGCGCAGCAGGGTGGATCCCTCATGGGCAGGGGACGATCCAGAGGTCGTCATCGGCGCATGCTCCAGGTACGGCCACCGCCCACGCGACAGCGCTCATTTCTACCATAGCGCATCGCGTGCCGCCCCGTCGCTTCGAACCGAAGATTTGCTGCATTTCGCGGCCTGTCCGCCGCTGTCCGTAGCGTGCTAGGGCCGTCCGCGGCGACTTTGGCTACATAATTGGCTACATGACGATGCGGCGCGAGGATCTCCATGATCCTCGCGCCGCATCAGGAAGCCCTAAACCTTGGTGGGCCGGGTGGGGATCGAACCCACGACACTCTGATTAAAAGTCCAGGGAGGCATCGTCCACGGCCCTCCACGAACGTTCATATTCCGCATCAGAAAGCCAAGTTCATTCCGGCCTTGTGTGCCGCTGTCCACGCATGTTCGCGGGTTTGGCTGTCAATTGGCTGTCAGCACGCGGCGCCGTCTTGCCCTCATGATACAGGCTGTGAGCCATGCTGACTAGCTCAACGACGCTGGTTACGTTGTGAACAAGGATTAGGGGTCAGCCATCTGCTTGGAAGTTGGACAAAGGTGTGTCCGCCCGCGTCCACAGGCGTCTTCTGGCGCATCAGAATGCCATGCTCGTTTCCACACGTTCCGCCAGTATCCACCGTGGTTTACCGGCTTGGCTACAGTTTGGCTACATGACAAAGTGAGCTATGAAGAAACCTCCAGCGGTTTTTAAGTTCTGGGAAGCGGGTTCCACTCACGTCCACAGATGTCCATTCTTGGCTTTCTGATGCGGAGTAAATGCTACAGCCGTTCGCCGAAATCCAGAGACATTCGCTCCATTGGCTACATGATGGCTACACACATCTGGACAAGACAGGGAGTGTCAAGAGAATGGCTCGCAGGATCAGCTTTACATCTCGTCGCCTGGCGGGTGCCAGCCGGCGCTGATCCACAACCTGCGGGCGCGAACCAGGGCTACACGGTTCAAGTTCAATGCGATCACCGTCGCTCGCCCCTGAGGCGTCTGTCCCTCGATGATCGCGCCGCCGTCAACCCAGACGAAATGCTCTTGCCAGACCTGCCGGCGTGGGTCGAACAGGCCGACGACCTCGCCCGTGAGTGGGTCAAGACCTGTCACCCGATCGCCCTTATGCTTGTTGCACAGCGAGCACGCGAGCCAGAGGTTGGCTTCCTCGGTCGGCCCGCCGAGCGCCTCGGGGATGATGTGCTCAACCTCCATAGGCACGCCGACCACCCGCTCCTGAGTGAGACAATAGCCGCAGCGCTCGTGCCCTTGCGCCGCGACAAGCTCACGCAGAGCCTGGGGAATGTAAGTCTTGCTCACGGAGCAACGAGCAGGCTGGAAATATCGTGACCGCGCTGCTTTAGGAGCGCGGCTGCCTGGGCGCGAACCAGCATCGACCGCTCGTACTGGCGCACCAGCAGCTCACTCTCCTGCTGTTCCGACTCAGTCAGCCCTTCACGCTGGCGCTTCGCGTTCAGCTCACTGAGGCGCTCAGCCGCATCGCTCGCCATCTTGCTCCGACCGGCCTGCCACAGAGCAGCATCATCAAGGAAAACCAACTGGGCGATGGCTTGCTCCAGATCGTCGGGGAGCGCCTCGGTTGCCGGGAGCGCGCCGGTGAGCACGTCCAGCACCTCGTCGGCGACCGTGCGCTGGCGCCGCGCGGCCCTTGCCTGGAGCTGCTCGTAGAGCGGCTCGGGCAGCTCAAGGGTCACACTCTGTGAGTTCATTGCGGCTTACCCTTCCGTTTAGGGATCAATCAGCCCTCCCCGGCACGCACACTGGTGCTATTGTAGCACGGACATCCTGGGCTTCGAGTACTTCGAGTCGCCCTGGTTATCGCCTGGTCCACCACGATCCTGCTGTGAGCCGGCCGAGGCCGTGATCATAGTCCCTTGAGCAGCCCCATCAGCTTGTACTTACGCCCGTAAGTCGCTCGCACCTCTGCCAGGTAGCGCTCCCACGCATCTGCCTGCCCCGCGGCGTGGTAGGCGTCCCTGGCGTGGCGCAGCCAACTCACCGCCCGATCGTAGGATTGGGCCTTCCCGCCGCTCATGATCGGCGCAGCCTGAGCGATAGCTTTCTTGATCACCCACTCGGGCCGGGTGGTGATCGCCGCGACCATCACCAGCTCCAGCACGCCATAGCCATCCCGCTCGGCCACCTTGATCGCATCGTCGATCAGGCCCTCGTGCAGGAAGATCTCGGCCTGCGCCCGGGAGCCCATCCAGCCCCCGGCACCGCTGCGCAGCTGGTCGAGGAGCCGCGCGCGCAGCTCGGGCCAGCCCTCGCCGGCGAGGTCGTGGGCAGCCAGGTAGCGCGCCATGCTCGGCTCGCTGGCGCAGGCCACCTCAACGGCGCGCAGGGCTAGATCCGGTCGGCTAAGGCCAGGCGCGAGCGATGCCAGCCAGTCGCCCAGGGCGCCCCGCAGCCCGCCCAGGCCCAGGCCGTGCTCGGCGACCTGGAGCGCCGCATCGAGCTGGCCGCCCTGGCGCAACGCCGTGGCCAGAACCAATGCATCGGTGGCGCTGGCAAGGGTCTCGATGCCCGCCGTGACGGCCTCCTCCACCCTTCCCACGCGGGCCAGCATCAGGGCGCGCTCGCGGTGCAGCCCGTAGGCCGCGGCGAGGTTGAGACAGGCATCCAGGCGACCCTGGCGCTCCAGGATGCGCAGTCGGATCAGAGCCAGCTTGGGACGTGGAGCGGTCGCCGGCGCTCCCACCGTAGCGAGCGGCCCCTCGTCCGCATCCAGCTCCTCATCCTCGTCCAGCTCCTCGTCTTCATCCCACTCCTCATCCGGCTTCTCACCCGCACCCACCTCGGCCACGCTTGGCGCGGGGGTGAGCACCGGCTCGCCACGCAGGGCACGGACAATCAGCGGGTCGTGCCAGCCCTCCAGGGCGGCCTTCCGCGCCAGCATCAGGCCATCGTCGCTCCCGTAGTCGGACGTATCGTCGGCCCACTCCGCGAGCTGCTCAGCCCACTCCTCCAGCTCGTCGGGGCGCAGATTCGCCGCGAGCAGCGCCTCGGCCCAGAGCTCGCCCAGACCGTCGAAGACGGTGCCAAGAGAGCCGTAGGAGTCGTCGAAGTCGTCCTGGCCCGCGCGACACTCCTCGGTGATCGCCGCGAGCAGGCTCAGGGCGTTGGCGCTGTCGCCGCCCTCGACAAAGCCGCGTACCTGGTTGAGGATTGCGCCCATACCCTCAGTGATCGTGCTGGATGGGCCGTCGTCGTCGTAGTCGTCATAGTCGCGGTACGATGCACTCAGCAGCGCGCGCACCTCACGCTGGATCGGGCCGACATTCACGGGCGGACGTGCTGGGGCAGCCGGCGGTGTCGCGCGAGCCTGCGTGGCCCCAATCTCCCCCGCAATCACGTCGGCGAGGTCGGGCTGGCGTGCGATCAGGCGCAGCAGCAGGCCCATGAGCTGCTCGCGGTCGAGGGGCTCCAGCAGGGCCGCAAGGGGTGGCGCGACCTGGACGCTCTGGAGCTGCCGGAGCACGACGAGCAGGGCGGCGACAATATGCTTGCACCAGGTGCTCGCGCCGTAGGGGCAGGTGCAGGTCGCGGCGGCCACGCCGCCCGCGTCGAAGGTGACGCGCACGTGGTAGGGGTCGTACTGGCTACCGTGCACCAGGGCCTCCAGGACGCCGTCGCGCAGCGTCAGGCCGGCGACCATGCCCTCGCGAACGTAGCCCTCACCGCGGCTGAAGGTCTCGCCCGCAGCGTGCCTGCGGATCATCTGCTCGCTCAGTCCAGGGATGCTCTTCATGCCTCCTCCTGCTCCCAGCCCTCATCGTCCTCCTCATCCTCGTCGCCGTAGTACTGAGGCGGCGCCTCGCCCTGTGACTCGACCAGGCGCGGGTAGTCGCCCGGCTCGGCCAGGGGCTGAATGGCCACAAGGGTGACGTCGAACTTATGGTCGTCGCCATAGTCAAAATAGTAGAGCAACGTATGCCCGACGCGCAGGCCCAGCTGGCCGAGCGCCACAGTTGTTGCGTCCAGTGGCTCAAGGCCCTTGTCGTCCTCGTCGTCCTCATCACCTGCCGCGCCATCCTCAACGTCCACCGACTCCGCATCGCCGTCGAGTGCCTCGCCCTCAGCGCCCTCAGCCGCCTCGTCAGGGAACAGCTGGATCGCCTCGTCAAACAGCGCGCCAAAGAAGGGGTCGCCCTCGGGGCCGGAGATCTCGTAGTCGTCGTCATTGGCTTTCCCGCGCAGGAAGAAGCTGTAGAGGTGGTCGGCGTCCCACTCGAAGGCGTACTGGATCGCGAAGTGCAGCTCCGCGAGAGTCTGCTCGGAGCGCAGGGCGATGGTACGCGTGGCGCCCGAGGGGTCGCCCTTGAGCCGGACCTTGAACAGGTAGGCGCCGCCGGGGCTGTCGAGCGAGGCCGGCGACCCAAGGTAGCGCAGGGTCAGACGATCGGGGTGAGCTCCGGGACGCCGGGGAGGAGGGCGCTGAAGCGCTGTTTGGCGCCAGGCGGGCCAGCCAGGGCCTTCGCCAGTTTATCGAAAGACGTGTGGACCGCGCGCATGATGCGCTGGGTAGGGACATCTGGCGGCATGTGCTCGCTGATGAGCAGCCAGTCCTCCAGAGGGTCGTCTTCCTCAAACATCGCGTTTTCCTTTCACCCTCGCCCGAGATGAGAGGCGCATGTCCCATCACACGTAGTCAGCCACCGATGGTGTGGCAACACATTATAGGCGAGGATGATCTGACAGGCAGAGCTATGCTCGGTATCGCGCTGACCGCGCGCAGGCCGACGGCGGTGTTCAGCGAGGGCGAGGCGAGGCGCAACTGGGCGATAGCGCAGAGGCACTCCGCCTCAAGCGAGTCCGAGGCGGTATGGATCTGTAAAGCATTAGCAGGCCGATCTGCTCAGCCACAGGCCCGCCGGTGAGCGCTGGTAAGAGCACGGCCTCGGTGAAGCCGCATCGACGAGGCTCCGGGTCCCTATGCTATACTGATCTCCTGGATATCCTGGGAGTAGCACCCGATGTCAATATGGTGTGTGACAGTGAGGAGGTCGGTATGAGCGGATTCCAGGTCACCTACCCTACCGAGTTGCTGAACCTGTCCAGCCAGCCGCCTGAGCGCCTCGAGCGCCTTGCCCGCGAGGCCCTGCTCGTGCGCCTGTACGACCTCGGCGAGCTCTCTTCCGGGCAGGCCGCCTCGCTCCTCGGCATCACCCGTCGGGAGTTCCTCGACCTCCTTGGCACCTATCATGTATCGATCTTCGACGAGGAGGCCAATCTGATCGCCGAGCTCAGGCATTCGACAGAGGCTCGCCGTGGCTGAAAGGCCGCCGGCCGTCTCAAATACAACGCCGCTGATTAACCTGACCGGGGTCGGCCTGCTCGATCTCCTGACCGCGCTCTACGACTCAGTCCCTATCGCCGACGCAGTGCTCGCCGGTTCGAGGCGAAGGCGCGCTCCGATGACCCTGACCTGCAGCGCGCCAGCTGGCTCACGGTAGTGTCAGGCATCACATCTGACGACCTTCTCCAAGTGCTCGACGCCGGTGAGGCTGCGACGATCACGCTGGCCGAGCAGGTGTGGCCCGCAGCGGTCCTGCTCGATGAGCGCCGCGGTAGGCGGATAGCCATGCAGCGCGGCCTCCCGGTGATCGGGACCGGCACGGTCCTGGTCGAAGCGAAGCGCGCAGGGTTCATCTCAGCCGTCGGGCCGGTTTTGGATGTGATGGCGGCGCAGGGCCGCTATTTCTCCTCACGCCTGCGGGCAACCCTGCTAGAGGCGGCGGGCGAGGAGGAGAGCTGACCAGTGGGGCTAGCATAAGGCCGTATGACCGACATCGGGGTTGTTCAGCAACCGATAGACGGCCTTGAGCGCGCCAGGTTCCCCCATCTGCTGGGGCAATATCGCGTCGGGAGGCGCATTATACCTGCCGCGCTCGGGCTCACGCTCATCGCGGCGCGACAGGCATCGGCCGGGTGGGCCTACCTGGCTGATCGTCGTGCGCTAAGCCGTGACTTCCAGGGGCGCATCCGGCACCGTTGGCTTATCCCTCGGCCGTGCGCACCTGCACCTCCGCCTCGCCCAGGATGACACCGTTGACCTGCACCGCAATGCGGTGTAGACCGGGGTAGATCCGCCGCACGGTGACCGGCGCAAAGGAGTGCTGCTTCGCCAGCCGCAGGGTCTCGCCGGGCGCCAGCACCTGCGAGCGCAGCTTGAAGACCTTGGCCCGCGCCGTCCTACGCGCGCCCGGCAGGTGCAGCACATAGTCCACGACCAGCTGCTGCGCTGCCGCGGCTGTGCTCCGCAGGGTGACGGCGATGGTCAAAGTCTCGCCGATCCGCAGCGTCGCGGGCGAGAGCTCCAGGGCGACCAGTTCGACCTCAGGCGCCTCGGCGCCAAGGAGTCGCAGAGCCTCGGGGTGCCCCTGCTTGACCAGAGTGCGCAGCGCGTGGCGGATGATCCATTGGCGCTCGTCGCTTGCCGCCTGCTTCCAGCGTGCGAGGGTCGTCAGGACGAGCTCGGGGTGATCCTTAGCGATGTCGTTCAGGTTATTGGCGACCGACTTGCGCACGTAGGCCGAGGGGTCGTCCTTCAGCGTCTCCAGCAGCGCCAGCACCAGCGCGGGGTCGGCGATAAACGCGGGGAGGTGCGCGGCCCAGGGCAGGCGTGGCCGCGTCCCCTCGCTGACCAGCCGGCGCACGTGGAAGCTCGGGTCGTGCGCCCAGACGCGCAGCGCCGCCGGGGTCTGCGCGGGGTAGCGGAGCAGGAAGGGCCTGATGGCGAACTCGGCGGTGTGGCGCTGGGTGATCGCGTGCATCGCCTGGAGCGACTCGTCGAGGTGCTCCAGGCCATAGTGCTCGACGAAGGCCGCGACGGGCATCAGGAACCACCCGTCGGTGAACATGCCCTCGGCCTCGGTGTGGGGCGGGCCGAGGATCGCCAGAAGCAGGCCGACCGCCTCGGGGTAGTCTGGCGGCAGGTGCCGGCGCAGGCCGGCGGCGATCACGGCGACGCGGCCCTTCAGCTCAAGGGGATCGAGCTGCGGCGTGACCTCGGCGATAAAGGCCGCCGCTGGGAAGGCCGGGTAGACCGCAAGCAGCCGCTGCGCCAGATCCTCGACCAGGGGAGGCCCGACGTAGGCCTTGAAGGGCTGCGGCTCGGCGGGTGGCTGCTGTGTCATCCTTGATCTCCCTGAGGCCCGATGTTGCGTCGCGGAAGCGCCGGGGTATGCGGAGCTATGCTAGCATGGTCAAGCAGATTGCGGGCGGCTTCGATCCTGAAATCTAGCCGCTACCAACCCGTCCAGCGACACGTTTGTCGCTGCAGCATTGCCTCCCGCTGTCATCGGTTGTGCACTGATGCTCGGCATACGACCATCAGCATCGGTTCGCGCACGATCAGCGAGGATAGCGTATCGCGAAAGTGACGTGACTATGAACACGCAGGACGAGCTGGTGCTGAGCGACCTGAGCCGTGATGGCGAACCCGGCTGGCGCCCGTTCAGCGACCGCGTGATGGGCGGCATCTCGCAGGAGCAGGCGAGCCTGACGACGATCGAGGGGCGGCGCTGTGTGCGGCTCCAGGGCGAGGTGCGGCTGGAGAACAACGGCGGCTTTATCCAGCTTGCGCTCGACCTCCAGACACGGGGAGCGCCGCTCGACGCCTGCACGTACACGGGTGTGCGGTTGCTGGTATGGGGCAACGGCGAGGAGTACCTCGTCCACCTGCGGACCCGCGACACACGCCTGCCCTGGCAGCTATACCGCGCGCCGTTTGTCGCTGGAGCCATCTGGCAGACGCTCGATCTGCCCTTCGACGCGTTCCGCCCCGAGCGCCTGGCCCAGCCCCTGGAGCGGAGGTCGCTCACTCGGCTCGGCGTGGTCGCCTATGGCCGGCGCTTCCTCGCCGACGTCGCCGTCGCCCGCGTCGCGCTGTATGGCTGAGCCGGAGGCGCCGATGTTGAACGCCGACGCCCCGAGGCCCTGGCGCTCCGCGCTGCTCTGGAGCGCGATGATCTGCTGCGAATTATCGCCGCGAGCTTTTCGTGGGTCGAGGGCGAGGGGAGCGGATGACACCGCATGGCTTCACGAGAAATCTCACCGGCGACAACTACAAGTGTAAAGCATTTCCAGCGAGCTCAACCTGTGGAATGGTCCACAGACGCCAGCCGCTGCGGTTATCCACCAAGGTCTCGCAACTTTGGCTACATAGCAAACGCCCCCCGGTCACCCACAAAGGTTGACCGAGAGGCCTTTTTCCGCGTTCTAGTCTGGTGCCGAAGACGGGATTCGAACCCGTACGGGGTTACCCCCAGCGGTTTTTAAGTCCGGTCAGCCGCCTTCCACAGCCGTTCGCACACGTCTTTTTTGGCTTCCCAATGCGATCTCGAAATCCATCCCATCCGCTGCTGTTTGCCACTATAGACTGGTTAGGCTGTAGTTAGGATGTACGACTATGCGCTTGAGAAAGCGAAAAAGTGGCAAGGTTTGATGCCGATAGGATGTAAGCGGGTGTAAAGAGAAAGCCCCTCACGCCCAGAACCCGCTGAAACATCCGCGCCAGGGGCGTCGTCTCGTGACTATGAGCACTGATCTGACCGCTGCATCCGCAGCCGCGACCAACGGCTACCTCGCGTCGCTCCCCGAGCGCTCGGCGCGCGCGCTGACCGCCATCAGCGCCGGGTTCATCCACGAGACCGCCAGCCTGCTCTTGCCCAGGGGCGTCCGGACGTCCAAGCTCTACCAGGCTACCGTGGGACGCCTGCTGCGCATCCTGATCGAAGGTGTTGGTGGGGTTCAGGGCGCCTTCCCCGCCGAGCTCCTCGCGGTCAACGAGTTGGTCGTCCGCAAGGCCGCAGGCAACGCCGTCGAAGTGGCGATCTTCTTCGCCATCGGTTGGTCGCCGATCTGGCTGCTCGCCGCCGTCGCCGACCTCTCCGGCGGCACGCGCGTCTACCTGCAGGCCCTGGTCGCAGAGCTTGAGGCCACCGGCGCCCTGCCCGCCGGGCGCGACATCAGCTCGTTCGAGGAGCTATTGACGGCGATCAAGGGCACCTCCGGCACCCTCGCCGACAGCATCGACCTGCTCCCCACCAGCCTGCGTGACCTGCGGCAGGCCTGGGAGGAGCTGCGCCGGAACGCCGCCGCGCTGCCCGATGGGGGTCGCCTCGCCGCACTCTTCGCCGACCTCCAGGCCGTCGCGACACGCGAGGGTCGGTCGCTGCTCCAACTCTCGGCAATGGTAGCGGTGGGCGCCGCGCGGGCTGGCATCAAGCTCGGCCACGCGCACATCTTCACGTATTACCGTGAGAGCCTTCGAGGGATCGCCGCCGAAGGTTTACCGGCCTATCTGCGTCGCCTCAGCGCGCCCTACGTGGTTGGCGCCGTCGGCCAGCTTGATCCCGCCCGGGAAAGCTCTACCCAGCGCCTCCTGCGCCGCCTGCCTCGCCGGGCCGCACGAGGTGCGAACCAACCAGGTGGGTGATCAGAGCACGTGCGCGGTGGCTGGAAGCGGAGTGGCAGCTTGATCGCCAAGACGCTATGCTCAGCGCCCCAGGCCTCCGAATCCGGGCTACGTGCCCTGCCTGAACGCATAGAACTGCTGACCACGCATGATCAAGGCGCCGTTGCCATCAACCCTGAGAATATCCAGACGCCAGTCCTCGAAATGGAAGGTGTAGTGCTGACCGTCTTCTGTTTCAAACACAACCTGAAACGGCCGCGCGACGTGTCCGCCATAGGTAGCGTCGGCCTTGTGCGTGAAGTCGAAGCCGTACCTTATGACACGGGCCTGAACCTCACGGAACGCCTCCGCCTTGCGGCGCTGCTCTTCCGCACGGCGCTGCGTGATGCGCTGCTTCATCTCATCTACAACGCGGATCCCGACCAACCCTAAACCGATCACACCTACAACTCCAATGTACGCGGCCTGGATCCAGACCGGCGTTTCAAACGACGATTGCCACATCGCATCCTCCAGATAGACACAGGAGTGAGCGCGACGGCGAACTGTCGGCTCGTACCTGCGTGACGCTCCTGGTCCGTGGTACTTCGTACGGCAAGACGATGGCCCAATTTGTCAAGACACCAAATCGGGCGAGTATCCGTGCAGTCTGCTCCCTTCTTTGCTGCAAAACGCTTGACAGAACCGAACAACGAAAACGAGCGATGCCTGAGCCGGTGCGGGCAGGCGGGCCGCACCACGCCAGATCCAGGCCCTGCGGGGCCGTATAGATAGATGCGCGCAGCGCCTTCCACCAGATGGCCCAGCGCGGGTTTGCGCGCAGCGGCCTGGAGCGGCGTGGTAGGCTGACGCCCCTGCACCGGCCGGCGCGCGTGGCCGCGCGTGACCGCTACGCGGAAGCCCTGGTGAAGGAGACCTCCGCCGGCGGACGGTAGCCCAGAGACTGGTGGAGCCGCCGCTCGTTACAGGTGTGGATACACTGACCTAAGGACTGGCGGGCCTCGCGGGGCGTGGCCCAATCGTGTAAAAACACGTGGTCGTACTTGATGGTTCTCCAGAGACGCTCGGTAAAGATGGTATCCAAGGCGCGTCCTTTGCCATCCATACTCAAGTGGGCGCCTGATGTGAGCACCAACGCGGTGAACTGCGGGCTGGTAAAGTGGCTGCCCTGGTCGGTATTCTAGAGCTGGGGCGTCGCGCGGGCGAGCGCCTGGCGGGCGGCGTCAAGCACAAAGCCGATTTCGAGCGTGTCGGAGCAGGCCCAACGCACGCTATAGCGCGCGTACCAGTCCAGCACGGCAACCAGATACATCCAGCCGTGCCGCAAACGGATAGAGGTGATGTCGGTGCCCCACACGTTATCAGGTACAGCGGGGGTGACATCGCGGAGCAGGTAGGGAAAGACCCGATGAGCGCGGTGCCGTTTGCTCAGATTAGGGCCTGGGTAGACCGCGATCAAGCCCATCTCCTGCATATAGTTGCGCACGGTCTTGCGGTCGAAGGACTGGCCCTCACGATCCAGTTGGGCCGCCATGCGGCGGGCTCCATAGTAGGGAAACTCCAGGTACAGCTCGTCGATGCGATGCTTGGCCGCCACCTCAGTGGCCGAGGGCGGGGCAGGCTGGTAGTACACACTGGAACGACTGAGGCTGAGGATGTTCGTCTGCACCGTGAGCGGCACGTCAGCGGCGCCCATTTCGATCATTGCCCGTCGCTCCGCCCTGGTCAGGGTCGAGGCCAGATTTTTTTGATCCACGCCAACTGGGTGGTTACGCGCCCAAGCTGACCGTAGAGTTCGTCCAGCTGCTGCGCATAGTTCGTGCGCAGTTTGGCGACATCATCGCCGCGCTCAAAGAGGGAGGCCAGGTTGCTAACCGCTGCGGTGCGCCATTCGCGCAGGACGTTGGGGTGGATCTTGTATTCGCCGGCAAGCTGCGAGAGGCTTTTCTCCTCTTTCAGCAGTTCGAGGACGACCTGAGCTTTGAAGGCCGATGTGTAAACCGTTTTCATAGTAGTAGTCTACCCGATCACCGCCCTCGTCGCTGTCCGAATTCCTTGGGCCATTATAGCCGCAGCTACCACTCCCGGTCGAGCCACTGCTTGTCCGGGTGGAGGAGGCTGCGCGCATCTTGAGCTTAAGCCGCTCGACAATCTACGAGATGCTCGACGCCGGCGAGCTCCCATCGGTGCGACGCGGCGCCGCACGGCGTATCCCCGTCGCCGCGCTGCGCGCATGGGTCGCGCACCAGAGCACGGGCGGCGCCACGAAGCGGCTGGGGTGAGCAGAACGACGATGTGACGAACCTTCGACGGCGCGGTGCACATCTACGTGTAGACGCCATAGTTCCAAGGCTATGATCATGGGCAAGCGGCGCGGGAATGGCGAGGGCAGCATTCACCAGCGGGGCGACGGTCGTTGGTGTGCGTTGGTTGACCTCGGTGTGATCGACGGCAAACGCAGGCGCAAGTACATCTATGGCGACACGCGCAAGGACGTTGCCGAAAAGCTCAAGGTCGTGCTCCGCGATCAGCAGCTCGGGCTTGTCACCGTCCACGACAACCAGACACTCACGCAGTTCCTCACCGCGTGGCTGGAGCAAAGCGTCAAGCCGACGACCAAGCCAAGCACGCACCTCAGCTATCGTGACATGCTGACGCGCCACGTCCAGCCCGTGCTCGGGCAGATCCATCTGACCAAGCTCACGCCCCAGCATATGCAAAGCCTGCTCGCAACGCTGCAGCAGAAGCAGCTTTCGGCGCGCTCAGTGCAGTACGTGCGGGCGATCTTGCATCACGCGCTCGACCAGGCGCTGAAGTGGGGGTACGTGCCCCGCAACGTGGTTGCGCTGGTGGATGCCCCACGGGTCGAGCGGCATCAGATCGAGCCCCTCACCGAGGCCCAGGCCCAGGCGTTGCTCAAGGCCGTCGAAGGCCACCGGCTGGAGGCACTCTACCGCATCGCCCTTGGTCTCGGCCTCCGGCGTGGCGAGGTGCTCGCCCTCCGCTGGGCCGACATCGACGTCGGGGCGAGCACGCTGCGCATCGCCACCGGCAAGACCGCCGCAAGCGCCCGAAAACTGCCGTTGCCTGACACACTCCGCACCGCGCTCCAGACGCATCTGGAGCGTCAGCACGAAGAGCGCGCTGAACGCGGCGCTGCGTGGAAGGATCTCGGCCTCGTGTTCCCCTCAGAAGTAGGCACCCCGATCAGTGGGCGCAACCTCTTTCGGCACTTCAAGCGCCTGCTCACGCACGCTGGGCTCCCACAAACCGTTCGCTTCCATGACCTGCGCCACTCCTGCGCCACGTTCCTGATCGCCCAGGGCGTTCACCCGCGCGTGGTCATGGAGATCCTGGGCCACAGCCAGATCAGCATCACAATGAACACCTATGGGCACGTGCTCCCCGAGACGCAGCAGGACGCGGTGCAGAAGCTCGATGCCGTGCTGCGTCGGCGCGACACGAAGCCTGACCCCCCGAACGACGATGGGGTGGAAGCTCGTGCGAAAGCGGGGGAGGCGGACCAGGGGGAGAAGGCGGATCGGGATGCGGGACTGCAAGACGCGGATGCGCCGATGGAGTAGCATGGCGAAGACAAGACCTCAGCGGCGCGACGCCTCGCAGGTTGATTCGGGCATCGATTCCTCCTCGCGGCATCAGTCGCCAGCCGCTCGTCCATAGCCCACTGCACCCGTCCGTGGCTGTCTACAAACTTTGGCTGTCAAATTGGCTGTCAAACCCAAAAACGAAGCCTAGTGCCGCGATGACACTAGGCTTCCTAGACTGGTGGGCCGGGTGGGGATCGAACCCACGACACTCTGATTAAAAGTCAGGTGCTCTACCGCTGAGCTACCAGCCCCACTAGGATTATAGCTGAGCCAATGCACTGCGTCAAAGATCAGGTGCAGCTTCAGTCTCGATGTACACTTCTATATGAGCAGCCTGTTGGAAGGGCACCCATCATGAGTATACCAGCGCACGAGCGCATGTTCAGCGGCCAGTGGATCGGCGCAACCCAGGGCTACGCCATGCCCGCCCACGTCTGGCAGATCACGCAGCAAGGCGCGCGGCTTACCGTCGCGACGCGCTGGGAGCACAGCACCCAGATAACGCTGCTCTACGCACGGCTCTCGCCCGATAGCGCCGGCTTCACGCTCAACGGCGGCAGCTTCCACGCGGTCGCCCTCGGCCCACAGCATTTTGTTGTGCCCGGCTGGGACACGAACGATGCCCGTGGCGGCGTTGGCCCTCACTACGATGTGATCTTCGCCCGCCCCGGCATCGCCGAGCTCGCCGCTCCGGCCCGCTACCGCCGCTACCTCAGCACGGCCGGCGGCGCGTAGCCAACAGCCCGCGCGCCCGGCATCAGCCGTACCACCTCGCCAAAGGGAAAGCGCTCGGCCGCGCAGCCTCCCGGCGTCACCACCCAGAGCGTCCGGCAGCGCGGCCGCCCCTGCGGGAACTGCCCGTACCCGTCGGTGAGGTAGATCGCCAGCGGCGCTTGCCCGCGCCGCGCCCCCGCGTCTAGCCGCGCAAAGAAGGGCCGAAAGTCGGTGCCGCCCCCGCCTGTGGGCGGTGGGATCGGCGCGCGTGCCGTGAGCCGGTGCGGCCCGTAGAGCTGCGTGTCGGCGTAGTAGAGCTCGCAACGCATGTGCGGGTAGGCCCGCAGGATCGCCTGCACCTCCCCCAGAAACTCCGCCAGCATCGCCCGGTCGATCGAGCCGCTGGTGTCGACTGCGATCGCCACCACCACGCTCTCGCTCTCCAGCGCGTCAAGGTACAGCCCGTCGCCTGCGAAGCGCCGGTCGAAGCCCTGAAAGTCGGTTGGGGTGCGCACCAGGTAGCGCCAGAGTCGGCTGCGCCAGTCCAGCTGCCCCGCTCCCAGCTGCGCCAGCTCCCGCGCGATGCCCGCCGGCAGCTTGCCATACACCGACGACTCGGCGACCATGCGCGCCTGCTGATGCGCGTCCGACCAGTGGCGCGCCGCCTCACTCGCCCCTTCGGCCCCACCGGAACTGTCGCCACCCGGCGCCCCAGCGTCGCCCGGCCGCGCATCCAGCAGGTCGTTGTCGGGCTGCGCCTGCGCACGCTGCCCACGCCCCAGCAGCTCGTAGGCCTCCTCCACGCTCAGGTGCTCGATGCCGCTGTTGCGCACGCCGCCAGGCGGAAGCTGATACCCCTCGCGCACCAGCATGCCGTTGATCACGGCGTCTGCGGCGATGTTCCAGCGCTTTGGCTCACGCCCGCCCCGCCGCGGCACATGGATCAGCGCCGCGTGCAGCACCTCGTGCAGCAGCAGCCCCTCCTGCTCGCCCGCCGTCAGCCCGTTAAAGAACTGCGGGTTCACGAAGATGTCCCGCCCGTCCGTGGCGGCAGTGGGCAACTCCTGGCTGGCCTCGATGCGTGCGTACAGCACCAGGGCGCCAAAAAAGACGTTGCGCTGGCAGATCCGCGTCAGCGCCGCGCTTATCGCCCCAGCAGTTGCAGGATCTAGCTTCATAGTACATGCTCATTCGTGAGGCGCACACCGCCGCAATGCGCTATCGGCTATCGGCTATCGGCTATCGGCTATCGGCTATCGGCTATCGGCTATTCCAGCCCGTGCTCCGCCAGCCATGCCTGGAGCTCCTCGTCGTCCGCCAGCAGCCCAAGCAGCGCAGCGTACGCACCGCGCCGCCGCAGCTGCCGCAGCAGATCCGCCGCGCACAGCTGCACCCACTCCGGGCCAGCCGTCCGCACCAACCAGCGCAACGCCTGGTAGGCCTGCCCCGCGTCGGTCGCCCGCGCTGTGAGCCCCACCGTCACCGCGTAGCGCATTGAGGGCTCGCCCGGAAAGCTCAGCGTGTCGCCTTGGCCCGCCAGCACCGCCGCGAGGTCTGGCAGCTCGCTGTAGAGCGCCTGGTATGCTCGAAACTCCGCCGCCGCCGCCGCGCCCACGGCTGCGCCCACGTCCAGCCCGATCCGGTGCAGCACGTCGGCCATGGCCCACGAGCGCGGCGAGGGCCAGGCCGGCTGCGCGGCATCAAAGCGATGCAGCATGTTCGGTCGAAACGAGAGAAACGCCACCAACGCCTCGCTCAGCCCGCTCGCCAGCGCAAACTGCTTGAAGCTCGCAAGGTCGGCGGTGACCTCGACGTGCAGAAAGCGATTCGCCAGCGGCGCCGGCATCTCGAACACCGCCGCCGAGTCCTCGTCGCGGTTGCCGGCCGCCCAGATGAACCAGCCCTCCGGTACCACGTAGCTGCCCACGCGCCGGTCGAGGATCAGCTGCTGGGCCATGCCCTGCATCGTGGGCGGGGCCATGTTGATCTCGTCGAGAAACAGCACGCCGCGCCCCGCGTCGGGCAGAAACTCTGGGGGATACCAGCGCGCCCGCCCGTCGCGGGCCACCGGCAGGCCGCGCAGGTCCGTCGGGGCAAGCTGCGAGAGCCGCAGGTCGATGCACTCCAGCCCATGCGCGGCGGCGGTCTGCGCCACAATGCTCGACTTCCCGATCCCCGGCGGGCCCCAGATCATCAGGCTCTGCTGCACCTCGTGGCGCACCAGAGTCTCCAGAAACACACTCAGCTCGGCAGGATTCATCGCGGTCCTTCGCAGCTCAGGTTTGGGAGTGGTTATTGTAGCACGTACTACTCAAGCGCCGACCCGCAGCATGGAGCTGTGCTATACTTCCCAAAAGCTATCGTACGCCAGAGAAGGGATTGCCATGCCGTCCATGATTGTCCCAACGATCATCGAGCGCACCGCACGCGGCGAGCGCGCCTGGGATATTTTCTCGCGCATGCTCCAGGAGCGTGTGATTATGATCAGCACGCCGATCGACGACGAGCTCGCCTCGCTCGTCGTGGCCCAGCTGCTCGTGCTCCAGCACCAGGACCCGGAGCGCGACATCTGGCTCTATATCAACAGCCCCGGCGGCAGCGTGCGCGCCGGCCTCGCCATTTACGACACGATGCAGCTTGTCGGCCCCAGTGTCTGCACCGTCTGCCTGGGTCGCGCCGCCAGCATGGCCACCGTGCTGCTCTGCGCCGGCGCCAAGGGCAAGCGCTTCGCCCTCCCCAACGCAACCATTCACTCGCACCCAGCTCTCGGCGGTGGCGAAGGCTCCGCCCCCGATATCGAGATCGCCGTCAAGGAGATGCTGCGCCTCCAGCGGCGTCTGCGCGAGATTATGGCCTTTCACTCCGGCCAGACGGTGGAGCGCGTGGAGCGGGATTTCAACCGCGACGCCTTCATGACGCCTCAGCAGGCCATCGAGTACGGCCTGATCGATGCGGTGCTGGAGCCAAACCGACCCACGTGAGTGATAGCAGGTGGCAGTCGCTCATCGAGCTGACATGATCGCTGCCACCTGCTAGCTGAGCACCTCCCCAAGCCACGCCGCCGTCAGCTCAATCGTCTGCGGCTCGATCGGCAGCGACACGTGGCTCGCCCCGCGCACCACATGGAAGCGCGCCCACTCCGCCGTAGCCGCCCGCACCGCCTCCCCCGCGCCCGTTGGCAGCACTGCGTCGCGCCCCGCGTAGATTAGCAGCAGCGGCGGGCGACCGGTCAGCGCCCCCACCCGACCCAGACTCCCGAGCAGATCGAGCGCGTCGAACAGATCCCAGGTGCCGATCTGCGCCCTGATCCCGCTTGTCTGCCATGCCCGCGCCACATGGTAGGGCGACCCGTCGCGAAAGAGGTGCAGCAGCGTCGGGCGCGCGATCCGCAGCCCCTCGCGTAGCTGCGCGCGCCGGTATTGCTCCGCCGTAAGCCGCAGCTCTGGCGGCACCGCCCAGAGCACCAGTGCGTCGCACGGGGCGCCCTCCGCCACTGCCCGCGCCGTCACCGCGCCGCCCAGGCTCATGCCCAGCAGCGCCACCCGCTCGTAGCGCGCCCGCAGCCAGCGCGCCGGCGCGCCCACGCTCTCCACGATCTCTGGAAAAGCCTGCGGTCGCTCGCTCTCGCCGTGCCCGTCGAGATCCACCAGTAGCACCGCCAGCCCCCGCGCCGTCAGGGTCTCCACCAGTCGCCACGCGTAGAAGCTTTTGTCGCACCCCGAGCCGTGCGCCACGCACACCGCCGCCCGCGCCCCGCCCGTCGGCACGATGTGCAGCGCCGGGACCGGCCCGTGCGCGCCAGGGATGTCGATGCGCGTGATCTCCTGCTGTGCGTAGCGCGCCGGACGCAGCCCAAGCCTCGGGTTCAGCCCATAGCGCCGCAGTGTGGCAAGGCCAACCTGAACCAGCAGCGCCAGCGGCAGCCCTACGAGCATGGCCCTGTCTCTTATACACATCTGACGCTGCCGACGAATAGAGAG
>ENA-ORBV01005127-ORBV01005127.1-microbial-mat-metagenome-genome-assembly--contig:-NODE-5127-length-24398-cov-5.593726_pt1 | contig 24398 bp, 24 predicted proteins | sample MGYA00237777_ERZ505514 | MGnify/ENA primary metagenome ERZ505514 (study PRJEB26160, sample SAMN06269048) | microbial mat metagenome | isolation source: Oligotrophic lake microbial mat | place... | reverse complement strand
GACAACAGCGGTCGCGGTGGCGCTCAGCCGAGCATGGCAGGTGGGTCGGAAGGCGGTCGTGTGTGCATAATTCAGGTAACAAGGCTGTGGAAGCGACTTATGCCAAGCGCCCTGACGGGAAGTTTGAGGTGAAGCTCAAGCTGGCAAGAAGCAAGCTGAGGGCTGACGGCTTAGGCAAAGAGTCTGTGGTTGCGATCGATGATCCGATCGATGTTGCCGTGTTCTCGGGAGACAAGGCCAATGAGAAGACCCTATATCTGGCGAAGCACCGATTCAACAGTGGCGAAACGGAGCTGTCGGTTGTAGTAGATGAGGTGCCTTCCAGGGCTGCAGTTGATCCGTTCATCAAGCTGATCGACCGGAAGCCGGACGACAATACGATTACCGTGTCAAAGCGGTAGAAGAGGGCACCTAAATGGCTCGGTGCCGAAGCACGAAACTAAGCTTTTAGCTCAGGGTATTTGGATCGCCGGGATCCTGGCTTCGCTAATGGCGGCATTAAAAGCTGCCACGTCTTCTTTGACGAGCTTGTCGAGAGTCTGGGCTGCGGCTTCGAGCGCCTTTCTGGTCAACTCGATTTGATCGAGTTGTGACTTGGCTGGGGCGGCCGAGAAGCTGTCGATACCGCTCGTGAGCTGGGCGATGCGCTGGGCCAGAGCCGGGAGCTGGAACTTTGGTTCGGGCTTTGCGAGGCGCTCTTTTAATTCTTCGGGCGAAGGTGGAGGGCCGCCGCGGCCGCCACCGGCGAAGTTAGGACGCATGTCGTCGAGTTTCGCCTTGAGATCAGCGGCCAGCCGGGTGAGGGTTGCTGGAGCCTTTGCGGCCTCAGGGCGCTTCCAGGAATCGGTTAGAGCCTTTAGAGCCGTATCCACAGTGGTGAACTTCCTGCGAAGATCGGCCGCACGTCGCGATAGATCCATCAGCTCGTTGATTGCGACGCGGCGGCTTTTGCGATCTGAGTCACTGAACCAGGTGATGCGAGGATCTTCTTCCACGACGAAGGTCTTGGTCACCTTGGTGTTTCCGAGTGAGATCTCAGCGGTGTATTGGCCGGGATCGACGCCCGGGCCTTGCAGGGCATTGCCGCCCTGGCCACCACCACCGCCTTCTTCTTCGGCGCGGTTGGCTTGTTCGATCTCCTGAGGTGTGGGTAGCACAGCGCGATCCATCCGCAGGTTCCATACGATTCGATTGAGGCCGGCGTCGAGGTTGGCAACTCGGGCGGGGATGTTGCGTACCAGTTTGCCTGCGCTGTCGAGGATGCGGATCTTGACGTCTTTCGGGTCGGGCTTGGTGGCAAAGTGGATGTCGAGGATTGCTCCAGCGGGTGGGTTCTTGCCAAAGAACATGTCGTGACCATCAAAGCCACGCTTGCGGGCCAGGCGCCACATGATGGCTGGTCGGACGTCGTAGAGTTGCACGGCATCTTGTGTGGCCTTGGCTTGTTCAAGAGCGGAGATGCCGTCGAGAATCCAGACCGAGCGACCGTGTGTGCCGAGGACCAGATCGTTGTCGCGTGGGTGGATGGCGATGTCGTCGACGGGCACACGGGGCAGGTTGTTCTTGAATTCCTGCCAGGTGTCGCCAGCATCTTGCGGTCGCTAACGCTTTTGCCCATGATCGAGAGGGTGTTGCGATCGGTGTTGGTGGTGAGGTCGGGGCTGTTGCGACGCCAGTTGTCACCCTGATCTGTGGACTTAAAGACGAAGTTGCCGCCGTAGTAGAGGGTCTTGCGGTCGTGCTTCGAAATGGTGATTGGGGAATCCCACTGGAAGCGGAAGCGGTCCATGGTGTCGTTGTCTTCGCGAGGACGAATGGAGCGGGCTTCGTGCGTGCGGAGGTCGCGACGGGAGAGGTTGCCGTCTTGTGATTCGGCGTAGACGATCCAGGGCTCTTCAGGGTCGATTTGAGCGTAGAAGCCATCGCCGCCTTGAACCTGATACCAGTCTTCATTGGTGATGCCATGGCTGAAGGTGGTGGCTGAGGGGCCGCACCAGGTGTAGTTGTCCTGAAGACCGCCGCAGATCCTGTAGGGCTTGGCGTTGTCGAGACCAATTTCGTAGAACTGGCCGAGGGCCATCTGGGCGCGTTGATCCCAGTGACGACCGGCGTCGCGTGAGAAGTGGATGCCGCCATCGCAGCCATCGACGATGTTGTCGGAGTTGGCTGGGTCGATCCACATGGCGTGATGATCGGAGTGAAGGTTAGATCCGCGTTCGGTCTTGAACGTTTTGCCGCCGTCTTCGGAGTAGTGAAGGCTGACGCCAAGAACCCAGATGCGCTGGTCGTTATTCGGGTCGATTCGGACGTTGGAGAAGTACATGGGGCGGGGATTGGTGTTGGACATTTTGGTCCAGGTCTCGCCCTTGTCGTCGCTGCGATAGAGAGCGGGTTGCTGCGATTCCACCAGGGCATAGACAATGTTGCCGTTGCGGCGGTAGACGTCGAGACCGATGCGGCCGAGGTCTTCTTCCGGGAGGCCTTTGGTGAGCTTCTTCCAGGAGGCACCGCCGTCGGTGGTGCGGTAGATCGCACTGCCTGGGCCGCCGCCATTCATGCCAAAGGGGGTGCGGCGGCGCTGGTAGGCGGCAGCGAAGATAGTGTCGGGATTGTGGATGTCCATGGCGATATCGTTGACGCCGGTGTCGGAATTGATCGAGAGAGCTTTGACCCAGGTCTTGCCGCCATCGGTGGTTTTGAATACGCCACGTTCTTCGTTTGGCCCCCAGAGGTGGCCTGCGGCGGCTACGTAGACGATGTTGGGGTTGATGGGATGGATGAGGATGCGCCCGATGTGATGGGTGTCTTTGAGACCCATGTTGGTCCAGGTCTTGCCGCCATCCGTTGACTTATAGACGCCATTCCCCAGGAGGAGCTCTGGCGATTGTTCGATTCGCCAGTGCCAACCCAGACGGTTTCAGGCTCTGAGGTAGCGACGGTGACGTCGCCGATGGAGGAGAGGGATTGATCGTCGAAGATGGGGTCCCAGGTGATACCGCTATTGACGGTCTTGGGGTTGGATTCGACGACGGCGAAGTCCTCAATACGTCCGCCCATGTTTGCCGGCCCAACCTCACGGAATTTTAGAGCTTTGAAATTGGAGATGCTTTGAGCGTAAGCGGCAGGAAGGAGCAGTAGTAGCGTTGCAAGGGCAGCCCGTGTCATCTAATTTTTATAGCAGAATTGGCACGGTGAAATAGGAGGAAGGATTGTCAAGGTAACCCTGTACAGGGCTCAAATTCAAAGGAAGGCCGTTAGATTAGTTGCCAGGTTTGGACTGAATTTCGAAGGTGAGGCTGGCCCAGAAACTTTCCCAGTCGGCAACTTTTGGTTCGACGCAGCGTTCCATAACGAGTGCGTGAAGCTTATGCGGGCCGATTGCCTTGATCGGTACGCGGACCCGTCCTTTGGCATCAGTACGACCAACAATTTCGAATTTGGCTTTACCTGCTTCGAGGAAGGCAGACTCAACAGCAACATCCTTGGCAGGTGCGCCTTTGAAGAGAACTTGCACCATCATTGAGGCACCTGGTTTGAGCGAGTAGGGATCGCTCTCGGGCACGATCTCAATGGGCAGACCGGTTCGTTGCTTGTAATAGGAGTCGGAGGAAGACGACTGGAGGATAGACTTCGCGTATTTACTGTAGCGCTCGCTGCCTTTTCTTTGTGACTCATTGTTGGCTTTTCGCCAGGCAATAATATGCTGAAGACCTTCCTCTGCAAGGTAGGTCTCAAACTCGCTGGGAGTGAATTCGATGGAGTTCGGAACTGTGTTCGACGTCAGGATCATTGTGCCAGAGCCGGGGATGAGAACTGTTGCCGTTGTGTGCTTGTCCTGAGCCTCGATGTTCTCGAATTTGGCTGTGCCCGCTTTAGAAAGCAGTTGAGTATTGCGTAAGCGCTCCGGCTTCGTGACTGCCGGGGCGTCGGGGAAGCCCTCGCCGTTTTGATAGACAATTCGAAGCTGCTGTCCAGGCTTGACGGCAAAGCTTTGAGGCATGAGGTAGAGGTCGTGGGGAAAGACCGTGCAGATTGAGAACAGGGAAGCCAGCAGGTAACGGCGCATCTCTCGATTGTCCCGTATTTCGACAGTGGGCCAACGGTTTTATTGCGCGCGGCGGAAGCCGTTATATCCTACTGGAATGAATCGTCGCGATTTTCTCAGAGTGTCTCAGGCTGGTGCGCTGGTTGCTGGCGGCAGTGCAATGGCAGCGCCCGCAAACAAGCGGAAACAGATGATGGATTGGCTGGCTGGAAAGCCAACGCCGAACTACACGCCCGCTGCATTCTTTCTGCATTTTGGCGATCCCTACAAGGCAGGGTCTGCGGCGACCAAGCGCCACCTTGAGTTCTTCCAACAGACGAATATGGATTTTGTAAAGATCCAGTTCGAGCAGACCTATACGCGGCAGGAGTTTCTACAGAAGCCGGCGGATTGGTCGAAGCTTGCACTGCGCAAGCTCGATTTCTATGAGCCGCTGCTACAGACAGTGCGGGAGGTAGTGAAGTCGAGCAAGAAGGATTCCTTGATCCTGATGACGCTCTATTCACCGTTTATGTGCGCCGGACATTGCGCCACTTCGCCCTTGCTCAAGCAGCATCTTGAGGAGAACCCTGAGGCGGTAAAGAAGGGTATGGAGATTCTGACCGAGAGCCAGATGCTCTTTGTGCGGGCTTGCATCAAGGAAGGGATTGACGGGTTCTATATGTCGACGCAGGGGTCTGAGGCAAAGCGCTTCAGCAGCCCGAAGATCTTCTCCGACTATGTGAAGCCCTATGATCTGGTGTCGATGAAAGAGATACAGAAAGCGTGCCAATTCAATATCCTGCATGTTTGCGATTATGTGGCGCCTTACGCCAACTATGATGCTGTTTACGATTACCCTGGGCACGTTATCAACTGCAACGTCAGGCTGACCGAGAAAGAAATGTCGGCACAGGAGATTTCTCGCTTGTTCAAGCGGCCGTTCATGGGCGGCATGGACCGGCACGGGATCATCGCGAAGGGCAGCCCTGCGGAGGTCGAAGCGGAGATCAAACGAGTGGTCAAGAGCTGGCCAAAGCAATTCATACTTGGGGCCGACTGCACTGTAGCGGGTGAAACGGATTGGAAGCGGCTACGCCATGCAATCGACGTTGCCCACAGTGTTGGTGCTTAACGAGCCAGCTCGAGAACTGTTTCAAGCAAGACGTTGGCACCGTTAGCGCAATCCTGCCAGGAACTGAGTTCTTTAGGGGAATGACTGATGCCTCCGATGCTTGGGATGAAGATCATTCCCATTGGCATAAGCTTGGCCATCTGTTGGGCATCGTGACCGGCACCACTGGGAAGGTGGCGTGTCTTGAGCTTGAGCTTCTTTGCCGACGCCTCGATGACGCGCTGGATCTCGGGCGCGGCAACTGCGGATTCATTGTGGCCGTGGCTGGTGATCGAGATCTGGGTTCGCGATGCTGAAGCAATGGCTGCGGCACGGGTTCTGATCTTTTCGCCCAAACGCTCGAGCTTGGCAGAAGAGAGGTCGCGAATTTCGATACTCATCTGGACTTCGCCCGGGATGACATTGACCGCGTTAGGGCTAACCTCAAGGTGGCCGACGGTTCCGACTTGAGCACCCGCTTCGGCCATCACGATCTCGCGAACGGCGAGAGTTAATTGGGCAGCGGCGATCAGGGCATCCTGCCGGTCTTTCATCGGTGTGGTGCCGGCGTGATTGGGTGCGCCTTTGACCACGACATGGTAGTCGTCGATGGAAACAATGCCTTCGACGACACCGATGGAGATGCCTTCGCGCTCGAGGGTGCCTCCCTGTTCGATATGGAGTTCGAGGTAGGCGTGGTAGGTGGCGCGGGCGATCAACGCTGTCTCCAATTTTGCCGGATCGCCACCGATGCGCCGGATTGCCTCAGCTTTCGTCATTCCCCGCGAAACCATCTGTAGCTCGTTCGGCTTGAGCACTCCTGCTGCCGCGCGACTGCCATTCAGACTGGTGCCGGAGAAGGAGGCTTCCTCGCAGGCCCAGGCTACGGCTCTAAGAGGACGACGCGTCGTGATCTTCTGGTCGTTGAGTACCCGAAGGATTTGTACGGCGGCTAGTGAACCAAGACAGCCATCGAAATTGCCTCCCTGGGGAACAGAGTCGATGTGGGAGCCAAAGAGGAGTGGGGGTAGCGAATTGTCTGTGCCTGGCCGGGAGCCAAAAATGTTGCCGGCGGCATCGATCCGCACTGCCGCACCTGCCTGCTTGAGCAAGTCCATGAAGAATTTGCGACCGGCGATGTCGGTGTCGGAATAGCCGATGCGGCTGACGCCGCTTTCGAAGGTGCCGCTCACAGGACGTCCGATCTGGCTTAGCGCTTCAAGGTCGGCACGAAGAGCGGCGGTCTCGATACGGGGAGAAGCGGCCTGCAATGGCGTAAGTGCAACTGCCCCAAAGGTAACCATAAATCTACGTCGGTTCATGACTTGCAAGATTACCATGTGGATTCGCGTTGATACACTCACCAAGATGAGCCAATCTGAGCCTGCGCAGCTAAGCCGAGGACTGGGGCTGCGCGATGTGACCCTGCTTGGGGTGGCGTGCATTGTCGGGACCCGATGGCTGGCGACGGCGGCTCATGCAGGACCTGGATCTATAACGTTGTTTCTGCTGGCTGGTTTGTTTTTTGTCGGGCCTACGGCTCAGGCAGTGGGAGTGCTCGCGGCACGACGGCCAGGAGCTGGCGGGCAGTATGTGTGGGCAAGAGACGATTTTGGGGATTGGCATGGGTTCCTGGCATTCTGGTTGTATTGGGTTGGGATTGCCAGTTGGGTTCCCAATGCAGCGCTGGCCTATGTCAGCATTGCCGCGTATGCGATTGATCCGGCGTTGGTTGAGAACCGCAGCCTCATCGTCGCCTCTGGAGTAGTCGCGATATGGACCGGTGTGGGCATGAACCTGTTGGGCGTGCGGATCGGACGTTGGAATCAGAACGCTGCCAGTGTAGCGACCTGGTTGATGGCGTTGGTGTTAGTGGTGGCTGCAGCCGCAGTCTACCTGCGTCAGGGATCGGCTACTACGCTGAACCTGATGCCGCCGCTAGGACTGGAGACCCTTAATCTTTGGTCGCAAATTGCTTTTGCGGTATCAGGTATTGAGTTGTTGGGAATGATGGGCGAAGAGATTCGAGATCCTGGCAAAACGATTCGCCGGGCGGGCTGGATGGCTGGGCTTGCGGGAGTGCTGTTCTATAGCGTGGCAACGCTTGCCATCGTGGTGCTGCAAAAACCGGAGGAGACGAGCGTCTTGTTCGGAATCATGCAGGCGGCTCAAGTTGGAGCCAAATCATTGGGCTGGTTCTGGTTACCGATTTTGTTTGCGGTGCTATCGGTGATGAGCATGCTCGGCCAGCTTGGCGGCATCGTTTCCGCAACGTCGCGATTGTCCTTTGCAGCAGCGCGCGATGGATTGCTGCCACCTATGTTTGCGCGCGTTCACCCCAAATGGAGGACTCCCCATGTTTCGATGTTTGCGCTGGCAATTGTAGCAACGGCTTTGCTTCTCGCGATGCAATTGGGAGATACGATGCGGGCAGCCTATCAAGAACTGGTCTCGATGATGGTGTTGGGTAGTTTTCCTCCCTTTCTTTATATCTTTGGGAGTGCGTGGAAGGCCGGGCTACGGTGGGCTCCGATCTCTGGTATCTCAGTGATTCTGATTGCGCTGGCTTTCTCGGTGTTGCCAACGGAAGACATCCGCAATGTGTGGCTATTTGAGGCGAAAATCTTTGGTGGATCTCTGTTTTTGCTTGGGCTGGGCCGGTGGATTTTCCTTAAGGGTCGTGGCTCCACTGGCAGCATGTCATCATTGCTTTAATGGGCATATTTTCATGAGGTGTTCATGTCGCTTTTGAAGTACCTTAATGCATCCCGATTGGCGTTGATTTTTGTCATTTCCTCTTCTATTTGGGCTCAGCAGCCCAGACGACAGGGAGGTTTTGTTCCCGGCCAACAAAGGGCAGCGGAAGACCCGGTTAAGGTGAGCAGAGGCAAGGCAGTTTACGGAATCTCTTGCCGCGGTTGTCATGGTGCCGACTTGCGCGGTGGCGACATGGGCGGGCCAAACCTCTTGCGATCGCAACTCTCTTTAAACGGCCGCGACGGTGAGAAAATTGTCCCCGTAATTCAAGGAAGTCTGCAGAGCGGAGGGATGCCGGCGATCCCGATGAGCCCTGAAGATGCAAAGGCAGTTGCCGCTTATGTACGCAGCGTGTTGTCTACGATTGGTGGGCAAGGCAAGCCGCCCAGCGCCCAGGAACCGCCAACGATCCTGGTTTGCGACGCATAGGCAGGCAAGTTGTACTTTGAAGCAAAGTGTTCCAGTTGTCATTCGGCAGCGGGTGATTTGAAAGGTATCGCGACACGGATCAAGGACCCGAAAATACTCCAGAATATCTGGGTGGCAGGCGGAGGGCGAGCCGGACGGGGCGGGCCAGTGAGCGAGTCTTCTCGCCGCATCATAACTGCATCGGTAACCCCAGTAAAGGGTGGCCCTGCTGTTCAAGGTCGTCTGCTTCGGATCGACGATTTTGTGGTGACGCTGGAGCTTACCGATGGCTCTGTGCGATCCTTCCGTCGCGATGGTGATGTGCCGAAGGTGGAAGTGACCGATCCTCTGACACCGCACTGTAAACTGCTTTCTGTTTACGCCGACAAAGATGTACACAACGTGACCGCTTATCTGGTGACCCTAAAATGAAGTTCCTCCAATTCTTACTTGTATTGACAGTCTCTGTGGCGTCGCTCGCGCAGGGCGGTGGGGTGACACCGGCAGAGTTGCTCAAGCCACTCAAGGATTCCTGGCCCACCTATAACGGGGACTATTCTGGACGCCGATTCAGTGCGCTCAACCTGATCAACACCTCAACGGTGAAGCATCTTTCGCTGGCCTGGAGTGTTCGCTACACACCTGGTATGCCTCCGACGGCAGGTGCTGGAAGCGGGAGGTTCGGCGGAGGCACGCCAACCAAGCTGATTGTGGGTGGTGAGGGAACTGGCGAACTTGCAGCCGGTGGCGGCACGATCAAGGCGTCATTGCTTGCGGTAAACGGCACCTTGTATTTCACGATGCCGGACAATGCGTGGGCGGTAAATGCACGCGATGGCCAAGAGCTCTGGCACTACTACTGGAAGACCTGCGGCATGGCTATCTGGAACAACTAACTCTACATGGAGACGCCGGACAACTACCTGGTTTCGCTCGATGCCAAGACGGGCAAAGAGCGCTGGCACAAGACCATCGCCGATCTGGAGCAAGGCTACTTCTCTACTCCAGCGCCGATTGTCGTAGGCAACCACGTGCTGGTTGGGACAGGCAACGACATCGATTCGCCGGGCTTTCTGTTGTCTTTTGATGCCGAGACCGGCGATCTGCAGTGGAAGTTCTATACTGTTTCGATGCAGAAGGGTGACCCGGGTCTGGATACCTGGGCCAGCCTCGACGCTGCCCGCCATGGTGGAGCGCAGACCTGGATTCCTGGGGCTTACGATCCGGAAACGAAGCTCTACATCATCGGTACCGGCAACCCCACTCCCGCGTACACCACAGGTAAACGCGGCGATGGCGACAACCTCTTCACGTGTTCGCTAGTGGCAATCCACGTCGACACTGGCAAGATGGCCTGGTACTTCCAAACTTCTCCTCACGACATGCACGATTATGACTCTGCGCAGACGCCTGTTCTGGTGGACGCCCCCTTCAACGGCAAGATGCGAAAGCTTGTTCTGACGGCAGCCCGAAACGGCTATTTCTTTACACTGGATCGAGTGACCGGGGAACGGCTGGTAACGTCCAAGTATGGGCAATGGACAAACTGGGCCAAGGGGCTGAACAAATTTGGCGGACCAGAACATGATCCGCTTAAGGACCCGACCGTGGGTGGTGCGCTGGTTTCACCTACGTCGGACGGTACGGTCAATTGGCAGCCGCCGGCGTACTCGCCGGATACCGGCTTGTTCTACGTTCCCGAAGGCAATGGGTATTCGCTTTTCTATCTGACAGACATTGATCCACGAGGGTCGATGGGGCTTGGTGGCAAAGAAGAAGTTGGTGTGGGTACGGGCGGCAATTATCTAAGTGCTATTGACTACCGTAACGGCAAAGTAGTCTGGAGGCATCGCTACTACGGCAACGGCGGAGGCCGGTGGTATTTTGGCCACAGCAGGAGGGCTGGTCTTTGCAGGCGACGGGATGGGCAATCTGGTGGCACATGACGCGAAAACCGGCAAGCCTCTGTGGAACGCTCGGATTGGCAACATTACGAATTCGCCGCAAACCTTCCAGCTTGACGGCCACCAGTATCTGACAGTCGCCACTGGAGATACCATGTGGGCTTTTATCTTGAATTAGGAAGGATCTTTGCCCCGAGTTGCCTGTACTGCGGAGAGTATCCCGAAGCCGACAAGGACCATCGATCCCACGACAATCCACTGGGCAGAAATATGAAGAATCACTGCTCCATAGATCAAACCTGCAATCAACAACAAGAAACCGGCAATATAGATTCCGAATGACATTAGATCCTCTTTGAAACATGTTCAGTGGTGCATTTTGAGCACCGTCTGCTGCTCCACCCCGACAGAAGCCAGAAGTAGGCTATTTCAGTGGATTGGGCTCCGATTCCCGTTTTTAAGAACAACCATATGCAGTCAGGTGACGGAATATGGCCGATAGCGCGACTGGTTGGAGGCTCATTTCCCAGTCGGAGAGTTTCGCTCGAAGATGTCTTCAACCTTGTCGGCAAGGATGAAATTGTCGAAATAGATCGTATCCACTGAGGGCTTGTGAGGGCTGCGATGGATTCCTGGCTGGCAGAAGTAGATCGTCTCTGCGCCCTTGGTCTTGAGCTTTATGTCGAGCACAAGGGCTCCGTCGAACCAGAGCCGCGTGTTGCCTTTCTCACCATCTTCAGACCAATGGATGTGCATGGCCAGATGGTGCCATTTGCCCGTTGTGAAGTCAGCCCCCCAATGTGTGCCATTGCGGCCAAGGTTGCCTGTGCCGTACTTGATAGACGTACCGCCGCCATCTTTGGGCTCCACCCACCAGGTCATGACGTTGTTGTATCTGGGCGGGGGAGTTCCTTCCCAGTAGAAGAAGTTGTCACGGTCTTTGGGCGCATCCGTCATGTACATGTAGAAGGACATGTAGGTATCGGAGCCTTCCTCGATCGTGATCTTCGGGCCACCCACCTGCACGCGCAACTGCTGGGCGTTGAAGACATCGTCTTCGTGGATCGTGAACTTGCCCGCGTACTTTCCGCTTTGAACGATGTCGCTGACTACCTGAATATTGCGAGGCGTTGAGTTCTGCCCGCGAGTGCCAGTCTTGCTCCACTCGCTCAGATCGCCCGTTTCGAAATTGGCCCTAAAGAGGACCTCGGCGGAGGCAGTACAAGCAAGCAGGAAGAGCGACGCCTTCCAGCTCATTCGGCGAATCCATGCTGCTTGCGATGGTGTCCTGAGTCGTAGCGTTGGGTTGTCTTGAAGTGCTCGTAGCGGCCGTCGCCAGAGACATCTTTTAGTCTGAAGCTGAGCGTCTGTAATTCAGGCGCGGTCATGGGCTTGAAGCTACGGGCCATCGCGAGTGCCCTGTTGAGGTCTTCCATGTTTGCGAGGCCAACAACCTGAGTGCTGATGGGCTGCGATAAGAAGTAGCGGTAACATTCTTCAACCGTCACAACACCGTCCTTCAACATCCGAGCGTCGCCTCCACAGCCCTTCATCCCGATGACACCCATACCGCGCTTGGCGCATTCAGGCATCACTTCGTGGCGGAAGCTCTCGAAGCGGTAATCCATGACATTGTTGGGCATCTGGCATGCATCAAAAGCAAAATCGAGAGCCAGCATCTTGCGATGGATCCGCGGGTGCTTGTGTCCGGTGAAACCGATAAAGCGAATCTTGCCCTGCTTCTTGGCTTCAATCGCGGCACGGAGGCCACCCTTTTCCTGCAGCATTTCGGGGTCGTTGTAGTAGTTGCACTCGTGGAATTGCCACAGGTCGATCACATCGGTTTTCAATCGACGCAAACTGTCTTCAAGGTGCTTCATTGCGCCGGCATAGTCGCGATCACAGACCTTGGTCATGAGGAAGGCCTTCTTGCGGTAGCCATCCATCGCGAGCGCCTTGCCCATCACTTCTTCGGCACGGCCATCGTGATAATCCCAAGCATTGTCCATGAACGTGATGCCGTTGTCGATGGCGGCATGGACAATGCGGAAGGATTCGCTTTCTTCCTTGGGGCGAGCCTGATGGTGGCCGCCCAGACCAAGCATCGAGACCTGAACGCCGGTCTTACCGAGCGGGCGAGTAGGAATGCCGGATGCGGAAGATTGAGCCGACTGCAAAGATTCAGCCAGTGGCAATGCCGCTGCGCTGGTAATAAAGCCACGTCTTGATGGTGTCATCTGGGAACAAGCTCCTTGTCACGGTAATTGTATAGCGCCACGCGCTGGCCTGATTTCTGCGCGGCATAAACACTCTCGATCATTGCGATGGTCCAGCGTCCATCTTCCTCGTTACAGCAGGGCCGGGAATCGCCTTCGATCGCTCGAATCAGATCGGCCACCATCAGGGCATTGGCAATCTCCGGTCCATTGCGAATACCTGGATCGGGTGTTGCCGGGATTGCTTCCCATTGGTGTTTCGCGTCAGGAAGCCAGGCCGGAGATCGCAGTATGTGTAGTCCGCCATCGGGGTAGATTCCGTTCGGGAGAAAGATCACACCCTTGCTGCCGTAGATCCAGGTGCCAAAGCGAAGAGGGTGCGTGTCTGCAACAGCACGCGATGAGAAATAGCCATGAACGCCGCTGGCGAAAGCAAAGGTCGCGCTGATCTGCCGACCTGCAACTAGCCCAATATTCTCTGTGGGTTGCGTCAGATCTTCTGGTCCGATTTCGCGGCCATTCGTTGTGATGTGGGCCGTCGTCCACTCAGGGTTACCGAGGAAGAAACGCAGTATGTCGAAGAGGTGTGAGCCAAGCACCATCATGTCCTCACCCCCGGCGCGTTTGTCTTCTTTGCCGCGCGTACGAATCTCCTGAATTTCACCAATTTCGCCCGCCATAATCAGCGCCTTCGCTTTAAGGGCAAATGGCGAAGTCCGCATCTGGTGGGCAATCTGGAGTTTCACCTTGTTGCGCCTCACCGCTGCCACCATGCGATCACTATCAACCAGATTCTCCGCGAATGGCTTCTCCATGTAGATGTGTGCGCCAGCCTCGGCTGCTGCGGTGACCATTGCGACGCGTTGGTCGGTCCAACGCGGGCCGATGCCTACAATCTCAGGCTTCTCTATTCGAAGCATCTCGCGATAGTCGCTATAAAGGCGTGAAGCTCCAGTGCGCTTAGCCGCTGCGGCCCTGCCAGCGTCGTCAGCGTCTGCAATTGCAAGCAAATCCATGTTGCCGAAAGCCCGCCAGACTGTATCGATCCCGTGGCCGTAATTCCCTCGGCCCGTGTGGCCGATAACAGCGACGCGATAGCGTTTTGCAGCGGCAGCAAGCGAAAAACCAGCTAGCGCCACAAAGCCACGGCGCGTGTTTCGTGTCATCAAGACTCGATCTCCTCTTGGTCTTTGATTCTATGCAAATTCGTCGACAACGTATAGAATTCCTAGCATGACTCGCCGCGATTTTCTCGATAGCGCCAAATGCATTGCCACGGCAGGCGTCGCCGCTCTTTGCTCCCCCGAAGGCCTGCTGGCACAGGCTCGTGAGAAAGCGAAGCCCCTCAACCTGAAGATTACCGACCTCAAAACCTTCATCGTGAATCGCGGTGGCACTAACGGAGTCAATTATGTCTTCGTCAAAATTTACACCAATCAAGGGCTGACTGGACTCGGCGAAGGATCTGTCACCAGTAAAGAGGCAACGGTCGCGGCGGCGATTGAGGAACACAAACGCTATCTGGTTGGCCGTGACCCGGCGGACATCGAAATGCACTGGCAGGCTATGTACCGCTGGCCCCGATGGCGTGGCGGACCAATCCTGAACTCAGCAATCAGCGCCGTTGAAATTGCCTTGTGGGATATCCTCGGCCAAGCCTTGGGTCAACCCATCTGGAAGTTGCTCGGAGGCCGTGCTCGCGATCGGGTTCAGATGTATGTTCACGCCAGTGGCAATTCACCGCAGGCTTATGCGCAGGCTTGGTTGCAGGCCAAGCAGGAAGGCTGGACTGGCTGCAAAGCGGCCTTCATCACGACTCAGGGAGATGTGATTGACCCGGTGCGGTCGGTACGAGAGGGCATTGCCAATCTCAAGGCTGTGCGACAGGCAGTAGGCGAAGACTTCCGCATCTGCATTGATGTGCATGGCAAGACCACACCTACGATGGCCATCGACTTCTGCCAGAGGGCTGAAGAATATCGCCCCTTCTTTATCGAAGAAGCCACGCAGATCGAAGACCTGGACGAACTGGCACATCTGCGTGCTTCAACAAAGATCCCGCTCGCAACCGGCGAGCGCCTCTTCACCAAATACGGCTTCGCCCCGATCTGCCAGCGTCACCTCGTCGACTACGTGCAACCCGACGTCGTGCATTGTGGCGGCATCCTTGAGATGAAGAAGATCGCAACTATCGCTGAGGCCTATCGCATTGAACTCGCGCCTCACAATCCACAAAGCGAAGTGAGCACGCTGGCGTCCCTGCACGTGGATTTCTCAACACCCAATTTTGCGATTCAGGAGATCACCCACCGCGGCAACGAGCAGTATTGGAAAGACCTCTTCTATGGTGGTGGCATCAACTACGACAAGGGCTTCGCTGAGGCTCCAGATCGTCCGGGGCTTGGCGTCAACCTCGATGAGAAGGTAGCGGCCCTGAGGCCCTATCAGCCGCATAACCGGCAGCAGTTGCGCTTCCCTGACGGAGGTATCGCCGACCACTAGTGGATCTAGCGGTACTCGTCCTGCAGCGCATTGAGCGCATCAGCACCCGGGCAGAGCTTCTCGTAGGGGAGATCCCGGAGCGGAGTTTCGGATGTATCGTTGGCCTGGTGCAGGTCAACCGAATCAGACTCGATGTAAAGCAGACCCGTTAGAATCTGGCCTTCATTTTGATTCTGATCGAGATAGGCGGACACTTTGGCCCGATCGGTAGGATCGTAATCTTTAGGCACAGACCGGAAGAGCACCGTACTGCCGTCGTGCATCTTGACTGCGGTAGTGCCAGCGCTAGTAATGTTCGCCACGATCTCTTCAGCCTTCGGCACATAGTCCGCCTCAATCATGTGTTGCGAGAAGCGGCGAGTATGCAGGTAGCTCTTGGTAGAGCCCGGGTGGTCGTTGAAGGTAACGCAAGGCGACACAACATCAATCAGGGCAAAACCACGATGCGCGATCGCAGCCCTGAGGATGGGCACCAATTGTTCTTTGTCGCCAGAGAAGCTGCGGGCAACAAAAGTCGCGCCAAGAGTCAGCGCCAATCGCACAGGATCAATCGGAGCCATGCGATTTACTTCCCCACGCTTGCTCTTGGAACCCATGTCGGCCGAGGCAGAGAACTGCCCTTTGGTTAAACCATAAACACCGTTGTTCTCCAGCACGTAAATCATGTGCAAGTTGCGACGGATCGCATGACACAATTGCCCGAGGCCAATCGACAAAGAATCGCCGTCACCAGAAACGCCGATGTAGGTTAGATCGCGATTCGCGGCAATCGCACCGGCGGCAATGGCAGGCATGCGCCCGTGCGCCGAATTGAATCCGTGTGCACCACCGACGAAGTAGGTCGGCGTCTTTGAGGAACAACCAATGCCGGAGAGCTTGGCGACGAGATGCGGAGGAATGGATTGCTCCCACACCGCCCGAATAATGGCGGCGGTAATTGAGTCATGACCGCAGCCGGCGCACAGCGTGGACATCGAACCTTCGTAATCGCGAATGGTGAGGCCTAGTGCGTTACGCAGCGCAGTGGGATGCGCAGCAATCGGTTTGGTAATCGAGGGCATTTAGGCGATCTCCTTCAGGATTTCTTCTACCAGATGGCCAGAGCTTAGCGGGAACCCGCTGTAGAAGAGAAGGCTCTTCATCTTGTCTTTGGCGATACCGGTTTCAAGGGTCAATAGTGATTTTAGTTGAGCGTCGCGGTTCTGCTCCACGATGAAGGTGACCGGATGTGCAGCCAGAAACTCCTCGACACTTTCAGGGAAAGGAAAGCCGCGAATCCGCATGTAGTCGGCAGGCACTCCCTGCGCATCCAAAACGTCCTGTGCTTCGCGCACAGCAGGATCGCAGCCGCCGATGGAGATGATCCCGAACTTTGCGCCTTCCCGCTTTTCAATCAGCGGGGCCGGAACAAACTTGGCTGCTGCCGAATGCTTCTTCAGCAGGCGGTCCATCACTTCCTGATACTCCGCCGGGATTTCCGTGTAGACGCCATTCTTGTTGTGGCCCGAGCCGCGCACAAAGTAAGCGCCCTTGGAATCCACGCCAGGCAGAGTTCGAGCTGGAACGAAATTTTCGTCTTCGTTGTTATAGCGCTGGAACTTCGCAATCTTGGCCAAACCCTCAGAATCCAGTACCCGGCCGCGATTCGGGCGGTAAGAATTGTCCCACTCGAGGCGAGGCACGACCCAATCGTTCATGCCGATGTCGAGATCGGAGAGCATCATGACGGGGGTCTGAAATTGTTCTGCCAAATCGAACGACTGAATCGCCATGTGGAAGCACTCATTGGGATTGGCAGGAAACAACAGGATATGTTTGGTGTCGCCGTGGGATGCATAGGCGCACTCGAGAATGTCGCCCTGCTGCGTGCGCGTCGGCATGCCGGTCGAAGGGCCGACACGCTGTACGTCGATCACCACCACTGGGATTTCGGCATAGTAAGCTAGCCCGAGCAACTCGTTCATAAGCGAGACACCAGGGCCGGCCGTCGAGGTGAAGGATCGAGCTCCATTCCAGGAGGCTCCGATCACCATGCCGATTGCGGCCAGCTCGTCCTCAGCCTGCAGAATCAGGTAGTTGTTCTTGCCGGTCTCAGGATCTTTTCGATACTCTTCACAGAAGCTCTTGAACGCATCCATTACTGAGGTCGCAGGAGTAATCGGATACCAGGCGGCAACCGTTGCGCCCGCGTAGACACAACCGAGCGCTGTGGCCGTATTGCCATCAATCAGAATCTTGCTGCTGTTGGCATCCATCTTTTCGAGACGGAAGGGCATGGGGCAAGAGTAATGATCTTTCGCGTACTGGTAGCCAAGCAGCAAAGCCTTCGAATTAGAATCGCGCATTGCTTTCTTCTTCGAGTATTTCTCGTCAAGAAGCGCATTCACGATTTCCATATCGATATCGAGCGCCGCGCAAAGGGCACCCGCATAAGCGATATTCTTCATCAGAATGCGTTCGCGCGGTTCACCAAAGTGTTTGGTGCACATGTCGGCGAGCGGGATCCCGAAGTAGTTGATATCGTCACGCAATAAATCGGGATCGAGCGGCCAGGATGAATCGTAGAGCAGATAGCCGCCAGAGCGAAGCTCTTTGATATCCCGGTCGTAGGTCTGACCGTTCATCGCCACCATCATGTCGTACTCAAGCGCACGGGCAGCATAGCCGCGCTTGTTTACGCGAATCTCATACCAAGTGGGCAAACCCTGAATGTTCGAAGGAAATAGATTCTTTCCGCAAACCGGGATGCCCATTCGAAAGATGGCCTGCATGAGAAGTCCATTGGCGCTGGCCGATCCCGTACCGTTTACATTGGCCAGCTTGATCGCGAAATCGTTAACGCGAGTTTTGACTACGTCGTGCATGTCGCTCCTGCATAAGGAAGAATCAGAGTATATTTCTGCATGTCCCAGGCCGCCGTCGGGCAGCGTTCGGCACACAACCCGCAATGAACGCAAACATCTTCGTCCTTCACCATCAAGCGCTGTGTGTGTGGAAGCGGATCTGAAGCATAAATGGCTTGTTCAAGGTTGGTCGCCGGGGCCGAAAGACGCTGGCGCAAGTCCTCTTCGTCTCCATCGCGCGTGATGGTCAGGCACTGCACGGGACAGATGTCGATACAGGCATCACACTCGATGCACTTCTTCGGGACAAAAACAGTTTCGATGTCGCAGTTGAGGCAGCGTTGCGCCTCACGAGCCGTCTGTTCGATGTCGAAGCCCAGTTCGACTTCGACATTCAGTTGACGGAAGCGTTCGGCCAGATCGACATGCTGCATCTTCTGGCGCTTCGACTGGTTGTAATCGTTGTGATAACTCCACTCGCTGATGCCCATCTTCTGGCTCACCAGATTCATGCCTTGCGCAGGCCTCTCTTCGAGCGAAAGCCCTTGGCAATGGTTGTGGATTGAGATTGCAGCCTCATGGCCGTGGGCCACGGCCCAGATGATGTTCTTGGGGCCAAAGGCGGCGTCACCACCGAAAAAGACTCCGGGGCGAGTGCCTTCAAAAGTTTTCCGATTGACAACCGGGACTTCCCATTCGTCGAATTCGATGCCAAGGTCGCGTTCGATCCAGGGGAAGGCGTTCTCCTGGCCAATGGCCAGAATCACGTCGTCGGCAGCGAGGAAGATCGTCTCGACAATCTTGGATCGCTTTGCATGCGCATCCCATTCGAGGCGTTCAAATTCCATGCCCTTGAGGACGCCATCTTCGATCACAAAGCGCTTGGGAGCATGATTGATGATGATCTCTACGCCTTCTTCTTCGGCGTCGTCGAGTTCCCAGGGAGAGGCCTTGAAGTAGCCACGCGGACGCCGAGCCATTACCTTGATATCGGTTCCGCCCATACGGCGCGAAGTACGGCAACAATCCATGGCGGTGTTGCCAACGCCGATGATCAGCACTTGTGCACCGATCGAATCGGTGTGTCCAAAAGCGACCGACTCAAGCCAGTCGATGCCAAGGTGAATACGGTCGGTTTCATGGCGACCGGGGATATCGAGATTCTTGCCCCGAGGCGCGCCCGAGCCTACGAAGATCGCGTCGTAGCCTTCGTCCAAAAGGTTCTTCAGGCTTTCGACCGGCGAGCTGTAGCGAATGTCTACGCCCATATCGAGGATCATGTCGACTTCTTCGTCGAGTACTTTTTCGGGCAAGCGGAAAGAAGGAATATTCGTCCGCATCAAGCCGCCCGGCTTGCTCTGCTTCTCGAAAATCGTCACTTCATAGCCAAGTGGCCGAAGGTCGTTGGCTACTGTAAGCGACGCAGGCCCCGCGCCCACAAGCGCCACGCGCTTGCCGTTGTTCTCGGCAGGCGGCTTTGGCAGCATGTGCCCCACATCACCCTTCAGATCTGCGGCTACGCGCTTAAGCCGGCAGATAGCGACAGGCTGCTCTTCGATACGTCCGCGGCGGCAGGCCGGCTCGCACGGACGGTCGCAAGTGCGCCCGAGAATTGCCGGGAATACATTGGATTCCCGATTGGTTATATAAGCTTCCGCGTACTTACCTTGAGCGATCAAGCGGATGTACTCGGGCACATTGGTATGCGCCGGACAAGCCCACTGGCAATCCACTACACGGTGAAAGTACTCGGGGTTAGTGACGTCGTTTGTTTTCAGAATGCCCCTCGTTCCAGAGCCGCTTTATGCGGACAATGGGAATCTATCATAGATGCGCCTGTGCGTCGAGATCTCCAGGGTGGTGACAGATGGATTGGCGGTAAAACGCTGGAGCCGTGCGCACGGCCCGTGGAGACACCCGGGGCTTTGTTGCTTGGGGGGATTGGGTAGAATTCATGGGTTTGGGTTTGTTTTCTGGATTTTCTGCGACTGTGATGGCTTTGGCGGCAGGTTTTCGTATTTGGTCAGGATGCGGTCGGCTTTTGGGTTGCCGGTGATAGATGGAATTTTGGGTTCTGCGGGATCCTCAAGCCCCTGCGGTTCAAGATTTATGTGGACAAGACCCTCTGGGGTGACCAGGACCGGTTAGACTTCTTCTTTTGGGCGCGCGGGGAGAGGAGGGAGATCCTCGATGGGTTCGATTTCTGCGTTTTTGTTGCTGGCTAGGAATTGATCTCGAAGCTGGATTTCCTGGCGGAGGAGTTTGAGGGTGCGGGCCATGCGGGCGGGGAGACGGTCCAACTCGCGCAGGATGGAGTTGAGGAAAGGGACTGGGGTTGCGAGGATATCGGCGACTCGGAAGCTCATGGCCTGGTTGAGGAGGTATTCCATTTGGAGGAAGCGGAGCTGCTGGTGGATGAGCTGGTGGACGAGGGAGACCTCGGTGGGTGTGATTGGGTTGAACTGTTCGAGGTAGTTGGTGACGACGGTGAGGGCGATGTCGTTGTCGTGGAGGAAGCCATCGAAGTTTTTGAGGCTGAAGAGGCCGTGTTTGAGGGAGTTGGAGGCGGAGCGGAGTTTGCCGGCGGGGGTACGGGGACCGGTGGATTTTTGGGCGTTGGCGCGGTTGGCCAAGAGGGCAGCTTCGGACATTGTTTTCTTGCGTGGGGTTTCCACGGTCGATGGGTCGCTAGAAATGTTCTGTTCTTCGTTCTGTTCATTATTCATTGGATTTCTCCTGAGCAGAAGTTAGCAGGCGGGGAGACGGGCTTAATGTTTAGGCCTGGCGGGTTTTGTTTGGAATGAGTGGATTAGGGGCAAAAGATTTTTGAAAATTGTTGTGAATCGTAAAATCTTAATATTCGAGGGAGTTGGATCGGATGTGAGTGTGCCTTGCGAGGCTCGAAGTGCTCGACCCCTCCCAGGCAGAAATTCGTCTAGACAGGGTGCATAGTGCCTTTTCCCTCAATGAGACTGAACCCTTGGCTTGATTGGCCTGATCCGGGGGAGCCTTTAGATCTTTCTTGTAGGTACTTCGTGCTCTTGCCTTGTTGCGTATGTTCCCGTCGTACCATATAGAAATCCAATGGCCGTTCCCACTCACAGTTCTTTGCAACTCGACCGATTGGAAGCGCTGCTTGGTGCCACTTGGGCATCGATTCGTGAGGCTCAAGCGGCGACCATTAAGCGACGCTCTGAGCTAACAAAATCCATCGAGCGCGGTTCGCCGGACACGAGCTTGGTTGTCTTTGGCTCGGTTGCGCGTGAGGAAGTAACGTCTGGCAGTGATCTGGACTGGATCCTTCTGATCGACGGTCAGTCTGTACCCGAGCACAAAGAGCAGGAGCGGGAGATTGAGCGGTTGTTGCTTAAAGGAAAGTTCATAGCGCCAGGTGTGAGTGGTGTCTTCGGACGTATGGTTGGCAGTCAGGAACTTGTCCACAATATTGGCGGTGAGGACGACTTTAATTCCAATACTACGCGGCGCGTCTTATTGCTGCTTGAATCCTACCCTGTTGGTAACCGCGAAGCCTATGATCGCGTGCGACGACAGATTGTCCGCCGATACCTTGGCGATGATCGGGGTCTTACTCATGGTGGCACCGATGTTCGAATCCCACGTTTCCTGCTAAACGATCTGACTCGCTACTGGCGCACTGTAACCGTCGATTTCGTCTACAAGCAGCGCGCGGACAATGACAAAAAATGGGCTCTGCGAAATGCCAAGCTTCGGATGTCCCGGAAACTTATATTCGCTGCGGGCCTTGCTCATGTATTTTTTTGCCATCTGGATACTGCTGCTGAAGCTGCGCGAACCGCACTTATTGAAGAGAAAGACGTTTCTCTCTTGACGGCCTATCTCTCAAATGAGCTTGCCAAGCCGCCGCTGGAGACGATCGCGAAGGCTTGCATGGAATTGAAAGTGCCTAAAGAAACGTCCTGCGCGATTTTCGATAGCTACGACCAATTCCTGGCGATTTTAAATGACCCTGAAAAGCGCGGAGAGCTAGAGAAGGCGCAAACGCACGAAGATCTGCGTAAGTCTGCGGCGTGGAAGGAAGTACGCAACGTGAGCCAGCCATTTCATGAAGGTCTAGTTCACCTCTTTCTTCGAGACAACGACGAACTCAAACAGCTTTCTATGACCTATGGAGTATTTTGATGAGGCGTATTGGATTTTCGACTGGAGCATTGGCGCGAGGAGATTTTCGGTTAGGGCTGGAGATACTTCATCGTCACAGGATCGACGTAGTGGAGTTGTCTGCTTTACGGGTAAACGAACTTGCGCCACTGTCTGCGGCAATCCCGCATCTTGATTTGTCCGGGTTCACCTTTGTGTCGATTCACGCACCGAGCCGGTTTGATATCGAAGAAGAGGCTCGGGTTGTAGACCAACTTCGCGTTTTGGCAGACCAAGGATTTCCGATTGTCGTGCACCCGGATATGATATTCAACCCCGGCCGCTGGCAGATCTTCGGTGATCGGCTACTGATCGAAAACATGGATAAACGAAAGCCGATCGGAAGGACGGTGGATGAATTGCGCGGCCTCTTTGAAGCTTTGCCAGCGGCGCAGTTTTGCTTCGATATCGGCCATGCTCGCCAAGTGGACCCGAGCATGACTGAGGCTGCTTTGCTCGTCCGCTGTTTTCAGGACAGGCTAGCTGAAGTTCATATGAGCGAAGTAAACACGGCGAGTCGACATGATCCGATCTCGAAGAATGCGGTGAATGCGTTCAGTGCAGTCATGTCTTCGATTCCGGAAGACATTCCGATTATCCTTGAACCTTTGATTGACGAAGGTCAAAGCGACGTAGCAACGGAAATGCAGAGGGCCCACGAGGTCTTTGCTGTCGTTGCGGTTTGACCTGAGAGTTGGTTGCGATCGACAGCAGGGACAAAAGGCTTCCGGCCGTAGTATTTAGGAAACGGCTCGTGATGACTTCTGAGATCAGCACGGCGCAATGGTTTTATTCGGGATAGTGCTTGTTGTGTGATGGAGCGTTGTGCAGGGTCTTTTGCGGCAAGCGATGTGGGGCGAGTTCATACGGTGGACTTCAAGCCAAAGGGCCGATTTTATTGGAGACTATGCAAGGTGCGTTTCAGACTGTAGTGCACCCGAGGATTGAACACGAAAGAGTACCCCCAGTTCTGCCGAAGGAATGGGGGGATGGTTTGAGTTCGGGACTGCTGTTTCGCTTTGTGATGAACTAAGCGAAAACCTCTTCCAGGGAGGAGGCGTCCAGGATACGCAAACTCCAAGTGGCCAAGGCGGCGGGGGGAGCTGCGAAAAGGCGTTCTTTCAGCATGGGTGGTAGGCCGCCGAAGCGTTTTTCGAGCTGGGTTTCCAGTAGCAAAGCCATGCCTTCGCTGCGGCCTTCGACTCTGCCTTCGACTCTGCCTTCGACTCTGCCTTCTTGTCGGCCTTGCTCCAGGCCTTGGCGGATGGCCGGACCCAAGACTTCGTTTTCCATGACATCGATCATTTCGTTCTGAATCCTCCTGGTAATCTCTGCTGCCATCCCTATTATGCCTCCAATCAGCACGAACGTGGCCGAAGCTAAGCCCTGCTCGCTGGGGTCAAGCCGTGCCAGTTTGTCCAACACGATGCGCATGACTCGCTCTGGATCGGCCTTTGTCAGCAGTGCCCACTCGTTGTCGGCCCAATCCTCGCTCTGCAGGAGTTCCTCTCCATCCATCTCGCGTAGATTTACAATCGCGTAGCGGTGCAGAGTGCTGTCGGATTGGTAGCTGGGCGGGATGCGCAACGGCTCGCGCCCGGCGTAAAAGAGGGTCTGGTTGACGCGTTGACGAAGTGCCCGCTGCAGGCCCACGTAATATTCCAACATGCGGAAGGGCATCGACGGATCATTGGTGGTTTGCAGTTCGACGTGGCGCAAGGATCCATCGCTGCAACGGGCCACCAAGTCGGCTTGCAAGCTGCGCACGTCCGGTTGGGCCGGGTCAAGCCACTCGACTACGTCTCCAAATAGCCGCTGTGTCAAGCGGCCGCAGGCGCGCCTGAAGAGGAGTTTGAATGTTACATCGAAGGTTTGCGCCATGATTGATCTTAGTCTTAGACAGCGTCCACGTTCTTCGTCGGCAATGAAGGGACAAGAGCCAAACGAATCTACTTCCAGATCTGGAAAAGGTTGGAGTAATCGTCGGTCCAGACACGTAGCTCTGTCCGCGGGGCCACAGGCTTGCCCGCGCTCTGGACCAAGGGCAGTTCGAGGGTAGGATTTTTGGGGCGGGCGACGAGCACCCAGTCCGACTCAAAGACCTGCATGTCGTCGATAGATTCGTTGTCGATTTCAAGGGTAACCAAGCCCAACGAGGTCGCAATTCTCTCTACCACCGGAGGGAGCTTCAGGTGTTTGTTTGAAACATGGACGGCGAGGATCCCTTCGGGTTTGAGGTGACGAAAATAGAGCTCGAATGCCTCTTTTGTGAGGAGGTGCACCGGAATGGAATCACCCGAGAAAGCATCCACAGCCAGGACGTCGAAGCCCTGCGGTTTCTCACGTTCCAGCGATAGCCGCGCATCGCCGAGGGCAATGTCGCAGGTGCCGCGACAACCAGAGAGGAAGCGGAAGTGCCTGCGGGCGACATCGAGCACCAGAGGATTGATT
>ENA-ORBV01005126-ORBV01005126.1-microbial-mat-metagenome-genome-assembly--contig:-NODE-5126-length-24412-cov-10.813232_pt1 | contig 24412 bp, 26 predicted proteins | sample MGYA00237777_ERZ505514 | MGnify/ENA primary metagenome ERZ505514 (study PRJEB26160, sample SAMN06269048) | microbial mat metagenome | isolation source: Oligotrophic lake microbial mat | place... | reverse complement strand
AACTACATCACAAACAAAATAGGCTTTCTCTAAAACAGAATTACATTTTCCGAAGATGTCTAATAAAGTCCCACAGGGATGGAATTATGGTAGAAAAAAATGAAAAGATAGTTGATGAAGTGCCGTAGGCACGATCATTTCGTAATGTCGTCCGCCTCAGGCGGACTTTCATTTTTATCATCGCGCTATTGCTACCATTAGCTCATACCTACGGCACTTATGAATGGTCAAAATATTGGTTTTGCAACAGACGCTAAAGCTGACGGCAATTAAATCATTTACCGATTTGCAAGGCACGAGTTTCCTACCCAGAGCGCTTGGCTACAAACTCGCGCCAAAGATGGGTTAAGTGCCAAGGCTGATAATGAAGGTAGAATAAAAAGCGAGGAAGATGATGTGCCGATTCATCCGAACACACACCGACTCTATGCTTTTCGCCCTTTTGTTTTTGATATCAGGCAACTGCCTGAAAGTTTTCAGGGATTCGAACTTGTCGTGTTCGTTTCTGTCGAAACCATTCCCGAAGAATTCCAGTTGGACGAGGCAGGTATTTTGCCTGTTGATATTTGCTGGAGTGAAGGAAAGGTCATCGCCTATGCCGAAATACATGCTCTTGAAATTTGCGAGCAATTGAACGACTACACCTTCACGCTAAAAAATATCTCCGACATGATTGCCGATGGGGATATTGAACAGCATAAAAAAATGCTCGAACTGGCAAGATTGATACGAATGAGCGGTGAGTGATAGCTACGCTCCGGAAGACAAAAGCCTTCCATTTATCTCTGCTTGCAAGGCTGGCTTGGGTTGCTTGCGCTCCGAAGTTGAAAGACTTCTGCCAATCACGAATCACAAGTCTGCCTGCGCTGGAGCATTCGCTGAAGACTTGCGATAACAGAGGGAAGGCTGGCTTGGCGAAAAGAAAAGGCGTGAAGGGTTGGGAGAACCGTAAAGCTCGTAGTCGCATGAGAGCATTGCCAGGCGGCAGACGAAAGAGAGTTATGGCGGATGGCGGATCTTAGGTTGTAAATGTTGTCTTAATCCATTGAATTAATGCCGAACAGATTTCCTTTTCTGTGGTTAAGTATTTCTTAGTAATTGCAAGTCCCATTGGGGTTCCCGGGTCCTCTTGCCAAGAAAGCCAAGTATGTATTAATGCTTTCGATTTATGGCTTAACGAATATTTGTTGAGTTCTTTGCTTTCAATTTTATCAAGAGTTTCAGTTGCTACCATTAAAAGTGAATCATTATTTGGTACCAAGAACCTAATAAAATCTTCAATCATTCCATTTACCTTATTATCAGGCATAACCCAAATCCCAACTTTAACCATGCTTGCTGGATTTAATACCAACCCATTACCGGGTAATTGAGCAGGTACTGTATAATGTTCTTTTGCTAGTAATTCTGACAAAGATTTCCATCTGGAATTCATGTCAACGTCCGCATCAATAATTACTCCTATTGTTTTAATTCCGGATTGCTTAAAGCGGACAGGTATTTGTTCTAGCAATCTATTAACACCTCCACATTCAACAACGTCAAAATTTTCTGCAATTGAAAATCTTTCACAAAGAGACCAGATTACATGCTGGTCATCATTACCCTCAACTAAAAGCTTTTGATTGAATCGCTCCTTAATAATCATTGTCTATCTCGTCTCAATGTTCTGTTCTGTCGCAATTTTTAATTCTTTAGCATCAAAATCAACTTGTTTGATATTACCATTATCAAAATCAAGACGAATCAGTTTGCCTTCAAGGGCATTTTGGTTAGTGTTCAAAACATTTTCAAAAGCATTGATACAATCACTGCTATGAGTAGTGGCGAAAACCTGTACATTCAGTTCCTTAGAAAGGTTGAAAATTATACTCCACAGTTGCTCTTGAACTGAGTAATGTAACCCATTTTCAAATTCATCTATTAGTAAATACCCCTTGTCCGAATTTACCAAAGCAAGAATAATTGTAAGTATTCGGTTAATACCATCGCCCATGCTTTTTAAAGGAACTATTCTATTGGTATTGCCCAATTTTACCACAGTGGTTCTTTGCCTTGAAAATTCCTCAACGAAAGCCACTCTCTCAATATTTTTTTCAATAATTTTTAGAGCTTGTATTACATTATCCTCTTTCTTGGATAATGCTATGTTGTCCCAAAGTTTACCATTAATGTCTCGGTCTATGTTTTTTGTCCTGATAAATTGCACATTTTCTGTCGGGATTAGGTTTCTTGTGGAAAAGCGCAGAGTTTCTCTTTCTTCCAAACGAAGTATATGCGTGAAACTTCCGGATTTAATCTCTACACCAATATGAAAATCTTGAACATTGTTAAGTTCGGATTCTTGAACTATTGTTCTTTTTCTTCTTAGAACTCTTTCACTTAATTCTGAAATAGCTTGAGTTTCTGTTTCTTCGATGTATTTTACAAATCTCAGAATGAGCGTTTTTTCATACGATTTTTCCTTTCCAAACAACGTATCTTCTATTGCGCCAATCGAAATAGAATCTTTTAAAAGGTAGGATACTTGTCTATCTGTAAACAATGAAGAGAAAGTTCTAAGATTGGATTCGATTACATTCTTGTTTTCATCTGAAACTCTATAGTATTCACCCCGTTCATTAAGTAATTGATAAATCCAAGAGACTTCACCTTTCATTCCATATAAAGAAATAGCCTCAAGCAATGAAGACTTGCCAGTATTGTTTTTGCCTGTTATTAGGTTGATACGACCAAGCGAAGGAATTTTTACGCTCCTAAGATTTCTATAGTTGTTTACTTCTAGTGATTGTAACATTTCATGTTAATTCATTATCCAAAAATATAAAACATCAAAGCATAGTTCCTTTTGATTTTATCTGCCCCTAAATTTACAATTTCTTGTTAACTCAAAATAAATCCTCACTGGCTTCTCAAAACTTCCACTAGTTTTTCATCTCCTGAAATCACATCTTTCTGTTTAAAAGAATCGGAGTTTCACTTAATAGATAATTACTGCACTTCTAAGTCAAACGCTACTAAAGATACCGATGCGGAAACGAAGTCACCCGCGCCAAACACACATCATCCCCCTGGCAAACGCTCATGACTTGCGCATATTCATTTATCGGGGGATGCCGGAACGAGTCCGGCATGACACACACCACTTTCACTTAAATCCTCTCGCTGCCTTCACTGCTTTTTTCCAGCCTTCGTAGAGTTTTTCGCGGGCGGGTTTTTTCATGGTGGGTTTGAAGGTTTGCTCGGCTTTCCAGTTCTTGCTTACGTCTTTGAGGTCTTTCCAAAATCCTACGGATAGCCCTGCGAGGTAGGCGGCACCGAGGGCGGTGGTTTCGGTGACTACGGGGCGCACTACGGGCACTGCGAGCATGTCGCTCTGGAACTGCATGAGGAAATTGTTGCGCGTGGCGCCACCATCAACGTGGAGGTCTTTGAGGCGGATGCCGCTGTCTTTTTCCATGGCGGTGAGGACGTCTTTGGTTTGGTAGGCAACGGATTCGAGGGTGGCGCGCACGATGTGGTCTTTGCCGGTGCCGCGCGTGAGACCGAAGATGGCGCCCCGCGTGTCGCTATCCCAATAGGGCGCGCCCAGCCCGACAAACGCGGGCACTACATACACGCCATCGCTGCCGTTGATGCTGGTGGCGCTGGTTTCGGACATGGCGGCATCGGGAAAAAATTTCAAGCCATCGCGCAGCCACTGCACTGCTGAGCCGGCAACGAAGATGCTGCCTTCGAGGGCGTATTCGGTTTTGCCACCTACCTGCCAGGCGATGGTGGTGAGCAATCCGTTTTTGCTGGCGACTGCTTTTTTGCCGGTGTTCATGAGCATGAAGCAGCCGGTGCCATACGTATTTTTTGCCATGCCGGGTTGGAAGCACGCCTGTCCGAAGAGGGCGGCTTGCTGGTCGCCCGCCATGCCGCTGATGGGAATTTCTTCACCGAAAAGATTCTTTTCGGTGGCGCCATACACTTCGCTGCTGCTCTTCACTTGCGGCAGCATAGACGCGGGAACGGTGAGCATTTTTAATAATTCATCATCCCATTTTAGCGTGTGGATGTTGTAGAGCATGGTGCGCGATGCGTTGGTGGGGTCGGTGACGTGTGCCTTGCCGCCTGTGAGTTTCCAGACGAGCCATGTGTCAATGGTGCCGAAGAGGAGGTCGCCCCGCTTTGCTTTTTCGCGCGCGCCTTTCACGTTGTCTAAAATCCATTTCACTTTGGTGCCGGAGAAGTAGGCGTCAATGAGCAGTCCTGTTTTCTTGCGGACGATTTTATCGTGGCCTTCTTTTTTTAGCTTGTCGCAGATGCCTGACGTTTGCCGCGACTGCCACACGATGGCATTGTAAACGGGCTTGCCGGTTTTCTTATCCCACACGACTGTGGTTTCGCGCTGGTTGGTGATGCCGATGGCGGCAATCTCTGCGGGGTAAGCGGAGGTTTTGGCGAAGAGGTTGTTGACTACCGCCTTTACAGACTCCCAGATTTCTTCGGCATCATGCTCCACCCAGCCGGGTTTTGGGAAATGCTGCTTGAACTCCTGCTGGGTGATGTCAACGATGTTGGCGTGTTCGTTGAAAAGGATTGCTCTTGAAGATGTGGTGCCCTGGTCAATGGCGAGGATGTATTTTTTGGTCATGGGTTATAGTTTGAAGTTTGAGGTTTGAAGTTAAAGGGGATTAGGGGGTTTTTCTGCGGAGGTGGTAGGTTAAGAAAGTATTAGGACCACCTTGCATTATTGAAGATGTGTTATATACTTCCCATCTATCCTTAGCTAATTCATTCACTTTTTCTATTAAGGGGTTAAATCAGTAAAAGGTCCCTTCGACTCGAATTTAGATTGTACTTTGGTTTCGGTGTAATTGTCACCTGTTGAAATTCCAATGTAATAAATATTCGCTCCCTTCCATGAATAAGTCACCGTAGCATATTCATACGTCCCTTGCGCGCGCAGGCAGAGAGCAGATGCGAAAATCAAAAATGCGGAGAGGAAAATGGTTTTTGTTTTCATGGGGTTGGAGTTATCGAATTTTCTTTTTCAGCTTGCTCGGATTTTGTCTTGTGGCGAAAACAGCTATGAGGTGAATGGCGTTATCATCAACACGGTGAATTATCTTGTAATTGCCGGACACCAAATAGCGGAAGTTTTTTCGCGTGTGCTTCAATAAGGGGTCTGCTTGTCCAAGTTCATCAAACCCCATTTCAAGAAGCGCAGTTTTGTCGAGAATCTTTATCACCTGGCGGTAAGCAATTGTTTCTGAAATTTCGGAGAGATAAGCATAGATGTCTTTCAGGTCTTGTTTGGCGGGAATCGTCCAAATAACCTCTTTTATTTTTTTCGCCACGTTGCCACTTCTTTTCTGAGCGCTTTTTGCGAAATCACCTCACCTTTGCTGATGGCTTTTTCCGCAGCTTCAATCTTTGCATAGAATGTTTCAAGTGTCATGGGCTTTAGAGAAGCAGTTTTTTTCTTTGAAAGCTTTGACTTGATTTCTTTAAGCAGGCTCTCATCATCAGTGTTGATGAGTAGTTCGATAAGATTTAGTTTTTCGGTTTGAAGATCCATAGCAGTTACTTGTTAGATTGAAAGTTAAAACATCTTCATCTTATTTTCATGTTACGAAATGTTCCGCAGGCAGAGATTTACAATTTCAGAGCATCCGGATTCTTGTAATTGTTCCAAAACCGTAACAGGAATATTTTCTCGCTATCAACGCGATAAAAAAGAGAGATTTGTTTTAGTATGACTTCTTTTCTTACAGATTGATAATCACTCAACGGAAACATTTCCGGTAGGAGTTTAATCAATTCCAAAGTTGCATCAACATCTTCTATAAAATCAATAGCAATGGTTTCAGACCATTCTGCTAAAAGATATTCTATATTCTGATGATAATCATTGACGGCTTCCTCCGTCCAGATAACTTCCATTGGGCTATTTTATCAAGCCGGGAAATTTTTTCGCTGTCGCCTTCATCACTTGTTCGTGCGATTGCACTCTTCCTTCTTTAAGGGAACGCAACCCTTTATCAATTGCTGCTTTTTCTGCTTTGGTAAGCTTTATGACGGATTTCTTTGGTTTATATCTCTGAAGAATTTTCAGTTGCCTGATTACATCGCTGTCATTAATTCCTGTAAGCCATGCAATCAAGTTCAGTTTTTCTATCTGGATGTCCATGTCTGCTTGTTTGTCCAAATAAAACTAAGATGTTTTGGAATCTGAATTGAAGATTTTTCTTCCCGCTTTTCTGTCGCCTATAAAAGCGAGCAGCATCACAAGAAGAATAATAACTGTTGCCGCTAAGAAACGCTTTCCAATCTTTCCGTGAAAGAGCGCGTTGTAAAACAATGCGCCATATACTCCGCCAATCACGGGACCGACAACGGGTATCCATGCGTAATTCCAGTTGGAATCTGTCTTGCCCGGAATCGGCAACAGGAAATGCGCGATGCGCGGACCTAAATCACGCGCGGGATTGATAGCGTAGCCTGTAGTGCCACCCAGCGACATGCCGACACTCACCACGAGCAAGCCGACAACAAGCGGATTCAATCCCTGCGTAAATTCATTTGCGCCAATCGCAAGAATGCCCATCACCAAAATGAAGGTGCCGATGATTTCACTTAATAAATTAGAAGTGTTGTGGCGTATCGCAGGTTCGGTGCAGAAGACAGCGCGTTTCAAAGCCGCATCTTCTGTTACTCTCCAATGAGGCAGATAGTGAAAGAAAACGAGCGTTGCGCCAAGAAATGCTCCAATCATTTGCGCGGCAATGTATGCGGGAACATCATTCCAAGGGAAAGCTCCTGTCGAAGCAAGCGCAAGCGTAACTGCGGGATTGAGGTGCGCCCCGCTGATTTTACCAACGGCATAAATCCCCATGGTGACGGCAAGCCCCCACGCGATGGTGATTACTATCCACCCGGAGTTTTGCGATTTGGTTTTATTGAGCACCACTCCGGCTACTACGCCTTCGCCCAAAATGATGAGCAACATCGTGCCGAGTAATTCACCGAGGAAAGGGGACATCTGTTTTTAAAAATGAAGATGGAGAATTAAAGATGCAATGTACAAATTCTGATTCGGATGGAATAAGCGGAGAATAACGGTCATTTACAGTAGGGTTTTGAAAATGCGAGGTAGTCGTTTATTTTATTTGCATTCATTGCTTAATTGTGGTAACTAATGCCACTTATCCTGATAAACAGGCGAGTTTCAAACCCTACCCCCATGAATGCAAACAGCGAAAATCAAATTAATGCCAAGGTGATTGAATTGTTCAAAGAGAAGAAAACGCTTAATACTATCAAGAGTCAGGTTGAACTTGCTTACAACTGCACAGTAGAATATAACACACTCGCCCGCATTATCCGGTTGCACTTAGGAAACGAACATCGGTTATTCGTAAGAAAATAGCAGGCTACATGAGCGACTGAAGTGCCGCATCCTGTTAGACAAGGCGCAGCTTGACGGAGATAAGGGACGAACATCTATGTGCAGGAATTGGAGCACTTTAGCTTGCGCATTGGCTGTGTGATAACTACTGCATCGAATGGATGTCGTGTTTTGATTCTATCTTTCGCTGCTAAATTTTCTCCCCGAAAAATTGAAACTCCGTTTTTATCTTTTTTCTTTACGATTCAGATATCCTTTTACTATTGCAACTGGAACACGCGCCACAACTGAAGTGGCGTATGTCGAATTAAAGCATGACGGACTAATAGGCTATGGTGAAGCCGCCATGCCGCCTTACGTAGGTGAAAATCAGGAGAGCGTGATGCGTTTTTTTTCAACGCTCAATCTTGCGCAATTCAACACCCCCCTTGATACCGATGCCATTCTTGATTATTGCGATACTGTTGCTCCCGGCAATCATGCCGCAAAAGCAGCGATAGATATTGCGTTGCACGACCTTGTCGGAAAAATACTGGGCAAGCCGCTCTATCAATTATTGAATATCGAAAAAGAAAAAACGCCTTTTACCTGCATCACTATCGGAATGGATACAACGGAGGCAGTGAAAAAGAAAGTAAGCGAGGCTGCTGCCTTCAAAATTTTCAAAGTGAAATTAGGTGGAGATAACGACCGACAGAGTATTGAAACCATCCGTGTGATTTCGGATAAACCGCTGATGGCAGACGCTAATCAAGGGTGGAGAGATAAACATGCTGCGCTTGAAATGATTGTTTGGTTGAAGGAGCAAGGTGTTGTGCTTATAGAACAACCTTTTCCCAAAGAATGGAAAGAAGAAACTGCATGGTTGAGTGAGCGAAGTCCGCTGCCCATCATTGCAGACGAAGCGATTCAGCGGCTCTCTGATTTAGAACAAATCACAGGTGTGTATCACGGCATCAATATCAAACTGATGAAATGCTCGGGACTGCGCGAAGCGCGAAAAATGATAGAAAGAGCGCGTGCGTTGAATCTGAAAATCCTTTTAGGCTGCATGTCGGAATCGTCATGCGCTGTTACTGCGGCTGCTCATTTATCTCCGCTTGTTGATTGGGCTGACCTCGATGGTCCATCCTTAATCACAAACGACCCGTTTACCGGAATGCAAGTTGTTGATGGAAAAATTGCACTGAATGATTTGCCGGGAATTGGAGCAACGCCAAATGAATTATTTCCCACGATGCTTTAATGCAAATTGCGTACTGTGAATTCATGCTGCCGAAGCAACACAAATCCACACTACACAACTGCTCCCCTCTGCGTTTTAAAATGGCGACACCGTTTTCTCTTTCGGATAGCTCACCTCAAAGCTGAAGCGCACCTTTTTCGCTTCGCCCGGAGCTAAGTCCAATGTCCAAAGGAGTTTGCCGATTTCTTCGGTGTATTCTGCTCCGCCCTTGTCTAAGAGTTCTACTTTAATATCCTGCTGTTTGCTCACAGGCAACTGGTCGAGTATCTCAATGGTAATGGGCTTATTCTTCGTATTCAACACGCTGATTTCATACGTGCGCTTTTCTTTGCGCGTGCCGCCAAAGAAGCTGTGTGATTCTTTGTCAATAATAGAGGTGCGTTGCACATTGATTTTTTCATCGCGTCCCATTGACAGCAAGAGCGTATCCGATGTAACCTGCGGATTGATGTTTGACTGCCCGATATATTCTTCTTCAAAAAAGATATTCGCCATACCTGCCAGCAAGTTGTACTGTCCCCAGTTGGTTACTTTGGCTAATAAGAATGCACCGTTATCCATGCGCGGCACCGTATGATACACATACCGTGCGGGCAATTCATATTCTTTCAATGGCACTTGTCGTGTCTTCCCGTCAGATGGAATGCTTTGCGGCAATGAAATATCGTATTGTGCGCTTAGTTGTGTTTCATTCACCACAACAGTATAAACAGGTCCGCTGTTCTTCTCATCATCTAAGCTTTTATATAAAGCGCTGTTTGTGTATGAAGCTTTATCCAGATAATTGTCAATGTAAGGCGAATAGAAATCAATATACAATGGCGCTAGAATCGGGCGGCTGTTATTGAGCGAAGGATTGCCGGTGCTCACGATCATCTTCACATCTTTCCAGTTAAAGCCCGTGTTTTGCTGCACCTGCGCATAATAGTTGAGCGTCACAGGCTTTTCAATACCATCGCTCCGCAAATCATAAATCGCTGACCAACCTGCATTGTTTGTCATATAGTTGCACTTCACTTTTGTTGCACCCGCAGAAGCCGCCAGCAGCGTCACTACGATTTCACCCGTAGGACTTACTGTTTGGTTGTTTATCAGGTTAATCCTGTTTTGCACAGCAGCTTTCTGCTCATTCAGTTTTTGCGCATCCTCGTTGAGTTTGAATATTTTTTTCCGGATGTCCGTTACGCGACTGCGGTAGAGGATAACAAGTTTCTCCAACTCCGCTACCGGGAGCCCCGTTTCAGTGCCTACCATTTTTTGTTTTTCGTTCAAGACGCCTTCCTCCGCTTCGTAAATGGATTTCTCCTGATTTATCCAATCCAATTGATGGCTCAGATTTTTGACGGTATCATTCATCACACCAATTTTGTCAAGGTTTGGCTTTGGCTTGTTGTAATTCACACGCGCAGTAACGGAGAGAATTGTTGCGCTGCCCTCCAGCGAAACCTGCACGCTTGGCAAAATGATGCTCGCGCTTAAATCATTAATCACAAGCTCGCTGGTGCCCGCAGGCAGCGTGGCAGTTCCCGAATGACTGATACGCGCCATTTGTCGGTAAACGGTAACAGCGTCAATCTTGGTGGCAACATTGTTTTGCGCAAAGCCGGCATAAGCAAGCATGATGCAAATGGAAAAGGGTAGAAGGATTCTCATAGGTTAATTTGTTTTGCCTATGAGATGCAGGTGTGGTTAGAATTCCATACGGGTGAGAAAAAAGATGTAAGAATGCTGAAAATGTAAAGCGCTTGGTGCAATCGAGTTATTTGGCGCGTACTTATCTCATTTCCTTATCGCATTGTTTGGTAGCGCTGATCCCAGAAGGGAAACGGTTTCTATAAACAAAAAAATGATGAAGCAGATTGCTTTCACTTCTTGTTCAACAAAGAATTGGGAAGCATCAGCAAAAACGGAATGCTCTTTTTGTAGTTCACTTCATAATAATTCGCTCCGAGTTGCAGATTCTTATAATAGGCGGATCTGTTATCCCAGTAATTTTTTTCAGAAGTGATAAGCCACGCGCTGTCGCCAAGTTTCTTCGCTAAAAACCATTTTTCAATCAACCGCGTTGCTCTTCCATTGCCGTCAACAACCGGATGAATGTTTACAAAAACGAGATGGATAAGAGCAGCATAGAAAAATATTTCTGTTGTTGTCAATTTGGTTTTGAGCAGCAGTGAAATGTCGGTAAACAATTTTTCCAACTCTTGTTTCACCAACTCCGGTTCCACGGCCAGATAAATCAATCGTCCTTCGCTCCTTACTCCAACTTTCACTTTTCTGATTTTACCCCGTTCTTTTTTTACAAGCAGGGTTTGCGTTAAAATTTCATGTGCCTTTAAAATGTTTGCGAGCGTCAACTCACTCTCCTTTGCAAACTGATAAGCTGCGATGAGGTCTTCAATTTCCTTCATCTCTTTGGTCTTCAGATGCAGATTGAATTCGCTTGCTTTCAGATAGGTGTCAAAGCTGACTGTGTTTCCTTCAATGTTTGAAGAATGAACTGCGGAATGTGCAAGATAGAATCTGAAATCCTCAACGGTATTCAGCTTCTTTTTCAAAGTTGAAAACGCGCTTTCCGCATCAACTTTTAGTCGCTTTTTATAGTCGTTAAATAAATCCTGTCGTAAGATTTTCAGCATAGCCTTTAATAAAGTTACTTCGCCCTCGCTTTCAAAACTCCTTCAACATCCTCAAGTGAGAAACCTTTTGCAGAAAGCAGCAGCAGGTAGTGATACATCAAATCCGCAGCTTCGTTCAGGAATAATTCTTTGTTTTCATCTTTCGCTTCTATAATTAACTCAGTTGCTTCTTCGCCTACCTTTTGTGCAATCTTATTGATGCCTGCGGAAAATATTTTGGTTGTGTACGAGCCTTCCTTCGGATTTTTCTTTCTGTCCTGAATGGTGTTTTCAAGTTGATAGAGAAAGCCTTTTGCATCAGTTTCATTGAAACACGTTTGGTTTCCCGTGTGGCATACAGTGCCTGTTGGTTCGGCTTTAATCAGCAATGTGTCATTGTCGCAATCGCTGATAATTTCTTTTACAAAAAGAAAGTTGTCTGACGTTTCGCCCTTTGTCCACAGGCGGTTTTTGCTGCGACTGAAGAACGTCACCTTTCCGTCTGCTTGTGTTTTTTGCAATGCTTCTTCATTCATAAAGCCAAGCATTAGCACGCGGCTTGTCAAATGATGCTGAATGATTGCTGGAACTAATCCTTTGCTGAAATCTACTTGCATCGTACGGGGATGTTTTGTTGTGATAAAAATGCTTTGAGTTGCGGAATCTGAATTTCACCGTAATGAAAAATGCTTGCTGCAAGCGCAGCGTCCGCTTTGCCTGCGTTGAAAATTTCTGTGAAGTGTTCCATCGTTCCTGCGCCACCGGATGCGATCACAGGAATATTTACTGCTTCGCTCACTTGTCTTGTGAGGTCAATTGCAAAGCCGCCTTTGGTTCCGTCATGCTGCATAGAAGTAAGCAAAATTTCGCCTGCGCCTAATCGCTCTACTTCTTTTGCCCATGCGAAAGTGTTGATGTCAGTAGCTGTTCTTCCTCCATGAGTTAACACTTTCCATTCGTCATTCACGAAGTTGGTGTCAATCGCAACAACAATACACTGACTGCCAAATCGGGCTGCAAGTTCTGTGATGAGTTGCGGATTTTTTACCGCAGCAGTGTTGATACTGATTTTATCTGCGCCCGCTTGCAACAATGCTGCAACATCTTCAATCGTGTTAATTCCTCCGCCAACAGTAAATGGAATATTGATTTCGCGGGCAATCTTTTCTACAAGGCTTGCCAGCGTTTTACGTTTCTCAACAGAGGCAGTAATATCAAGAAACACAAGTTCATCGGCTCCTTGCTGCACATACGTTTTAGCCAACTCCACCGCATCGCCCGCATCGCGCAGATTGATGAAGTTCACGCCTTTTACGGTGCGTCCTTCTTTCACGTCAAGACAAGGGATGATGCGCTTTTTGAGCATTTTGTTAATGAGGTATTACGAATTAAGAATTAGGAATTGAAGTTCGCTTAATTTGATTTTCCCCTCGTAAATCGCTTTCCCGATAATCACGCCATCTAAATTCAGTTTTTTTAGCTGTTCAATATCGCTGATGGATGAAACTCCACCACTGGCGATGAGGCGAATGTCAGGACACTTTTCAAGAATCTTTTCATAGAGTTTCAACGCGGGTCCTTCCAGCATTCCATCTTTTGAAATGTCAGTACAAATAGTATACTTGATTCCCTCTTTTTGATAGTCGCTGATGAATTGAGTGATTTCAAGTTCAGTAGTTTCCTGCCAGCCGCTGATGGAGATTTTTTCACCTTTCGCATCTGCTCCAAGAATAATTTTTTCAGAACCATACTCTTTCAGCCAATCCAGAAAATCTTTTTTATTCGTTACAGCCGAACTCCCGACAGTCACTTGCTGCGCGCCAGATTCAAACACGATGCGCAAATCATCATGAGATTTTATTCCACCGCCAAAATCAATTTTCAAAGTTGTTTTCGTTGCAATTAACTCCAGTGTTTTAAAATTCAAAACTTGTTTTGCCTTTGCTCCATCCAAATCAACAAGGTGCAGGTATTTCAACCCCGCATCTTCAAATGACTTTGCAACTTCAAGCGGGTCTTCATTGTAAATTTTCTTTTTAGCATAATCGCCCTGCGTGAGTCGCACGCATTTTCCTTCGATAATGTCAATTGCAGGAATGATTCTCATAGCTCAAGAAAATTTTTGAGAAGCGTTTGTCCCGCATCAGCAGATTTCTCCGGGTGAAATTGCACTGCATAAAAATTGTTTTGCCGCAGTGCTGCGCTGAATGGAAGAATGTATTCGGTTATGGCGATTGTTTCCGTGCCGCATTCCGCATAGTAGCTATGCACGAAATACATGTCTGTATTCACTGGAATGTTATTAAACAAATTGCTTTTCAATTCCGTGAGGTTATTCCACCCAATATGTGGCACTTTTTGGAGTGGTGGAAAGCGTTTCACCTTCTCTTTGAAAATGCCAATGCCCTGCGTGTCGCCTTCTTCAGAATAGCTGCACATCAATTGCAGACCGAGGCAGATACCAAGAAACGGCTGCGTGAGTGATTGAATCAGCGTGTCCAATTTTCTTTCGCGCAAATATTTCATTGCACTGCTCGCTTCACCCACACCGGGAAAAATCACCCGCTCTGCTTTTTGAATCATAGCGGCATCATCCGTCAAAATGCTTTCAACGCCCAGCCTGTTCAGCGCGTTGAGCACTGAGCGGATGTTGCCTGCATTGTATTGGATGATTGCGACCATTTCTGTGTTGAGTGTTGTGTATTGGGTGTTGAGATTTATAATACTCCTTTTGTGCTTGGGATTGTTGCGTTGTCTTCCTGTTTCACCGCCATCTTGATTGATTTTGCAAACGCTTTGAAAATCGCTTCAATCTTGTGGTGTTCATTTTCACCTTCGGCTTTGATATTCAGGTTGCACTTTGCTGTATCAGAGAATGATTTGAAAAAATGTTTAAACATCTCCGTGGGCATATCGCCAATTTTTTCACGTTTGAATTCCGCATTCCATTCTAACCACGGACGACCACCGAAATCAATCGCCACTTGCGCAACACAATCATCCATTGGTAACAAGAATCCATAACGCGCGATTCCTTTTTTGCTGCCCAGCGCTTTGCTGAATCCTTCCCCAAGCGCGAGCGCAGTGTCTTCAATGGTGTGATGCTCGTCAATTTGCAAATCGCCTTTCACCTGCACAAGAAGGTCAACTCCTCCGTGTTTTGACAATTGTTCGAGCATGTGATTGAAAAAATTAATGCCTGTATCAATCGAAGCATTGCCAATGCCGTCAAGATTTAATTCGATGTGAATTGCAGTTTCGCTGGTTTTTCGTTCCACCACTGTTCTGCGCCCGTGCTGTTTCAGGAAATGATAAATCTCTTTCCAGTCGCTTGCATGAAGAACAACCACTTCATGTTCATTCCATGTGTGCGCGTGATTTTTTGACAACTCGCATTGGATGTGAATTGCTTTGCAGCCAAGATTTTTCGCAAGCAGCGCATCAGTGAAGCGGTCGCCAACCATGAATGAATTCTTGATGTCGAATTCTCCGTTTAGATAGTGTTTCACCATACCAATAAAGGGTTTGCGTGTGGGAGCTTTCTCTTCTGGATAAGTGCGGTCAATACACACTTCACGAAATACTACACCTTCGCTTTTTAATATCGAAAGCATCTTATTATGTGCTGGAAAAAAATTTTCATCAGGCAGTGATGCAGTTCCAAGTCCATCCTGATTGGTAACAATCACCAACTCATAATCCAGCTCATTTGCGATGCGGCTGAGATAGGAAATCGCTCCCGGAAGAAATTCGAGCTTCTCAATGCTGTCGAGTTTTTCATCTTCAGGTTCAACGATGATTGTGCCGTCCTGGTCAATAAAGAGAACTTTTTTCATTGTTTATTTTATGATTTGCGGTTGAGTAAGTCAATCATTTTTTGATTTTCTTCGGGTGTTCCGATTGTAATGCGCAAACAGCCTTCGGCAACTGAACTTCTGTCGCGCACTACGATGCCGTTTCCTAAAAGGTAGTTGTAGATTTTTTTTGGTTCTTTGAATTTCACGAGAAGGAAATTACTGTCAGAAGGATAAACTTTTAGTGTGCGTTTTGATTTTGAAAAGTAGTCCGTAAGAAGTTTGCGCTCTGCAACTAATGTTTTGACCGCCTCATTTTTTTTCTCCTCATCGTCTATTTGTTTTAGTGCTAATTGTTGAGTCAGTTCGCTGATGTTGTAAGGCGGTTTTATTTTGTCAAGCACAGAAATAATTGCTTCACTGGCAAATGCCATCCCCAAGCGAATTCCTGCAAGTCCCCATGCTTTGCTGAATGTTTGCAACACAATTAAATTGGGATAGTTCGATAAATCGGGTAGGAGAGAGCCATTGGAGAAATCAGTGTATGCTTCATCAAGCACAATAATCCCCTTGAATTTATTTAAGACAGTTTTGACTGTTTCCTTTTTCAGCAAGTTGCCTGTCGGATTATTTGGTGAGCAAAGGAAAATCAATTTCACATCGGGCGTGGCAGCATTAAGCACGGGATCTACATCCAACTGAAAATTCTTGTCGAGCGGAACGCACTTTACCTCAATGTCATTGATTTGTGCGGCTACTTCATACATTCCGTAAGTAGGAGGGCAGATAATGATTTTGTCTTCACCCGGAGTGCAAAACGCGCGGATTACCAAGTCGATCGCTTCATCGCTGCCGTTGCCGAGGAAAATATGTTGAGCTGAAATCTTTTTCAGCTTGCCGATTTTTTCTTTCAGCAAATGTTGATGCGGGTCGGGATAACGGTTGTAGCCCGTGTCGAACGGATTTTCATTTGCGTCCAAAAAGATTTTATCCTTTCCTGAAAATTCATCGCGTGCGCTGGAATAGGGTTTTGCATTTTTTACATTCGTGCGGAACAGTTTTTCCGGGTTGAACTTGCTTTCAATTTTTGGCAGTTTTTTCACTGCATTTAACCTAACGGTTACAGCATTTTTATGCGCATGTAATTGCTCGGCTTCCGCCATCTGTTCTATTGCGCTGCCGATATTTTGAATTCCTTCAACGGTTAATTCCTGAAAGGTGATTTTTTTCACGAAGCTATCCAGCGAAACTCCGCTGTAGTTTTTGGCAAAGCCGTTGGTTGGCAATGTGTGATTTGTACCGCTCGCATAATCGCCAGCGCTTTCGCAACTGTAATTTCCAAGAAAAACTGAACCAGCATTTGAAACAGATGCTGCAAGCGTTTCAGGATTAGTAGTTGCAAGAATCAAATGTTCAGGCGCATAGCTGTTGCTGAAGGTGATAGCCTGTTCAAGATTTTTAAACAGAATTGTTTTGCTGTTTTGTAAGGCTCGTTTCGCAATTTTTTTTCGCGGCAGTTTTTTCAATTGCCTTTCTACTTCTTTCATTACGGAATTCAAAACTCTTTCATTTTCCGAAACCAATATCACTTGGCTATCAACTCCGTGTTCTGCTTGTGAAAGCAAATCGGCAGCGACAAACTCGGGATTGCAACTTGCATCGGCAATTACCAAAACTTCGCTTGGTCCGGCAGGCATGTCAATCGCGATGCCGTGTTGTTGCGCAAGCATCTTCGCCATCGTAACATATTGATTTCCCGGACCAAATATTTTGTCCACTATGGGAATTGTTTTCGTCCCAAAGCATAGCGCAGCGATTGCCTGCGCTCCGCCCACTTTGTATATCTTATCAATGCCGATGAGTTTGGCGGTGTAAAGAATTTCAGGAGCGATGGTTCCTTTTTTACCAGGAGGCGTACAAACAATGATTTCCTTGCAACCCGCAATTTTTGCGGGAACACCAAGCATCAGCAGCGTAGAGAATAAAGGAGCGGTTCCTCCCGGAATATACAGTCCTACTTTTTCAATCGGAACGCTTTTGCGCCAACACACCACACCGGGCGTAGTTTCAATCCGTTTTTCTTTTTCTTGTTGTGCGCTGTGAAAGCGTTCAATGTTTGCTTTTGCTAATTGAATCGCAGCTTTTAATGGTTTGTTTAATTTTTTCTCTGCTGCGTTAAATTCAGCCATTGAAACCAAAATTGATTTCGGTGTGACACCGTCAAACTTGCTTGTGAATTCTGATACTGCCTTATCTCCATTTTCCCGCACAGCGTTCAACATACTGCGCACAGCGTCTTCCAGATTTGTCGCATTAAGCGCTGGTCGCTGGCAGAGCGACTTCCACGTTTCAGGTTTGGGATATTTGTAGAGTTTCATGTTAGCCTCACCCCCGCCCCCTCTCCTATGAAGAGAGGAGGCCGAAGATTTGTACTTTTTTATTTAATCAAAAAATGAGTGCATTATCTAATCACCGAATTAACGAATCATCGAATTACCACATCAAACAATCATCTTCTCAATCGGTACAACTAAAATTCCTTCTGCACCGGCTTTTTTCAACTCTGTAATCACTTCCCAGAAATCATCTTCTTTCACTACGCTATGGAGGCTGCTCCAGCCTTTTTTTGCGAGTGGTAAAATCGTTGGGCTTTTGATTCCGGGAAGAATGCTGCAAATCTTGTCAATGGATTTGTCGGGAGCATTCAGAAGGATATATTTATTACTGCGCGCATTGTTCACCGCACGCATCCTGAATAGCAGTTTTTCTAAGATTTCAGATTTCTGCTTGCTGAGTTTTGAATTTGCAATTAATACCGCTTGCGACTGCATCACCGTTTCCACTTCTTTTAATCCATTCGTAAACAACGTGCTTCCCGTGCTTACAATATCGAAGATGCCATCTGCCAAACCTATGCCCGGGGCTATTTCTACGCTGCCGCTGATTTCTTCAATTTCAGCCTTTACTTTATTCTTCTTCAAAAAATTCCGGAGAATGGTAGAGTAGCTTGTTGCGATTTTTTTCCCTTCAAAAAATTTTACGCCTGAATAATTTTCCTCCTTACCGATGGCGAGTGACAACCTGCATCGCGCGAAACCCAATTGCTCAATTGTTTTTACTTTCTTTTCTTTTTCAGCAACGACATTCTCTCCAAGAATTCCGGCATCGGCAACGGCATCTTCTACATACTGTGGAATGTCATCGTCACGCAGAAACAGCGCTTCTAAAGGAAAATTGGTAGCGCGTGCTTTCAGTGTGCTGGAGCCATTCACGATTTTCACACCGCAATCTTTTAGCAGTTGCACCGATTGCTCGCTTAACCTGCCGTTTTTCTGGATTGCAATTCTTAAAATTTCACTCATTATTTTTCAATTTTCCTCACCCCGGGCCCTTCTCCAAAGGAGAGGGGAACAGAAAATGAATTTTTTAAAAATCAAAAGGGCTTACCGGTGTGGTAAGCCCTTTGTTTATGTTAAAACAACAGCATCACCGTTCACCGGGAAATCCCGTGAATCGCATGGTGATGATGGTGTCTGTTTTGCATATTATTTTGATGCGGCAAAAATAGAAAAATAAAAAGAAAGTTATTGCTCGTCACTTCCATTTTTAATCAAGCTGAACAACCTGTTCCAGCGCACTTTGTTTGCAATGCCTTTTGCATGGTCAAGCGAGAGCCAGATTATCCATGCTTTTCCCACAATGTGGTCTTCGGGCACAAAGCCCCAAAAGCGTGAGTCTTCTGAATTGTGGCGGTTGTCGCCCATCATCCAGTAGTAATTCATCTTGAAAGTATAAGCACTTGCTTCCTCACCGTTAATCAGGATTTTGCTGCCCTTGTAGTCGAGCGCGTTTCCTTCATAGAGCGTGATGATACGCTCATACACCTTGATATTTTCCGCGTTCAATTGCACAGTAATTCCTTTCTCCGGCACGATGAGCGAACCATAATTGTCCACGTTCCATTTGAAGTGTTCCATGTCGGGCGGATAATAATAGCGTTGCATTTCCACTTCGCCTTTAGGTGAAATTTTTCGCTCAATGCGCTTCACCATCGGCAGGGCTTTAATGCGCTCGTAGTTTTCATCCGTCAGGAACATGCGGTAAATTCCTTTGTTCGCCATTTCCCAATCGTTGATGTCATATTCCTCCAAAATGCGCGGATTGATGGTGGAGCCATCCGTTTGAATGAAATACATGTATTGCATATATGGCGGTGTGAATGCTTTGTCGCCATTCACGAACAGCACGCCATTTAATACATCAAGCGTATCGCCCGGAACGCCTACACATCTTTTAATGTAATTATCGCGCTTGTCAACAGGACGTTCTTCCTGTTGGGGCCAATTGAATACCACGATATCATTTCGCTTGATGTCCTGCAACTTTGGAAGGCGGTAATAAGGGAACTTGATTAGCTCTGAATAGGATTTTGTTCCGATAACGGGCATTGTATTATGTGCGAAAGGAAACGCAATTGGCGTGTTTGGAATACGCGGACCATAATGGAATTTGCTCACGAAAAGAAAATCACCTACAAGTAAAGTTTTTTCCATTGAGCCGGTAGGAATGGTGTAGGCTTCAATAATAAACGTGCGGATAATTGTTGCCGCCACCACCGCGAATATCAGCGCATCCGCCCATTCGCGCGTGGAAGAATGACGTTCCTGTTGTTTTGCACCGGTGTAATTGATTTTTGACGTGAAATTCAGCACCGGCAAATAGATGTATCCGAAGAAGATGCCGAGAACCTGCGGAAGAATTTCGCGCTTGTCAAATACTTTCAAGAACTCGGTGATGAGCCAGATAATGAGGATAATATTTATATACGGGATGAAATAAAGCAAACCCCAAAGAGGAGTGCGCTCTACAATTTTGAAAAGCGTGAGCAGGTTTTGAAACGGAATTTTTTCTTTGCCTTTCTCGCCAGCTTTTTCAAAGAAGTTGCCGAGGAGGATGACGATGAGCGCGAAAGAAACGATGGGTCCGAAAATCAGGAGATAAATCATTTGTTAGATGTTAGATTATAGATGTTTAGCCTCACCTCTGCCTGCGTTGAAACTTCGGCAGATAAGCCCGCTCCTCCACAGGAGAGGAGAGTCCGAAGTGTAACACATTTACTTATTGCTTTTAGCGGTTGCAAAAATGCGCATTTGAAAATCAATAACGAAAACAGCATTTACGAAGAATAACTTTTGAATGTTCGGGATATTGCAATTGGAAGCGCGAATTCAGACAAAGCGCTTTTTTTCACCTATTAACGCCTATAATTCCAGCATGTCTTTCATGTCAAAGTATCCGGTTTTGCCTTTTAGCCAAAGGGCTGCCTGTATCGCGCCAAGCGCAAAGCCGCGCCTTGAATGGGCAGAGTGCTGTATCTGAATGCTGTCAAACTCCGAATCATAATTCACGATGTGAATGCCCGGCACATCCTTCTCGCGATAGGAGAGTACCTCAAGTTGTGCGGCAACTTTAGTTTTCTTGTTCACCCACTTTTCTTTCCGTTTGATTTTTTTAACGATATCGTTTGCCAGTACGATTGCGGTGCCGCTGGGCGCATCTTTTTTTTCTGTGTGGTGAATTTCGTGCAGGCTCACTTCATATTGCGGATGTTTGTTCATCAACTTCGCCAGCTTGCGATTGACTTCAAAAAACAAATTCACACCAATGCTGAAGTTAGAAGCATAAAAGAGCGCTTGCTTTTGCTTCTTGCAGATTTTTTGCAGTTCAGGAAGTTTATCCGTCCAGCCTGTGGTGCCGCACACTACGGGGATGCCCGCTTCAAAGCATTTTAGAATATTGTTGTAAGCCGTATGCGGAGTGGTGAATTCAATCGCGACATCTGCGCGTTGCAGATATTTCGGAGTTAAATCCTTTGCGTTGTGTTCATCAAAAATGGTGACCACGGTGGGCGCATTTTTTTTCGGTGATGTTTCCGCAAGGCGTTGAATTTCTTCTTCAATGGCTTTGCCCATTTTTCCGTAGCCGATTAGTGCAATTTTCATAGTGTGGGTGTTGAGTGTTGGGTATATTGTGTTATTTGAATCGCATCGTCATTGTCGCTCCAGTAAATGTATTTCCCGCGCCACCAAACTGTAACTGCGGCTGCAAATGCAACGACAGGTCATCGCTAATGTCATATTCAAACAGGTGCGCGTCAACCGCAGCGTCAATGATATTCAGGGAATACAAAACGCTGGTGAAAATAATGGATAAATCCATGTTGCGCCTGTAATAGTTTTTGAGCGTCACGAGGTTTGCCTCCGAATATTCATCCACATAATCGTCAACCGTGTTCGGGTCGCCATCTATCCTTGCGCGATAGGCATCACTGTAGGTGCGCCATTGTTTCGTATTGATGCCGATGGCTACGCCCAAGCCGCCAAAGCCGGCATAAATAATCGGCACTTTCCACCACTTCTTATTATACACCTGTCCCAAGCCGGGAACAAGCGCGGAGTAAAGCACTGCTTTTTTTACGAAGTGTCTTTTTACTTCTTGAGTTTTAGGAGGAGCAATGCTATCCTCAATAGTTAGCTGTTGTGCGAAGGAGGAAAAAGCGAAGAGCAGGAAGAAAAAGCTACAGAAAGATTTCATGCAGTGGAGCCACAAAGTTACCGAATGAGGGGAAATAACGAATTGAACTCTGGTTATATTCTCAAGGTCAATCGAAATTCAGGACGAAAGGGTAGGGGGATTACTCCACCACGCTCAATATCCTATCCAAATCATCATCAGAATAAAACGAAATGACGATTTCGCCATGCTCGCCTTTGTATCTCTTAATCCGCACTTTCGTGGAGAAAACAGATGAAAGTTCGTCTTGTATTTTGCGATATGCGAGCGGAAGGTTTTCAGAAGTTGCAGCGCGGGTAAGCGAAGTCTGCGTTGTCTTTGGCGCGTTGTATTTTCTTACCAATGCTTCCACCTGGCGCACGGAAAGTTGCTTCTCCATCAGGTCTTTGTAAATTATCAGTTGTACAACGGGGTCTTCCACGCTGATGATTGCGCGCGCATGACCCATGTCAATCTTCTTTTCCTTAATGCTCTTTTGCATATCGGGCGGAAGTTTCAACAGGCGCAGATAGTTGGTAACTGTCGTGCGGTTTTTGCCGATGCGTCCTGCCATTTCCTCTTGCGTCAGGTTACATTCGTCAATCAGGCGCTTGTAGTTGATGGCGATTTCAATCGCGTTGAGGTCTTCACGCTGAATGTTTTCAATGAGCGCAAGCTCCAGCATTTCCTGATCGCCTGCTTCGCGTACAAATGCGGGAATGTCTGTCAGTCCAACGAGCTTCGATGCGCGTAATCTTCTTTCGCCTGAAATCAATTGATAGCGACCACCGCCCAATGAGCGCAACGTGATAGGCTGAATCACACCATGCACTTGAATGGATTCCGCGAGGTCTTTCAACGCTTCCGCATCAAAATCAGCGCGGGGCTGAAACGGATTTACTTCAATCGCTGAAAGCGCAATTTTAGTGGAGCTGTCTATCGGGGCAATCTGCTGCGCTTGCGCCACAGCAGTTTGCTGATATTCATCTTCGATATTATCGAGCAATGCGCGGATGCCTTTTCCGAATTCTTCTTTCTTGGTTTTCATGCTTCTTCTACTCTTGCAAGTTTAGCGGTTCCTTTAATTTTCGTGTCGTTATTCTTCTGTAAAAATTCGCGCGCCATGTTCATGTAATTAATAGTACCCGTGCTTTCCGCATCATACATAATGGAAGGCTTGCCCGTGCTGGGCGCTTCTGCGAGGCGTGTGTTGCGGTGAATAATCGTGTCAAACACCAACTCACCAAAATGGCGTTTTACCTCGTTTGCCACTTGGTTTGAAAGCCGCAGGCGCACATCAAACATCGTAAGCAGGATTCCTTCAATCTGCAAATCTATGTTCAGGCGCTTCTGCACAATCTTAATTGTGTTCAGCAGCTTGCCCAATCCTTCCAGCGCAAAATATTCGCACTGCACAGGAATAATAACCGAATCAGCCGCTGTGAGCGCGTTCACCGTAATCAAGCCCAGCGAAGGCAGCAAGTCAATGATGATGTATTTGTAATCGCCCTTCACCTGCTCCACTACTTTCTTCAGCACCTTCTCGCGCTCAGGATGATTTATCAGTTCGATTTCCGCGCCTACGAGGTCGGTGCGCGAAGGAAGCAGATACAAGTTGGGTGTATCCGTTTCAACGATAGCGTCTTTTGTTTTTGCCGCTCCAATCAGGCATTCGTAAGTGCTGTTCTTAATATTTTTCGGGTCGAAGCCGCAGCCCGATGTCGAGTTTGCCTGCGGGTCGGCATCAATCAGCAGCGTTTTATATTCAAGCACGGCAAGGCTTGCCGCGAGGTTAATGGCGGTAGTGGTTTTCCCTGTGCCGCCCTTCTGGTTGGCGATTGTGATTACTTTTCCCATGCTGTTTTTTGGATAAAAAATTGAGGCGTCTAAAATACAAACAATGCGAAACAACCTTTAGAAATACACGATTACTTATTCACAGAATGCTGTTAGTTATGCGCATCAATTTGTGGATGTGTCTAATTTGTTGCGAATTAAAGTTGGCGCGTACTGACTTCAATCTTTATCGCATTGTCTTGTAGCGTAGTTGCCAGAAGTGCATCAGAATCTTGAAGTGGACTTGCTAAATTTGAGTAGACAGTAAGTTAAGGTATAAATTTCATCACTACTGTCCGGTTGTTGTAAAGGGTAAAACAACGAAAGCATTGATATTAGCGGGTTAAGCGGATGTTCTTTGATTTTTCGATTTGAAATGAAAAGGCTCATTTAATGGAAAAAACCGCCATCAGATGAATCAGGGCACAATCGTATTCGCGCAAATTTTTTCATTGCTATCCAGATATGAGTTTGACCAATGCGTCAAGCGATATGCTGGAAATCACAAGGTGCAGTAGTTCACTTGCTGGCAGCAATTTCTGGTGATGAGTTTCGCGCAGTTGACTTATCGGGAAAGTTTGCACGATATAGAGATCTGTCTGAATGCGGTGGGCAGCAAACTCCCCTCTCCCGCAAGATTGCATCTTCCAGCGCAGGCAGGAAACTTAAATATACTACTAATCTTTTTTGCCGTCAGTCCCGCAAAGCGCATTGGCGTCAACCTAAGAATCAACTTTTATGTCATCTCCTTCGGGATTTCAAGGTGAATTCAGTCAATTTATTTTTATAATAATGTCCCTCCTTCAGAGTTAAAATGCAATCAATCCCGAAGGGATGGAATTATTTTAGTCCTTTGAAAAACTAAATTTTTTTCCTGTCAATCTCATTTCCGAAATATTTTTGACCTGATTGGGGTGGAGGGGCGCTTTTTCTAAACTTTTCTTGAGTCTGTGTTCCCCTTTTCTTTGTC
>ENA-ORBV01005125-ORBV01005125.1-microbial-mat-metagenome-genome-assembly--contig:-NODE-5125-length-24414-cov-4.958828_pt1 | contig 24414 bp, 10 predicted proteins | sample MGYA00237777_ERZ505514 | MGnify/ENA primary metagenome ERZ505514 (study PRJEB26160, sample SAMN06269048) | microbial mat metagenome | isolation source: Oligotrophic lake microbial mat | place... | reverse complement strand
CTGTAGTTGTCATCCTCCACACCACAGAGCAATTCCTCACATGTTTGCTAGTGCTAGTTAGTTGGTGAAGCACAGCGCAGCAGGTGTCATGTTTGGCAGTTGAACTTTCCACGCACGGGGAAAGGGTTTGTGGATCGTCCTCACTGATTTTGATTGGATGACGTGGTGTGCTTGATTTGACATCAAATTTTCTCTCACTTTTTGATGATCCGCCAACACTCGCAGGAGCCAAAGTTCCGGCATCTGGCTTGACATCGTTGCCACGTTTTGCTTCCCCTTGTGCGCAACTAATGTGTTCTTTTGCGACGTCCAATGCTGGCGACTCGACACCTATCAATGAGATTAAAGGCAAATGCAATCGCCCACCTGAAGAACGTGCGAGGCTTCCGTGTCCGCCACACATTTTTTGTTTGAGACTTCTTCGTGCTGCAGCTCGCTGCAGTGCCTCCATGTGACATTTTTTCGAAGACCTCATCTTAAAAACACACATTCAACATGCCACCCCAATTGGAAAAAGATGATGCAGCAACTGCCAGTGGCGGTGCAACGGTCGATTGCTGGTCCGAACCTGCTGAAAAGCAGCTAGAAGGCAAGACCTTGTCCACGTTGGACTTGGATAGCCTTGGTCATGTGGAGCATGCCGCCCCACCCGCTGCTGCAACTAATGCTGCACCCGCCGGTCCTGTCGTGGATCATTGGACCGAACCCGCGGAAAAACAGTTAGAAGGAAAAACCTTGTCCACGTTGGACTTGGATAGCCTTGGTCATGTTGTGGACGGCGAAGCTGAAGCTGCTACAACAAAGGCTGTTGAATCTGCGCCAGAATCATCTGCAGCCGTTTGCGAGATTCAAAACAACGATCCAAAAGCTGCGGTTGGTGACTGTTGGTCCGAGCCTGCCGAAAAGCAACTGGAAGGCAAGACTTTGTCCACCTTGGATTTGGACAGTCTGGGTCATGTGGTTCATGGAGATGCCGAGACTAAAAGTGATGCTCCTGCCGGTGGCTCCTACTGGGACTTTAAAGAAAGAATTCAAAAGACCTTGTCCAATCTGTCGTTGACCGATTTGGTGCGAGGTCATCATGCGACGACAGAAGCCAACAGCGACAACCCGGCAGAGGAACCACCAAAAGAAGGAGCAACAGTTCCAAGTGACACCAATGCTGGAGCAGGCCATTGGTTTTGGCGCAATCCTTCCTTCAAGAATTTGGGGAACCTGTCATCGGCTAGTCTAACCACCTTGGAAAAAGAAGCCAAGGCATCGGATGCGTCCCAAACCGCTACCGCATCTCCTGCCGCTACTTCTACCACTGCGTCGTCCATGCCACGACGTCCGAGCAGTGGTGGGTGTTGGTTTTGGCGTGGCAGCAATGACACCAACGCCGCCAAAACGGACAGCAATGTGAGCCTCAACACTCTCGAACAACAAGCCCGTGCCACTGATCGTGCTCAAGGCTGAGAAGGACCTATTTCCAACATGCAACACAAGATGCAAACTGCATGGCGAGCATCGTTTCAACACCTTAGCACCAATGCCTTGGCCAAGTTGGACGAACACAATGAGAGTGATGGTGCTGCTGCTGCTGCTACTGGGAAAACCCCCAAAAGGACGAGCTTGAGTGGTTTGACAAGCTGGAACCGAAATGATAGCTTTGTGGTTCCCGAGGGAGAGGAAGGCACCAACGCCATGACGTTTTGAACCCATTTCTTTGCAAACTGCCGCAGCATCTATCTATCTATCCACCACCACATGGACAAATGACAGTTTAGATCTTTTTGTCCTCAGCACTCATGTGAATCAAAATCGGCACTTGCAACTTCTTTTGTCATAGGCGAAGCAAGCTTGGATCACATTCCAGCATTTCACGTTCTTTCAACACTCCGCATTTGTTTCTGTCTTGCACATGTCGTCGACAAGGCGACCCCAGGAATGGCGTCCTTCACGAGCATTGCAATCTCTAAGGCTGCAACTCGTCCTGCTAATGCAGACTGTGACGACATGGTGTGTGGTTTGGCTGGCCCAAAGACGCTGCTGGTAGCAGCAGGGAAAGAACAACAAGCGCTTTCACGGCCCTACAGCACATGCGAGAATCGTGGCGATAGACTTCTCATGGGAACAGACACTGGTTTCAAATGTTGCGCCCCTCCAATTTTTTATGCAGAGAAAGGATTTTAACTGCCACGCGAAAACGGTTCAAAAGGAACCATTGCTCTGCCACTAGCTAGTAGCTAGCTAGCTAGATGTTAGTTGCAGGCTCTGAGGCATGCATGGAGGTGCTTTTTGATAGAAAGAAGAAGAATCAGAAGTGAAACAGGCAGCACACTTGCTCTGTTTTAATCCAAAATGACAGCATCTTTTTGTGCTGCTGTTGTTTAGCAACAGAAGAATTCAATTAAGCAACAGCTGGCAAGCCTGCAATTGTTGTGGAAGTTGTTGGCTGGGTGGACCTTTTCTCATTCTGAAGTTGTTGTCCCCAACCGCAACTAGTCACATGGGTGCGGGCATTTGCTGTTTTCCAATGATTGTTGCAGTTCAGCAATGACATTGTTCTGATGGCTGCTGATCAGTCAAAACATTTCATGTTGACAATTGCTTGCTCGAGAGGGGGCGTCTGCCACTTTCAAATGAACATTTGGTTGGCATGCAAATTGATCAGTGTGTCTGCAAAAGTCTCATTCAAAACTTGATTTCTAGAAGAGATCTCCAGCTTTGCTGCCTTGTTGCACCCTGCCTTTCATTTTAGTGTCCAATTAGGAGCAATGCAGGTGGCTCCTTGAACAATGACTTAGCCATGGGATTGTTGCTGTCAGCGACAACTCTTTTGTGCTGTTGCAGCAACAAAAATGTGTGATGTCATCTGGTGGACAACACCTGGAAAAATGGCAATGTTTGTGTTGTCAGAGAAATCAGATGCGGGAGCAACTCAGAAGTCATGACCAAGTTTCAAAAGATCATCTTGCAATTTCTTTTTTGAATTTGGTGAGCTTTTGATGGATTTAACAACACTTTCATAACAATGCATTGTTGTGCATGTTTGATGTCCAGGCAGCACAATCTCAAAGTCCTGGCTGCCAGAGACATTGGGTGTTGTGATGGAACAACATAATTTTTTTGGCAAACAAGGTCACATCAGAAAAAACTTTGCTTTGTCCCTAACAAAAACAACTGCCAAAGCAATGGTTTTGTAGCACACAGAAACAGCCACACCAATTGCAAAAACTTGCAGCAAAAACATCTTGGCATTGTGTTCTTCCACGATCACAAGCACAAGTGTGAACATCTGCCCTCCAGTGTCCAAGTGGCAGACATTTCCCAGTCCATGCTTTTGCTCCACAGAAAGGGCATCCGCTGTTGAATGCACCACAAAATTGTCCAGGAGCTTGACAGCTTGCCCGTCTGGCAAACTGGGGACAACTAGCATCACAGCTGCTCTTGTGTTTTTCCCTCCTCTTGTTTGTGCATGACATTTGTGAAGGTTGGATGCGCTTGATGCAATCTGCAAGGTGTCACACATTTTGGCACCACAAATTTAGTCCCAGGGCACAAGGATTGACACAAATGTTTGTTTTCTGTGATGTCGTGCTGTGCGTCAAATTTGCAAAGCCTTGTTTTGTCTGTGTTCTTTTCTGTTTTGACACAATGTCATTCTCAAGGTTTCAACAACAGCATGAGATGGAAAGAACACATTGAACTTGCACAACTCAAAGGCTGAAGGAGTGCAGCAGCTAGACACTGACTGTTGAACTCTTGTGAGATTTGCAATGACAAAATGTTCAAGACAAGCAGGGGGATAGAAATCAGGTTGCTTTTCATCTTGAATTTGTTCACAAAGTTCTCACAAAATGTGCTGACAATCTGATCATTTTTGTCTTGAAACCAAATGTGTTTGAGCAGGATTGGCATGTTGTTCACACAACCGCACACTGCACCCCATTGTTTGGCCAGCGAATGAAGAGGGAGACAGATGTTTTCCTTTTGCTTGAGAAATGTGCTTTGTGACATTTCATTTGGTGTAAAACACAATGTTAACATCCTTTGTTTGACACAAGAAGGATGGCCCCATCAAAAAGGTGATTTTTTTGCCTCATTGCTGAAGCTAAAGTAAAAAATGTTAAGCTGGCAGAGTGTGAAATTGACATAGCTAAAATGAAGTTCTGAACCATAGCAGGAGTCCCAAAGCACCCACGTGTCTTAGAAACCATTTCTTTCTTTTCATTGCTGTTTGTGCCAACCAAGTCATAGTGCTGCTCATGCCTACTATGTGAATGATAGGCAATTCCATTATTAAATGGAGCATGGAATATGAATGGTGAGACATTGAATATTCTTATGCCATCAACTTGAAGCTACTAGTACTTTAAAAGAGTCAATTATGGTTGTTTGTTGTGCTGATACTGCAGTGATTTTAATTTTGGTTTGTTTGCCACGCGCTGGTTGTTAAGTACCTTGTATTGCTATTATACCAGTTCAAAGAAGCTAGCTATGCGACAGCTTTCGCCAGTAGTTGGTCAATCAAGCAAAAGAATCGTAGCAGCGATGAATTTTAATATTAATATCAGCTTAGTTCCTATATACTACAAGTACTATTAGATTATGTCTGTTCGATTGAAGGGAATGGACTCTACTGTCCCCAAGTATGTCCTCTACGACTTAAAACATTTCATCCTCCTCCTCATTGTTGTTTTTCCATTGACTCACTAATCGGATCGATCCAATACAATTCGAGGAGTACCGTCAGTGGCCAATGCTCATTGCTAAAACTCGCATCGGGCAGCACCCGAGCTTGCATGCCAAACTTTTGCAATAAAGCAAAGAATTCACTTTCTTGTTCCACCGTCATGTCCCGACGTCGTTGCGTATATCCCATAAATACCATGGGATCATCCTCGTAACCATATTTGGGATTGTCGCTGCTGTTGTCTTCCAAGGAGGACGATGAGGTACTGCTAAAACTTGTCGCCGCCGGAGGAGCAAAGGCTCCAGTTGGAAAGAAGGCCCTTGGCGAACGTTGTTTCCTTTTGGGTCCTTCACTATGCATCTTGTTGTTCTTTTGATGATAATTATATCGCAATCGATTGAGCAGCGACAACAAATCACGCCACACAGGCCGAGTCGCATTCCAAATCAAGTCGGAAGCAATAATCAAGTCGGGCGATAATTGTTGTACGATGTCTTCGTCGGGTTGGGACCAATCCAAAGGTTCAATGGTCACGCTAACGGGAGAGGAAGACGACTGACTCGATGGCAAATTGTTTTGAATATTTTGTTTCAACAATCGCAGGACGGCAGGATCATAATCCGTGGCAATTACGTGTCGGACAACGTCACCACTGTTCCCATGCCGTGCCAAGACAATGCTGGGCAACCCCAAACCTGCACCCAATTCCAGTGTTGTGATTGGAGTAGCAGTAGTGTTGCCGTTATTGTTGTTGTCGATACTACTCGTAGTAGCATTGCTTGTTGTTGTTGTGGTGTTGGCAGCCTCCTCCATTGCTGCTGGTACTGATACCGAAAGCGACGGCAAGTGCGCATCCAAATACGTCGCCATGGCCAAGGCCGACGACCAGAGCGTCAAGCCCGTTTTGTCCGAACCATCCGATGCTACATGCGAGGCATCGTGTTGGAGGGAAATAGATCCGCAATTAGGAAAGTCGAGTCGCCAAGTGGTTTCGGAAGGACTCAACGAAGATAGAGACGAAGACGAAGCACGGGTGTCGTCATTATTGTTGTTGTTGTCGGCCTTTTCGACGGCCGTCTTTTTGGTTTTGCGTCGTGATGGATGAATATAACTGTAGGAGGATCCCTTCCATTCGGGTTCCACTCTGTGAAAGCGACCCAGCATGGGTGCTTGTTGTTGTTCTGAAGATTTGGACTGCATCATGGATATTTGAAAGGCTTCGACGAATGTTATTGTAGTAGTAGTTGTTGTGGCAAAAAGTCCAAGGACTGCCATCATCAATCGTATTCGTGGAGTCGCCTTTCTCATGTTATCGCCGAGTAAGAATCAATATATAGTAGTCGTGGTGGGAGTAGCAGTCAATCTTATACACAGAATGTATGTGATAAGCCTTGGATTGTGAAAGAAAAAAAAGTAGTCAAGCATCGCGTGTATTGACTTCCTTGATTCGTGATCTTTTGTTGTCATCGAATATCGAAGAAATCTTTGGCGTGGTTCCCGTTCAACACTTGTCTGTGCATTTCCGGGAACGGGCGATAACAGACTGACAACAGTGGTTGTGGAGACTGTGTGCGCGCGCTAAAAAAAACTAGCACCATCACACCATGGTGGATTCGGAGGTGCCACACAGTACACACTATTTTTCGTTTGGATCTTCTGCTCTCCACCTTGTCGCACTCCCTTGTTCTAGCTAGGGGAGGGAGGCCCAGTGACTGGCGCTTGTAGAGGCAGTATGTGTTTCATCCAGGGAGACATCTGAAGGTGGAAGCCATGAATGCACCGTGGACTGTTCGTATTAAAAAAAGTCCAATCCGTCATGGACATGGAAAGAACACAACTTGCACATATATACTGTAGGCAGGGGGGGCTATCGTATCGGTGATATTCTTTCCTACTCCACCGTACTTTATTGGGGCGGACTCTCTGTTTCGGACCAAAGCACCTTTTTTTTGTCCCTCGAATTCTGGTTGGCTCGTCGGAAAGGATTCAAAATTAAAAAGGTCGCTCGGATGGAGGATTGGTTGGTTGGGTGGCACGTCGTATAAAAGGCGACTGGACGGACGCACTTTCTACTAGTATGCTTCCCGACTTGCGCGCGCACTTGTATTTCTTTGCGTTACTATAAGCCACACACCGTTCGATAATATTTCTTTCCCTGTCCGTAGACCATAAAGACTTTGGCTTCCTTGCCCGGAAAATGAATCAGAGCCGGTATGGTACCCATCATATTGGTTGTCGTCGTTGTCGTATTGGATTTGGGTTTGAAATAAAAGACACCCTCTCCAAAACGTAATCCACTCCGGAGTTTCTTGTTCATGTTGGCCATAAAGGACTTGTCGGCGGCGTCCAATCCCACCAAGGGATGATATCGAACATACCAATAGGACCAATAGGCTTGATCCCGAAAAGCGTCCAATCGTGGCGGTGGCGTTCCATTCTTATTAGTATTGCGTGTTGTTTTTGTGGACGACAATGGCATTAAGCCGTCGTCGCGGGTCGGAAATGGGTTTGTGGCCACGTCCAAAAATCGTACCAAAGTTCCCAAGGTACTGGCGTACATGCCGGAATTCAAGTACCAGTGTTGGTCCGCTTTGCGTTGGTCATGTCGTTGCAACATGATTTGGCGTTGTTGGTCCGGCAAGGAACAAAAGATGGTGGAATTTTTGGCTTTATCATTTTCCGTCACGGGATCCCAACAAAAGGTATCACCGCCAAAGACAATGGGATGTGGTTGATTATGATACTCCTCCAAAATTTGTTGTGGCGTTGTTTGGACGATGACATCAAAGCCATCGACGACCAAAATCAAGGTCGTTTCCGGCCATACGTGTGGTGGGTGGTTTCCATACAACAATTCTCGAACGACCCGATGGACGGCTTGGATTTTGGCCGTCGTCAAGGACGCGTATCCTCCCGTGTCATCAAATTCTGCCAACATCAAGTCGTGCGCAAACCCGTGCTGGCGCAGAGAACAGGCCAAAATATCGACGGTCGTATCGGTACCGACCCTGTAATCCGTAGTTTTGGATTTGGAGTGCAAGGATTTGCCCACTGGAGTGATCACCAGGACTTGGGACGAGGTTTCCAAATACGTTTGTCGGGCATTTTCTTTTTCTTGAATGGCGTGTTGCAGCATGGCATTGTCTCCCTGCTTGGTCCCCACCAAGCCAGTCAAGGTTGTGGCAATAGTCGTGCTGCTTCTTTTATTCGAACCAACAGTAGATGGTCGTTGGACGATGGTGGTAGTAGATCCCGGTGGTGGTAGATCCAATATGTTTGCGTCCATGTTTTTGGCCATCCAAACCATAAGTAAAATTGATACAGCCGCACCCACCAACAGAATCCTGACCACGAAAGAGGAACGGAAGGGTGGCGGCCTGCTTCGCTGTTGTGATTGAAAATTCGACATTTCTACGTCAAAATTGCTACGCTATTTCTAGCTAGCCAGTGCGCAGATATATCGCCAAAAGACTACTTCCCTGATGCAGGCATGCAGTGGAACGGGTCTGCAATCGGGGTCGGTGCACTGGACTGTCTGTCACCCACACCCATCAATGTACGTATTGTCCATGCGCCACTAAGATGCTACATCTAGCACCAATTCCGGCCTTCTACTGTTTTCGACTGTCGTATGATTTCATCCATTCATCTACAACTTGGGATGTGTCCAACAGCTTGATGGCACAGGCTGGCGTAGTGTTGATAGTGCAGCTACCAGTAGCGAGTTCGATAGCATTCATGGGCTGCCATGCATGTATTGTGTGGTTTGTGCCCTGGTGCTTGTGTCGTGGTGAAGTTTGTTGAAACGAATGTTGAGTGTGCGTCTACGAAACTATCACTAGCTAGAGATGCTACTTCAGTACTGGCTGGTAGCCCTGTAGAATTTGTACCAGATTTGTACGATGAAACTAATTCATAGATATGTCATAAAACACGTCAACATCGTGTCGTAGTGACATATAAATGTCACTGTGACATGTCGTACTCATAATCATTTTTATGCTGCATAAATTTCATACCATAAGTAAATTTTTGCTGCATAAATTCATTTAAGGTATGAAATTTATGCAGCATAAAAATGATTATTAACCGGTACTCGAAGTACGTCACTAAGACATTTTTGTTACCAATTATTATTGGCAACCTAGCGACGTCAGCGTTTCACATTTGCATTGGTAACATGACCAGCTTTAAGTAAAAGTCACATGACCATCGCCGCAATTCCAAACACGCAATGGTCACGTGACCAACGTTAAGTAAAAGTCACATGACCACTCGTCCGAGTGCTTTCGGCGGAGGTCACGTGACCATCGTTAAATAGAAGTCACCGTCGACAGTGGATTAGTCGTACAAACGGGGCTAATAACCCGTCGTATCAACAGCTGCAGTGATACGCGCGCGTAAATAACCAAAACATGTTACCGTACTCATTTTTCATGGCACAGACACACTGATAGGCCTATTCCATCAACATGCATGGTTGACGCCTCGTCCATCAAGGCATCAACCATCAACAAGAACATTGAAAATGCAGTCCAAAATAATTCCATGCGATGACTGTCGTCGGATGATGCATTCCAAAGGCTAACAACAATTATCAATAGCACAATCGTTGTGAATGCGTTCTTTTTGGCTTGGTCCCAATTAACCGGCAATCCATGTACAACAAGCAAAACTACTACAGTACTACTGCACACTAGCTAGGCGATTGATGAAAACATACTCCAAAAGCGCCATTTTGCGGTCGGTTTCGGCAATACACAATTTCCCTACCATTCATAACCATGATGGAACCAAACGACAGCAGCCACATCATGTCTCGCAATAAAAACAACAAAAAGATGAAAATCTCCACCTCGAAAATGGGACACCTCTCGAAAATGACCACCGAAGCCAGCACCCATCATTTATTAGGAGAAGAAGCCATTCCCAAAGGTCGTGGGGCCAGCGTCGAATCGTTGAATTTTGAGCGTGTCACCAATTCGTACAGCATCGCCACGCGACGACAACAGCTCTTACATCTGGGACTCTTATTGCCACCCCCGGATTCCGAAGAATCCGACCACAACAACAATAGTGATAGTTTTGGCTACTTTCATAGTAGCATTCGCATGTCCTTGGACGCCCAACAACGCGCCCAACAACGAGGAGGACACGCTGGCGAGCCATTGATTCGGCACTCGCCGACGGGCAAACAATGGACGCGATGGTTTCTGACGATTTCCGCCGGTTTGGCCTGTGGATGCGTGGCCATTTTTATTCTGTATTGTGTCCAACGGATTGGCAAATATCGCGAGGCCAGAATCAATTACGTGTTGGGAGGACTCATGAGTGAGAATCAGTTTTATGACACGCTGAAAGCGTTTCTGGAGTACGCTGGCATCAACTTGGGTTTGGCTTGGACCAGTAGCATCATTTGTTTGGTGTGGGCACCCCTGGCGGTTGGATCGGGCATTCCGGAAGTCAAGGCCTATTTGAACGGAGTGTGTGTTCCTCGATTTGCCAAGGTCAATGTGTTTTTGGCCAAGATATTTGCCACCATCATGAGTGTCACTTCCGGCCTGATTGTGGGTCCGGAGGGTCCCTTGGTGCACATTGGTGCCATTATTGGACAAGGTATCACCAAAACGGCCGATTTGAAAAAATGGTTTGTCCGACAACAGCAACAATCTCCGTTGGCAGAAGGATCCGAACGAAAAGTACAACCAAGAGAAGAAGAAGCGGCCAAGTTTCGCTACCCGTATGGGGCCATCATCCACGAGGATGAAGAAACAGACGACATTGGCAACCTCAACCTCCATATTCAGGAGTCAACGACAACAGCAAGGAGTTTGGATGATTCGCTAAGAAAGAGCAGCAACAACAACAGAGCCCCGTCCTTGCTGTCACAAATGTTCTCGCACATGTCCCAGTTCCGAAATGATCACGAACGCCGCGATTTAATATCCATTGCTGTGGCGTGTGGATTTGCGTGTGCCTTTGGTGCTCCCGTCGGGGGATTGTTGTACTCGATGGAAGAGGCTTCCAGTTACCTGTCCGTGCGAATCATGTGGAGAACCTTGGTGGCTACCGCTCTGGGAACTCTGATGATTTCCGTCTATTATGGAAGCATTACGCGATACAGTGTCTTGTCGTTGGGAATTGACATGACAGCGGCGGCAGTCGGAAACGATAAACACAAACACAAGCATATATCATATGAAGCCAATAATGCCGCCACTTCCTTCATGGAAATTCCCATTTACGTCTTGATCGGTGCAGCGGCGGGATTATTGGGAGCTCTCTTCAACGCCAATTATGAATACACCAACAAACGACGAAAGACATTCTATGGCGATCCGACCATGTCCCGATCCAAATTTCGATTCTTTAAGCTCCTAGAGGTTGCTATCGTGAGTTTGGTCACCTCCATATTGACCTTTGTTCTACCAGTCATTTTGCCTTGGGCATGTACCTCCTTCAACGAAATTGTCGAGGCCGAAAAGAATACACTGGATCTCAATGGTATCGACGATGTACAGGAGAGCAAATTAAATTGTCCTGAAGGAATGATCAATGAGATTGGTAGTATCCTGTTGGGGTCACGAGACGAAGCCATGAATGAAATCCTAACGGATCCCACCGTCTTTGAAGCACGGACGCTTTTGACGTGTGGTTTGACGTTTTACTTTTTAATGCTCATTACCTTTGGGATTGACATTCCTTCGGGAATGTTCATGCCAACTCTTATTACGGGGTCCAATCTCGGCGGATGGGCTGGCATTATGATTCAACGATACATCATGCCGACGATAAACCCGGCCACTATTGCCTTGTTGGGAGCCACTGGAATGCTCGCCGGAATTCAACGATCCACCGTGAGCCTGGTGGTCATTATGATGGAAGCGACGGGTAAAATCAAAGTTCTCATACCGCTGATTGTAACGGTCATTGTTGCTCGATACGTGGGCGATCTGTTCAATGACGGCGTTTACCACATTGGAATGCACTTAAAGGGGTATCCGTACCTGGATTTGTATGTCAAAAGTGGTTACGATATTGCCAATGTGACGCACATAATGACTACGCCCGTGGTGACCTTGAAAGAAATTGAGACAGTAGCACGTCTGGTACGCATTCTCAAAACAACAACTCACAATGGCTTTCCAGTAGTGGACGCGTCCGAGACATTTGTTGGGCTCATACGGAGGGATCAGATTGTCGCTTTGATCGAATGTGGTATCTACACGGATCAGCAGAGCAACAACAATCCGAGTACATATGGAAAGCCTTCCCTTTCCTTAGCAGAAGACGAGACCGATGATGGGTTGTGCAGGACAGATTCGTCCTCTTCCGCTGGCGCTAGAAAGAGGCATAAGCGAAATGATTCAGTAGACATTGCAATGCGTCCAGAGAATGAATGGTACAGAGATAGTGTGCTCAAGCCCAGAGCTGGCGGAGGGGGTAGATTCCTACTAGGAACTTCTGAAATCTTTCCCGTCCGAGCGATCCAGCGACGGACACGAACACGTGTTCACTTGGGCGAGAACGGCTGCCTGGTGGTGGACGCCCCCCACGATGAGGTGTTACAGCATGTCGATATTGCCGCAGCGATGAATTGTGGCGCTCGATCTGTTATGGAGCGTTGTCCCATCTCCCAAGCCTATGTTCTCTATGCCACTTGTGGACTACGACATCTAACCGTCTTGGGTTCAGGCGGCAGAGTCTCCGGCATCATTACTCGCAAGAACTTGGATCCTGACTTTTTGGAAGAGATGACTGGAATTGGACGTCACGACGGATGAGATTGTTCAAACTATCGATTGGACCTTATTTCTCCGCCAGAACCAAGCTAGAACACAGGTACGGCGACGTGCTCTGACGTTTGGCCCTTTGGAAGAGATGAACCCTTATGGATCGATACTTCCTGCGGCTACAGTGGAAGTACTCCTAGCTAATTAAAAAAACCTCGAAGCTAAACCTTAACTATTTGCTACCACTACGATCCTACTAGTAAACCATTACGTGGTCCTTCGCTCCCTGAAAAATGCGAATGACATGCTCCTCAATCCACGGTTGTGGCGGCGCAGATTCTACCAGCACATTTCAAGAGTCCAAACGCCACTTGAGAATTGCCGATAATATCCACGTACAAGTTTCCAGCACCACTGGATATTTCAACGAACAAGCTTCCAACGCCACTGGATATTTTATTTCTTGTCTCGGGATATGCCGCATCGATGGAAGGATGAATGGATTGATACTTGACTCTCACTTAGGATGGCTGTTGTAGACGTCAAAGCAAAACTGCTTTCGAGAAAGAGACGCCATCCTTCTCTTAGAAATCGCGCAAAGCTGCTCATGCCATAGCTAGTACTTTCTTTTATTTTGAATCGTTTTTTCTTTCTTTTCACGAAACGCATTGGCAACCACAATCCTCGGCGCACGACAAACCACCTGTGTTGCACGTAATTCGTATTATCAGCTCGTTTTCTTCTTCATCATCTTCTAGTAGTTCCGTTGCATTGGATGTTTGTTGTTCTTGTACCATTTGACAAATGCCTTGTGGCATGCTTCCCGTCAATTGAGGATTCCTCGAAACGTCGATCATCTCCAGATCCGTCAAGAGTCCCAATTCCTCCGGCAAGGTCCCATCCAAAAAATTGTTATTCAACAAGAGTTTGCGGTACGCCCCCGAATTGGGTTGACACACCAGGGGTCCTTCGTTGTAGGGCCAACTGACGGCCGTCACGTGCGGATACCAATCGCATTCGTGCGTGGCATGGTCCAACCAAAAACGGGAAAATTGCCATCCGGCGCCACTCGTGGCATAATAGAGGCAGGCCAGGGCAAAGCGTTGGACGATTTGTTGATATTCGGGAAGCGTCTCTGGAAAGTCTTGACGGGCGTCGGCAAATAAGTTGTTGCGCCGACGTTGGAGAATGTCTTCTTGCAACCATTGCCATGCCGCGGCTTGCGGACTGGAGGGATCGTTGACTATGGCAGCCAGGGTGGCATTGGGCAAATCGTCTTCTGTAAATTCTCGAATCGTGGGTTGTGCCGTGGGCATTTGGGTGGTGGGTGCCATTGTAGGTTCCATCGTGGGTGCAAAGGACGGTTGTTTGGAGGGTGAGCCGGTGGTGGGTGGGTCGGTCGGTTTGGGTCCATTATCATTGTTGTCGAGGATATCCGGAGCCGTCTTGCGAAAGACAGTCACGCCCAGGACGGTCAAGGTGGCGACGATTCCAATCAAAATGAGTATCAACCATCGACCTTTGCGACTCTTGAGGAGGGCCCAAACCGAATCGTCGAGTGTAGGTGTCGTGGCTTCCACAACAATGACATCGTCGTCGCCAGTGCCCGATGCCACAAACGGTGGTTGTCGTGGGGGACCTCCGGGTAGGGTAGGGCCCGCCGGGGATGTGGCAGAGTCATGACTATTACTTTGGATGGGATGCTCCTCCCATTGTTCTGTGCCATTGTCTCTGCTGTGGATACTTGTAGTAGTATTCCCTGGCACATGTTGGTCGGTACTTCCATCATTCGAATTGTCTCGAGAATGCTGTCGTGGTTGTTGGTGTTGCTGCTGATTACGTATTTGCCGCCGTCGAGTTCGTCGGGCTTCGGCATCGTCGGCATCCTCGTCATCTTCCACCAAAAAGGATTCCACCACGGCGGCGGGTTCCGTGTCGTCCGAGGATATGGTTGCTAATGTCTGATGATGATGCGCAGTATGAGTATTAGGACCACCATGCGTCGAAGACCCAAAAGTAATATCGGCTTCCATGGCGGACGCCGCGGAAACCGCAAACCCCGATCCTGCTGGTTGAATACGAAAGGCACCGACCGGTACCTGGGGTACCTGTGGCACATGCTGGGGAAGAGATGGTGGTTGTGGTCGTTGTGGTTGTGGCACGGGAGCGGACGACGTGTCGGTGGCATTGGAATTGGAGCGGAGTCCTTTCTGACGGAGGGCCGAAGTGGCCACGGCTTGCATTCTACTAGTAGTGGAAGAATTGGGTCCATATCCTGCTGCCGAAGAAGTACCTTTGGCGGCCAAGTCTTGTCGTACCATATCGACAGCTGCTTGATGATCTTGATCTTGTTGTTGCATCATTGTGGGAGGAGATGCATACGCAGCAGCAGCAGCATTCCCAGCATCGCGTGTGGCCGTTTTGGCGGCCAAATCTTGTCGTACCATTTCCACCGCGGCTATATGATCCTTACTTTGATCTAATTCATCCTGTGTTTGCAAGGTTTCCATTTCTTGCTGTGTAAAGGTAATGGCATCCACGTCAATAATAGTACTCGTATTGTTGTGAGTGGCGTGTGAGGAGGAGGATGGTGGCTCCTTATGACTCGCACTCGAAGAAGATTTCCGCCTTTCGTCTTGACCAGTTTGTTCTTGTTCCTGCCGTCTCAATTTTCGTTGCATCCGAGCTTCTTGTAAATGTTGCGGAGCCAATATCATTTCGTCCACATCTACAACAGCACTAGTATTTGGATTTTTTTCGGATGGCTGCTGTTCTTGCTTTTGCTGCCAACTAGTTCGCTGAATCATTTCCGTAGGCTCGGCACTGTGTCTTCGGTTATTGGATTCCTCTTGCATGACTTCTTGTTTTTCTTCTTCCTTCTCCTCTTGATTGGATGCTGCAGCTGATAGGCTGGGAGAAATCGGCACTCCATTTTTACTGCTTCTAGTCGAAGGACGATGAGCCGGCATGGGAATGGTAGTAACGTCGCCATCCTGGTGGACCACTCTTTCTTCTTGTGAATGCAATAGTACCACTTCATTGGGTTCGGTCGCTGTCAAATTGCGGGACGAAACAGATTCCGTACTACTGTTGGTGGAGATATTGCTCGTTCTTCTTTCATTCGTAGTAGTAGCAGTAGTAGCAGTAGCAGTAGCAGTAGTAGTAGTACCCATGGTGGGATGCACGGGAAACCTCGTTTCGCTGGTGGTTACGTTGCCGTCGTAATCACTACTGTTCGTGTTGGTTGTTGTGTAGTCGCTGCTGTCTGCCATGGCAAGATCGAACCACAATGAGAATAATTATTGTGTAACTAAGTAGACTTATCTTGGTATCTCCTACTGCTAGCTAGCTAGTTGCTCTAATAATACCTTTGTCGATGGTTGCTGGTTGCTGAAAGTCGTTGTTGCCTGTCTTGGATAGTGTCTTTGATGTGGCCATTACTTATCTCAAATAGCTATTACTGTACTACATCGTACTACTGTAGCTAGCTAGCGAGCTAGCCACCGAGGCATGCAGGCTGGGTCATACCGGTACTTGTAGATTCTTCTGTGTTCTAATTTGATCATTTTCACGAAGGAAATCTTTTGTCAGTCGGTTATGACTCAATCACTCGATCCATAATGATGAATGAAGTACCGATCCCACCCGGCCACGCAAAGTACCCTCGACCAATCAGGACTCACACTCGGCCACTATACCACTAGCTAGGACAAAGCCAACCATACTATACCTAACTAACTAGAGTAATTTGGTAGTATGGAGGAACAAGACTGGATGGGAGTCCATACAGTATATATTCGACTAAGTTAAGTAGTGTACATTTGCTATGACACATGCCATCCGGCAAAACATCTTTTTGAATTGGGGGTTGCACACAGTACAGCACAGACATCTTCTACACCTATCCCCAAATGTTCCAACTCAAGGGGTCCCTTCGTTCCGTACTAGTAGTGGTACTACTGGCTTCGATTCCGGAAGGCTCCACTTTGTCCACACTTGCCGGTGGTGGGTCACCTATCACTCCCAGCGCGGCAGCTTGCTGATACAAGGATCGAAGATCCGTACTATCTTTCAGAGTATTCCCATTAAAGACTTGCTGAATGTGTTGGTCCGCCGCCATTTGGACGTATTGCAAGGGAATGGCATCCGTGGCGCCCATGTAGGACGAGTAGTAATTGTACACGGGCATGGACGAAAAGCCATCCGAAAAGTACGAGGGCAGCGGCAAATATTCTTGATAGATTTGATTGACCGTCGTCACATTGCGAGCCAGATCGGGAGGCAACAGCGTTTCCAACATGTAGAGCAAGCCAGAGGTGATAATGGGAATGGAAATCTTGGTATTTTGAACCGAGGCGGGAGCACCTGCCACAGTGGTATCGGCGGGATTCTTCGTGCCACCATACGTCACGGTAGTCAGAGGTACGAGGGAAATCTTGTCGTTTTCGTTTTTCCATACTTGCATCATCATGCTGGAAAAGATACAAGCGGTCGATCCCGCTTTGCCATCGGAAAGAATCATGTATTCGTCAAAGGTAAAATTGTTGCTTTCCATGGATTGATCGCGACTGGCATTGTACATGGACTCGAGAAAGACGCCAAACTTGTTGGTGAGCTGTACCACCTCACCGCCTCGATTGTAGGGATACATTTCGGCGGGATCAATTTCACCACCCTCCAGAGTGCCCAACACATTAAAGGGGTTGTACACTAAAAAGGAGGCAATCAATTCCTCTAGGACCACGCCCAATTGGGCCCCGTCTTTTTGAATGCCCAGTCGGATAATCGAATTGCCCAAATCGCCCAGCTGTTGACATCGTGGATCGGAACAGACCTCGCCTCCTCCATCACAACAAAAGAAAAAAAGAGTCTCGACTTGAGAAGACAACAATTCAAAGATGGTTTCCGGTTCTGGGACATCGTTCAAATATTGTTGCAACTCGTCATCTGTGAGTGGCTCAATAATAGCTTTAATGTCTTGCAAGACGGGATTGACGGTGGCATAAAAGACTTGCATCAAATCATTGTAGGTAATATCGTATTCCTGTTGAAAGACATCAAAGGGAATGGAAGGATACATGAGGGTGGCCAAAAAGTTGCCGGCTTGAATCCGACCTCCGCCATTGCCAGAAATGTCAATCATGGCCTTGGTGACGCCGGCCTCTTGGGCCGCCGTGGTAAAATTCTTCCAAATAATGAGCATGGCTTCTTGTCCATTGTCGTCGTATCCAATTTGAAAGGTTTGGATTTTGAGTACCGCAAAGTTGGCGGCAGCATCAATCTTGTAAGCACCCACTTCGGTGCGACCATCGTAGGAATCCATACTCGGTAGATTGATAATGTAATCCCAATCGTAAGGACCCGATTCCTCCTCTTCCATTGGTGGAGTGTTGGTTGTCGTTGGGCTTACAGTAGTAGTGGTTGTCGTCTCTTCTTCTTCGTCGTCGTCCAAGACTGGCGGGACAATGGGCGGAGGAGGCACCATTTGTCGAGACGGCGCTGCCACATTTGTTGGTAGTGTTGTGTTCACCGTGTCCATAATCTCCGACACGGCAATGGCAAAATTGGAAAAGGCCGATCCTGGACTGTCCATAATCTCACCTGTCATACTATTGACATGCTCGTAGACCATGGACGTATTCCATAATTTATACGACAATCCCGTGTAATAGGTTTCCATTTCACCACTGGTATAGACCACGTCAAAGGTATCCGGAAGAATATCGGTTGGATTGGACCGGGATCCAATCCGAAAGGCTTCGAGCGAGGTAGGACCATTGCGAGGAAGAAAATTGGCAAAGGCCCCATTCATGCGAGCACCTACCGACTGGTAGGGATAATTAAAGGCGAGCTCGGGCTTGCCGATCATGTCCATGTAAAACTCGTAGGGCGTCCTGCCCATGATGGTGGCCACTTGTTCTTGGGTGACACTTCCGTCGTTGGGATTTTGAAAGTGAATGGCAAGCTCCAATTCGCCTTGGGCGTTGTAGGAAGGAGCCATTTTGAGGACGTACATGCGTGTGGCGTTGGCCAAATTGCGGGCGGGAAAACACGATAGGCCGTACACACCAATGAGTTGACCGGCCACTCCGGTCAGAGGCGGCAAGACCACATGAGGATCGTACAGTTTGGCAAAAATGGTGGAAATATTCCAAAAGGTCGTCAAGGGCATGATGTCATCTTTGGAGGTAGCTGTTATATGGTCCACCAGGCCCAACAATTCCGCTTCCAAGTCCACTTGGCCTTCGGCGGCTCCCTCAAAGAGAGTATACCCCAATTCGGCTTGATAATTGAGTGGGTTAGAAGCGGCAACATCTTTGGCCAATTCATAAAAGACAAAATATTCCGCAAAGGTCGATTGGAGTGACGTAATGTGACTTTTGAGTAATGTGGCATTGACTGCCAGACTGGAGAGACAGGTGTTGATGTAAGAGGGTTTGAAATACGACGCCCCGATATCCAAATCTTCAAAGGGGAGCACTGCCAAGTCGAGAGGAATGGAACAGGGACTCTCCGTAGTAGTCGTAAGGGTATCATTGGCACTTGCGACACCTATATGTGATGCTACCACTGCTACTACGAGTAGTAGTAGCTGTGGTACCAGTACCAAGAGCTTGTTCATTTTCATCTTGAGAGATATTTTATGATGATAGCTGGCTGTCGTTATGGGGTTTCCGTGCACCGACAAGCCACACATGAACCTAATGAATGAATTAACCGGTGTGCATGTAGGAAGAATGAGCTATTTTAGTAGGGCTTCTTTGGATTTGAACATTCCGATCCGGGACTTCCTTTGTCGGAAGGGTTAGAACAGCTGTTGAAGGGTGATGGTACCAATAGGGTTCGTGCTTCGTTGGATGGCCACTCCCCAAGCCATCTGCTGCTCAGACATCACAAGAAACTAAATTAAATCCTCTTATCCTTAGATTTTTAATGTGCCAATGAGACACCAATGACACTGAGCGGGAAAGGGATGATGACCAATGCTTTTTGTTTAGCATGTGTTGCAAGAGAAGAACAGCCCCCAGAGGTCCTTCAAAAGAAAGATGTGGAGTTGTTTTGAAAATGCAACAATGAACAATGAGTCATGCATTGCATCATCCGTTCATGGTCAAAATGAGTTTGTTGCACAGTCACAAGAAGTCACCAATTAAAGGTCAATGATGACAATGACAAGCCAACACATCATTTGCAATGGATCATGACTGTTGATTTCTGTTTGTCAGTTGCATTCAAACATTGTTCAGTTGCAAAGAGCATTCAGTTGTTCAACCCTCTGACAACAAAAGCCCCAGGCGCAACTGCAAAACAGTCTTCAAGACACAGAGCATCTGAAATTGGAATTCTTGGATTTTTTAATCTGCATTTTGTTTCTGTTCCCTACAAATTAAGAGCAAAATGAAAACATTTGTTTTCAAAACATGGTGTGGTGCATTGCATTGTTTGTTGCCCTTGCGCATGTCTTGCATTTCAAGTTTCCTTGGATCCCAAAGTTCTTTGAACGCTTTCTCTCCAGGAATCTAATGATTGTGTTGAGTTCTGTGGTTTTGAGATTGGGTCAATTGTGGGGAAATGGCTCATTTGAAACAATTCAACAAAGATTCACATTTTTGTGACAATTTGTTTGTTGGGTGAAACCAAAGAATTTCCGATGGACCGCATCTTTGAATCCACAGTTGTTAGCCAAAAGCGTGATCAGTCAAATGATCAACATTGCACACATTGTGGAACGGGCTTCTTTTTTCTTCATTGATTGTGCTTCTGAAGTTGCAAGCATTTGATTCATCCCTGTTGATCTTGAATTGATTGTGTTTTGATTCAAAAATCATTTGCAACTCACAACATTGAAAAAAGTTGTGCGTGATTGAGTGAGTGAGCATCTGGTCCTCTCTGAGAGTCTGGTCCTCACTACTCCGAGTAGTGCTGCACAGTGCCAGCACACTGGTCTGCTGTCTTGTGCAGCAATTGCAGCAGCTCCTGTGGATCAATTTTCACCGCAGAATTTGGAAGGTGGGGTTTTCAGGGTACAATTTGCGTCCATTTGCCTTCGAATGGTTCGCACACGGCCACGGTCAAATCAGATCCGTGGAAACCGGCAAACAACGTGGACAACACGCAAAATATAACTTGTCCAGCTTCGCGAATCTAAAAGTCAAAGACGGCTTTGATTGCTGTGCGCCGTGCCCGTGCAAAACAAGACCACATCAGGACCCCAACTGGCAGAAAACAATGGCAGCGGCAGTCTCCATTTTTCTGTTGTTTGTCCTACTTCCCGCTACAACCCGACTATGGAATTACTTACTAACAAGCTTGTGAATGATTCCCACATTCTCGAGAAGAGATGTCAATGGTACCTGCCGGACACATGCCAAGGCGAGCCAAAATACCACGTTCAACTTTATTTTGTAAATAAGAATGCAGCTGATCCATTTCCTAGCGGCTTGAAAAGAGCTGTGGTATCTGCATCTGAGCTTTGCTCGCGCGCGATTGTTGGTAAGAGACGGCAGCAGTGAACCAGCAGGTTTGCGGACGGCATTCCGACGAACGTTTTTGCCGAAGCCTGCAGAGAGGATGTTTGAGTGATGCCCTCTCCAACGAACACAAGTTTTTATGGACTCGTGGTTTGTGTTCACTATGCTATCGTTTCCCAGAATTGGGATTTCCAAAGCTACCCAGAATTAGTTTGAACGCCAGATTCGCTGGAGAACTGGACTTTTTTGATTGGGCCAATGTTGCTGCTCATGAACTCGCCCATGCCCTAGGTTTTCCATGAGGCTATTTGCCTTTTATGATGCACTCCTACTCTGGGCTTTTTATTGGGCCCCATACCAAACGCGAATGGGACAAACATGGTTCTTCTCAGAGATGCTCCGCTTTGGAATCACGCGTCAAAAACCACTGGTCCTAGGAATGCTTTGCCCGTGAAATGATGCTGCCGCGATTAGCTTCCCGTGAAAATGTTAGCCGAAGAGCGCTTCTTTCGAGACTGACATTGGCTGTGTTTGCCGACATTGGGCATAAAGTCAAGTACGAATGTGCAGATCCAAAGGTGCCATTGCTTGGGGCGTGTCGCAAGTCTACCAGAAATATTGAACCGCAATAAGGCCTTATGGTCGAAACGACTTGTTTCGCCAAAACATTTCACGCGCATGATGAGGCGCTTCAAAGCGCTCCGATATCAATGGCTCATGGGTTTTACCTCGAGGCGTACGGTGATTCGCCGCTGGATGCGGAGATTAAGGCATCAGGCACGGGTTTGTAGAAAGCATCTTTCCCAGAGGGTCCAAAATGCACGATCCAAACAACGGCGCAGCTACGCTGGCGGCAAGTAGTCGAAGCCAAGATTCGACTACATGTCCGTAGTTTTGGCTAGGAGCTCCTACAACAAATAAGAATATCGATACAAAGACTATACTATAAAAGTAGCTATAAAAAGTAGGCTAATGGCTGTTGTGAAATATAACATAACGCCTTCACCTTCTTAAAACCTCTGCAGAGCAAGGTAGATTTTCATCATAGTTTAACGATTGGCGGGCCCTTACAAGAAGCTACCAACCGGACGATTTGTTCCTCTATAGGCTCCAGTGCGGCTAGTCAAAGCCGAGGAACTGAATGGAGTCTCCTCTAGAAATCGACGCCGCGGGGACGAAACCACTTCCATCGTCCTGCAGGTCCGCCCCACGAAACAAAGTCACTCGTGGACATCCGTTGATGGACGCTTCTAGAAGATTGCCATCTCTGCCGTTCAACGAAAGGGTCATTGTGACAATTGAATTCGCGTCTATCTTCTCAGTCAGCTTGGGCAAGGTGGCATGCGTCCCTGCGATGTATTTGTAATTGCCATCAAAGGACCAGCTTCCTTTGACACTCCCTAGGTGTTGAGCAATCGGCCCGGAAGATGCTTCCACAATCCCGAACAAAAACAAGGCGCTTCCTTTTTTCAAGACACGAATGCTCCATTTGTAAACACCAGATGTCATGATGAGACCTTCAATGGAATCCGTATTAGTAAAAACGCCAGAATTCTCTTTTTGTGTGTGAAACTCTGTCTTTGACTTCTTCCACACAAATGCTCCAAATGCTCGTTTCTTTTCGAATGGCATTTTCACTTTTACGAAAGGCGCTTGTTTGGCGTACGCATCAAGGAGCTGGCCATGGAAGACAAATGGAGATCCTCGGATTTCTGTAGCCAACAAGCAGGGATCAATCAAATCCAGAGCGATATGAGTGACCAGCTTCGAAGCAACTTCTAGACGGAATAAGTCGTCGCTGGCGGTGGCTGCATCTTTCCATGTTGCTAGGATGCGAAACATGGTGTACTCGGTGGCTTGCATGGCTGGATCTTTCATGATTTTTTTGAGTCTTGCTGCATTAAAATGGGACATTACCTCGCTTTCAAGCAACATCTCGGGATTAGTACGAATCTTTGCTAACGCAGCTTCCTCTATGTCAGTGCCCTTGAGTGCCCCGGCCCCATTACACGCCGCTAGAATCGAAACAGCAAGCGCAGGCTTGCGGTCCAACACAGTCATGGCAAACTTGATTGCTTTTTCGGTCAATTCGGGGACGTGAAGGCATCTGGATCGCGCGACAATAGTCTCGATCGTCTCGAAAATGTCCTTTTCCTTGCACTTGTCAATCTTGTCCAATAATGTTTCGGTGCGCAGGGTTGCCCGAAGTAGGTTGACGGCAGCCTCCTTCTCTTCTTTGATGGCTTCCAGCTGATTTTGAAAGCTTGTAATGAGTTCGTCCTTTGCTGCCATCTCTGTCGACATGGCGCGCAGGAGAGCTCCAAGATCAGGATTTTCAAGTTTACTATCCATGGTTCCCTCTTGTTCTCCGCTGTTGGCTTGACTTGTTGCAGAAGGCTCCTCGCAAGCGATGTATCCGTCGAACTCGCTAACGTTGCTGACCATGCTGATGCTTGCGCTGCTCCAGCTTGAGTCTTCTTGCGTCATATTTTTTTCTCTGTCTTGTCTCTATTGTTTTGAGAGATAGAACTTTTGAATGTTTGTGGCAAAATGCTGTTATCGAGTCTAAAGCGTGTGTTCATTGCCCAAGAGGCTCTCTATCCTGCAAAACCTGCGTGGAACTCGGGGACCTGTATCTACAAAAACCTGAGTGACTCAGCCGTGGCTCAACGGAATGCTTGCCTGAGTTTCAGTACTAAATATATGTGTATTATTAGTAGTGCGCCGTACCAATCTACAAATTCAAAATAACTCTGTGTACATACCGTACTAGCTAGTAGACATGCGGCACAGTGGGTACAGTTTAGAAGCAGATTCGGGGTGGGAGTGTAGAGGAGGAGGCAGAGGAACGGGCGTTCAATTGCTCTCGCTGATTAATTAAGTAGATGCTCACTAACGTTAAGCCTACACCGACCCACTGCAATGGATTTAGCACTTCATTAAGCAGTAAGTGACCAAATAGCAGCGCAAAAACAGGGGTGAGGAACGTCAGGGAACTCAAGCTGGTAAGGCTACCCTTGGCAGCGAAATAAAAGAACAGACCGTAGGCGATCGCGCTGCCAAAAATGGTGGAGTAACTAAGCGCAGTCCAATCACGTAGGCTGAGGTTTACCCATTGCCCGACTTCGGTTTGGGCCGATAGCATCGCCAAAGGAATGCCACCCAGAATCATGTGCCAACCTGTGGCGACGATCGGGTCAGTGTGGCGAGAAACAAAGCGGGAAATAATCGTGCCGGCTGCCATAGAAAGCGCTGCGAGGAGCATCAGCCCTTGGCCATTTTGGAAGATAGACGCGGTGATGGATAGAACGCAAGCGGCGATCGGCACCTCACAGGCAACGTTGCCAACGGCCTGCACCTGGCGCAGACGGGCGCCAACTGCGACCTCGGCACCGCCGCCAGCCCCGGCGGCAACACCTTCGGCAACGCCGGTCCGAACGTCTCGCTGCAGGCCTCGTCGACGCTGCCGCTGACCTTGTTCGCGGTGGGCAACACCTGGGCCGCGAACCAGCAGGGCAGCGATGCGCAGGGT
>ENA-ORBV01005124-ORBV01005124.1-microbial-mat-metagenome-genome-assembly--contig:-NODE-5124-length-24419-cov-6.974489_pt1 | contig 24419 bp, 20 predicted proteins | sample MGYA00237777_ERZ505514 | MGnify/ENA primary metagenome ERZ505514 (study PRJEB26160, sample SAMN06269048) | microbial mat metagenome | isolation source: Oligotrophic lake microbial mat | place... | reverse complement strand
GTCCATGACCGAGTTCAAACAGATTATTGGCCGTGGCACGCGCATCAACGAAGACTACGACAAGTATTACTTCACCATCATCGATTTCAAGAAAGCGACCGAACTGTTTGCTGACCCTGACTTTGATGGAGATCCGGTGCAGATTTACGAGCCACAAGGCGATGAATCGCCCGTGCCGCCCGATGATGACGAAACCCTGCAAGCCAATGGCGGCTTCACATATCCTGCGGCAGAAGAATCGCCTTGGACGGGCGTGGCCGAACCGAGCCCGGGCGAAGAAGGTAGTGGCATTCGGCGCTATGTCGTCGCCAATGTGGAAGTCAAGGTTGCCTCGGAGCGCGTGCAATATTTCGACGCCAATGGAAAACTGATTACCGAATCCCTGAAAGACTACACACGCAAAGCACTCGCTAAAGAATTCAGCTCGCTGGATGACTTCCTCCGGCGGTGGAATGATGCTGAAAAAAAACAAGCCGTCATCGACGAGCTAGCCAACGAAGGCGTGTTTTTTGAAGCGCTGGCTGAAGAAATTGGCCGCCAGTCCGGCAAGGAATTCGATCCTTTCGATCTGGTCTGCCATGTAGCCTGGGATCAGCCGCCGCTCACCCGCAAAGAGCGTGCCGAGCAGGTAAAGAAGCACGATTACTTCACCCGCTATGGCGAACAAGCGCAGCGCGTGCTGCAAGCCCTGCTGGATAAATACGCTGATGAAGGCGTTGGCCCGATTGAGGAGACACAAATCCTCACTATCGCCCCCTTCAGCAGCTTCGGCACCCCCATGGAAATCATCCGGGCCTTTGGCGGACTGGACAAATACCAGCACGCCATCCATGAACTCGAACAAGCGCTCTACAGCCCTGCACGGCAGCGCGCATAACAATAAATTCGGAAGCTAATCACATGTCTATCGGCACCCTAATCAAAACCATTCAAGACATCATGCGCAAGGATGTCGGCGTCGATGGTGACGCCCAGCGCATCAGCCAGATTGTCTGGCTGCTATTTCTGAAGATTTTCGACGACAAGGAACAGGAATGGCAACTCACCATTCCCGGCTACAAATCACCATTGCAAAGCCGTTTCCGCTGGAGCAACTGGGCCAAAGATGCCGAGGGCATTACCGGCGAAGAGCTGATTGACTTCGTCAACAACGAACTCTTCCCCTCGCTCAAGAAGTTGGCCACCGCTGCTGGCGTAACTCCAAACGGCAGAGTGGTTGGTTCGGTGTTCGAAGATGCCTACAACTACATGAAATCTGGCACCTTGCTGCGGCAAGTGATCAACACCATCGAGGTGGATGTCGATTTCAATTCATCGACAGACCGTCATCTCTTCAACGACATCTACGAAAAAATCCTGGCCGATCTGCAATCTGCAGGCAACGCTGGCGAGTACTACACCCCGCGCGCCGTCACCCAGTTCATGGTGGATATTCTCAACCCGCAATTGGGTGAAAGTGTGCTCGACCCCGCCTGCGGTACTGGCGGCTTTCTCACCTGCACCATTGAGCACCTAAATCCACAGATGAAGAATGGCCCCGACAAGGCAGCGTTGCAAGCCAGCATCCACGGCGTCGAGAAAAAGCCGCTGCCGCACATGCTGGCCATGACCAACCTGATGCTGCACGGCATCGATGTGCCCAGCAACATCCGCCACGACAACACCCTGAGCCGCCCGCTCAAGGACTACGGCCCAAAAGACCGTGTAGACATCATCCTCACCAATCCGCCTTTTGGTGGCATGGAAGAGGACGGCATCGAGAACAACTTTCCGCGCAAATACCAGACCCGCGAAACAGCTGACTTGTTCATGGCGCTGATCATGCACTTGCTCAAGCACGATACTGGTCGCGCCGCCGTTGTGTTGCCCGACGGCTTCCTGTTTGGCGAGGGGACCAAAACTACGCTGAAACGCGAGTTGCTCGAAGAGTTCAACCTGCACACCATCGTCCGTCTGCCCAAGGGCGTATTTGCCCCCTACACCAGCATCGCGACAAACGTGTTGTTTTTCGAGAAAGGCGAACCGACCAAAGACGTCTGGTTCTTTGAACATCCTTACCCGGATGGCTACAAGAGCTATTCCCGATCTAAACCACTGGACATCAAAGAATTCGATCTGGAAAAAGGCTGGTGGGGCGGCCCCACGCGCAAGGGCCGCAAGATCACTGAAAACGCCTGGAAGGTTTCTGCGGCCGCTATCGCAGCACGCAACTACAACCTGGACTGCAAGAATCCCCACGCGGTGGAGATCAACCACCGCGCCCCGGCCGACTTGATGGCGGAATATCAGGAAATCACCCGCCAACTCACCGAGGCACAGAACGCACTCAAGGCAGAGCTGATGCTCGCACTTGGAGGGCAGTGATGGAACTGCTGGAGCAACACTTCGACACGGCGTTTTCTGCCCCCGATGGCATCCAGAAACTGCGCGAACTGATTTTGGCGCTGGCGATGCAGGGCAAGCTGGTGCCGCAAAAACCGAACGACTCGCCGGCCAGTGAACTGCTTAAAGACATAGGTGCCGAGAAAAAGCGGCTGGTGAAGGAAGGCAAGATCAAAGCGCCCAAGCCGCTGCCGGAGATTACATCCAGTGATGCGCCCTATACGTTGCCACCGGGTTGGCAGTGGGTTCGACTGGGTTCGGTTGGAAATATCTTTAATGGCAACAGCATCAACGCCTCAGAAAAGGAATCGAAGTACGCCGGTGCTGAAGGCCTGCCCTATATCGCGACCAAAGATGTCGGCTATGGTTTTGATCCGCTGGACTACGGAAATGGAATCTGCATTCCTCTCGATGAGGCGAAATTCAGAGTCGCGCACCAAGGCGCAGTGCTGATCTGTGCTGAAGGTGGCAGCGCCGGGAAAAAATGCGGCCTGACCGACCGCGACATCTGTTTTGGCAACAAACTATTTGCCAATGAACTGTATGGTCACATTCCATCCCGGTTCATTCTTTACAATTATCTGTCGCCCGTCTTTCGAGCATCGTTTGCAGCGGCAATGACAGGGATTATTGGCGGTGTCTCCATTGCGAAATTTGTCGAGATACCACTACCGCTCCCACCGCTTGAAGAGCAACACCGCATCGTCGCCAAAATTGATCAACTGATGGCGCATTGCGATGCACTGGAAAAGCTGCGCAGCGCACAGGAAGCAAAGCGCCTGGCCGTCCACGCCGCCGCTCTCTCGCAACTACTTGATGCAGCCGGTGACGGTAGCGCCGACGATGCTTGGGCCTTTATCACCCAACACTTCGATGATCTTTACACAGTGAAAGAAAACGTTGCTGAAGTGCGCAAGGCCATTTTGCACCTCGCGATTAGTGGAAAGATTACAGAGCAACGCAAGGAAGATCGTCCAGTCAAGGAACTCCTGGGCAAAATTAAATCCGAGAGATCCCGCTTGCTAATTCGCTGCGTATCCAGCGACCAAGTTGATCTCAAAAGCCTAAGCTACTCGATTCCAGAAAGTTGGGCGATTTTGCCACTCGATGCCATCTTGATTCGTGGCCCCACCAATGGGTACTCCCCCAAAGCTGTGGATTACGAAACCAAGGTTAGGTCCTTGACGTTGAGTGCGACAACGTCTGGTGTATTCAAAGGTAAGTATTCAAAATTCATTGCTGACGATATACCAATGAGCTCTGATCTTTGGTTGCAGGACGGTGACATTTTAGTGCAACGCGGAAATACTATTGAATATGTAGGAGTTCCCGCGATTTATAGAGGCGGGCCAAACAGCTATATTTACCCAGATTTAATGATGAAACTACGTGTTTCATCCGAGCTTGATAGTGACTATGTTTGCTTTGTAATGAGTGCGTCACCGAGCCGTGATTTTCTGCGCGAGCGTGCTTCTGGCACGTCGGGGACGATGCCTAAAATAAATCAAAAGACATTAACGAGTCTTCCGATTCCAATTCCTCCATTGGCTGAGCAGCGGCGAATAGTTGAAACAATACACAAGCTGATGATGCAATGTGATGAACTTGAGAGCCAAATCGACTCGGCAAACCTAAAGGCATCCGAATTATTGGCTGCCGTAATGGCACGAATGTGACTGGATTGCCATGCGCCTGAAATCAGTATTCATCAGCCACTACAAAAACCTTAAAAACTTCACGCTGAATTTCGATGGAGCAAGTTTCATTGATGTGTTTGTCGGCAAAAACGGTAGCGGGAAGTCGAATCTATTTGAGGCCCTGATCGAGATATTTCGTCATCTTGATCAGCTCGGCCGTGCGGATAATGACATCACCTTCGATTACCGCCTGAGTTACGAAATCGACGGGCAAGAGACCGAAATTGAATGGAAGACTGGCAAGCTGCGCATCGACAAGGACGAGGACCGCAAAACGCTTGGACAGACACCATTTCCCGATAACGTCTTGATTTACTATTCCGGGCACAACACCACTGTGTCTGGCTTGGTTGCAGAGTACGAAACGAAATTTCGTGGGCGTATCAAAGGCGCTAATCTGGAGGACTCCCGTCGCTTCCTTGGTATCGGCCAGGAGTACAAGGCACTGCTATTGGCAGTATTGCTGGTACAACCTGCAGATTGCAGAGCTCACACGTTCATTCGTCAAAAACTCGGGATCGACAGGCTTGGGATTACTAAACCCGGCACTGACGACGTTTCTGAGCCTGTGCTTAGAGTCGATTTGCAGCGGCCAGACTACGCACGAGGTAGTGAAAAAGAGAAATACGACATCGACTCTGTCGATACCGCCACCCGCTATTGGCGACCGGTCGGCATCACAAAGGATTTTCTCGATACGTTGAGCGCTTGCATTTGGGACAACACAGAGAAACTAACGGTCACAGAGGGCTATTTCCCCAATGATGATCGCTACGTTCTGTACCTGTCCATCTGCAAATTACAAGAGCGGTTCGTCGGCAAGTGGCAAGAATTATTTCGCCAGTTCGACAACCTGAAAACACTGGGAATGCTGGACGCCATTTCCGTGCCGCTTCGCCTTACTTCAGGCTCAGAAGGAAATGTTAGCCACTTCAGCGACGGTCAGTTTCAATCAGTTTACATCTACTCGATTGTCGAGCTATTTAAAGATCGAAATTGCTTAATCTTGCTGGATGAACCGGATGCATTCCTTCATCCGGAATGGCAGTTTGATTTTCTGCGGCAAGTATTCGACATCACTGATGCGGCAGCCAAGACTAGCCATGTTTTGATGAGTAGCCACAGCGCGTCAACAATTACCTGCGCCAACGATAGCGTTATCAACTTGTTCGAGTTCGACGGCGAGAAGGTGGCGCTGACCAAGGTGCACAAGGCCGACATCATCAAATCGTTATCCGCAGGCTTGATTACTTTTTCTGAGAGTGAAGCGCGGCTGAACATTCAGCACGTACTGAAGAACACGAGTGGGCCTGTACTCTTCACAGAGGGCATCACGGATGAAATGATCCTTGAAACTGCCTGGCAGAAACTGTATCCGACAGTGACGCGACCCTTCGAGATACAAAACGCATTTAGCTGCGGCTTCCAGCGCGTTCTTGTTCAAAATAACGTGCTGTATCAGAACCATCCGGGCAGGACGTTCTTTTCGCTTTTCGATTTTGACGAGGCATATAACGACTGGAACCAGCTCGGCCAAGATGTTCAGACCGATCCTGCCCTGTGCTTGGCAAAAAAGCGGGCTGCCAGTGAAAGTTACGCTCTTCTCCTTCCTGTTCCTGCAACCGGTCAAATTCATCAACAGGTAATCAACCCTCGCACCGGCGGCAATTTCGGCAATAAATCGCTGCTGACAATAGAGCTGCTATTTCATGGCATTGGTGGTCTTGACGCCTATTTCACGGTTGATACTGAGCGCACAGATGGATTTATAAAGTTCGTCAGCGACAGCCAAAAGGTGCCATTCGCCAGAGATGTTGTTCCGACGATTGATGCTGTGCATTTCGCGATATTTCATCCTTTGTTTGAATTCATCAAATCGAAGTGCGCCAGTGGGGTTGCGCCATGAGCGAAGATAAAAAACCGGTCCGCTCACAAGGAAAAGATGGCCGCTTGAAAATGCAGCCGAAAATTCCCAAAAAAACCGAGGTATCCCCCGCTCGTTCCTCAGCGGCCGAATATCTGACCTTTGTGGCCGCAACCGGCAATGCGCAAAGCAGCGTGGAAATGCGCTACGAAGATGAAAACCTCTGGCTCACGCAGAAGATGATGGCCACGCTCTACGATGTGTCGGTGCCAGCCGTCAGCCAACATTTGAAGCGCATCTATGCCGACAACGAGCTGGAGCGCGAGGCAACTGTTAAGCAGTACTTAATGGTTCAAATCGAGGGCGACCGGGAGGTTCAGCGCAAGGTGGATCACTATAGCTTGCAGGCCATCATTGCCGTGGGCTTCAAGATCGAAAACGAGCGCGCGGTGCAGTTCCGCAAGTGGGCCAACCAAATCGTCAAGGATTACACGATACAAGGCTGGGTCATGGATGCGGAGCGCCTGAAGAGCGGCGGCAGCGTGCTGACCGAAGATTTCTTCGAGCGGCAACTCGAAAAAATCCGGGAAATCCGGCTCTCTGAGCGCAAGTTCTACCAGAAGATCACCGACATCTATGCCACGGCACTGGATTACGACACGTCGGCCACGGCTACCAAACGTTTCTTTGCCGCCGTGCAGAACAAGCTGCACTATGCCATTCACGGGCAGACAGCCGCCGAAGTGATCGTGGACCGGGCAGACCACCAGAAGGACAACATGGGCCTGACCGGTTGGGAAGGCGCGCCCCACGGCAAGATCCACAAATACGACGTAACGATTGCCAAGAACTACCTCGCGGAGTTCGAGATGGCGCAGCTGCAGCGCATCGTGTCGGCCTATCTGGACATGGCCGAACTGCAGGCCATGCGCAAAATCCCGATGACCATGCAGGATTGGGAAGATCGCTTGAGCGGCTTCCTGAAACTGTGGGATCGGGACGTTTTGCAGGATGCTGGCAAGGTGTCGGCAGAAATTGCCAAGGCCCACGCTGAAAGCGAATTCGAGAAATATCGAATTGTGCAGGACCGGCTATTTGAGAGTGATTTCGACCGGATGCTGAGACAAATTGAGTCTGGCGACAAGCAAGGTGATGACGATGCCTAATCCGATGCACAGTGTCTATCTCCTCGCCTTGCGTACCTCTCCAAAGGCACGCTGACCGTGCAGTTCATCACCAACGGCCCCGACATCCCTGATGCGCTCATACAGGCGCACGAAGAAGGCCGTGTTGTGTTTTTCTGCGGTGCGGGTATTTCCTATCCCGCCGGCTTGCCGGGGTTCAAGGGGCTGGTGGAGCAAATCTACAAGCTGAATGGCACAACACTTTCGGACATCGAACACGAGGCCTTCGAGCGCGGGCAGTTCGATGCCACGCTCGATCTGCTGGAGAGACGCCTGCCAGGTCAGCGGCTGGCTGTTCGAAGCAAACTGGTGCAGGCGCTAAAACCGAAGCTCCGCCGCAAGGGGGCTATCGATACGCAGGCGGCGCTGTTGCGTCTAGCTCGCAGCCGCGAAGGTGCGCTTCGGCTGGTCACCACCAACTTCGACCGCCTCTTTCATGTGGCAGCCAAACGCACGGGCCAAGCGTTCCAAGCCTACGAGGCTCCGATGCTGCCAATTCCAAAAAACAGCCGCTGGGACGGGTTGGTCTATCTGCACGGCTTGCTACCCGAAAAGGCCGACGATACCGCCCTGAATAGGCTGGTGGTCACCAGTGGTGATTTCGGCTTGGCGTATCTGACCGAGCGCTGGGCGGCCCGATTTGTAAGTGAGCTGTTCCGCAACTATGTGGTCTGCTTTGTGGGCTACAGCATCAACGACCCTGTGCTGCGCTACATGATGGATGCGCTGGCAGCCGACCGGATGCTGGGTGAAGTCACGCCGCAAGCCTGGGCATTGGGTGATTGTGAACCGGGGCAGGGTCACCGGAAAACCATCGAATGGGAAGCGAAGGGTGTAACACCCATTCTCTACAACGTACCGGCTGGCAGCTACGACCATTCCGCGCTGCACCAGACCCTGCACGCTTGGGCAGAAACCTACCGGGACGGCGTGCAGGGCAAAGAAGCCATCGTTGTTAAACACGCACTGACGCGCCCACAGGAGAGCACGCAGCAGGATGATTTCGTCGGGCGGATGCTTTGGGCCTTGTCAGACAAATCGGGCCTACCGGCAAAACGCTTCGCCGACTTCAATCCCACCCCGTCACTGGACTGGCTGCTGGAGCCCTTCGCGCACGAGCGCTTCGGGCGCAGCGATCTGACCCGCTTTGGCGTGCCGCCCCATGATGAAGTGGACACCAAGCTGCGCTTCAGCCTGATTCGGCGGCCTGCGCCCTATGACCGTGCACCACCGATGCTACTTGCCACCGGCGGCATCACTGGCAGTCAGTGGGATGACGTGATGTTCCATCTGGCCCGATGGCTGGTGCGCCACCTGGATGATCCCAGACTGATCGTCTGGATTGCGGAACGAGGCGGGCAGCTGCACGACCGTTGGCCGTGGCTGATCGAACACGAACTGGATCGCTTCGCTTCACTGGAGCGTGATGGCAAGACCTCCGAGTTGGATGAAATTCGCTTGCACGCACCCAGGGCCACTCCTGGTCCACTGATGCTCACCTTGTGGCGTATTCTGCTCTGTGGCCGGGTGAAATCACCGTGGCACGATCCTGATTTGTATCGTTGGAAAGGGCGTCTTAAGCGCGAAGGACTGACCGCCACTTTGCGTCTGGAATTGCGCGAGTTGCTTGCACCCAAGGTTGTCTTGAAGAAGCCATTTCGCTGGGGTGACGACGATTCGAGCAACGCAGACGAGCCCACGCGGATAAAGCAATTGGTGGACTGGGAACTCGCGCTGGCCGCTGATCACGTGCATTCCGCTCTGCGCGATTTGGCTGACGAGCACTGGACGTCGGCCCTACCGCTTATGCTGGATGATTTTCAACAGTTGTTGCGTGATGCACTGGACCTGCTGCGCGAGTTGGGCGAAGCCGACGACCGTAGTGACCGCTCGCATTGGGATCTGCCATCCATCACGCCCCACTGGCAGAACCGGGGTTTCCGCGACTGGGTGAGCCTGATCGAATTGCTGCGCGATGCATGGCTGGCGGTTCGTGCTAACGACAGTGCGCGTGCGACACGCATCGCGCAGAACTGGTTCGAATTACCATACCCCACCTTCAAACGCCTTGCCCTGTTTGCTGCCAGTCAGGATGGTTGCATCCCACCCAAGCAGTGGGTGAATTGGTTGTTGGCCGATGACGCGTGGTGGCTGTGGACCACAGATACGGGGCGTGAGGTGTTCAGGCTGCTCGTCCTGCAGGGGCGGCATTTGGCAGGAGCCGAGCAGCAACGCCTGGAGACAGCCATTTTGGCGGGCCCGCCACGTGAAATGTACCGGGACGATCTGGAGGAGGATCGGTGGCAAGACTTGGTTGCCCGCTCGGTCTGGCTGCATCTGGCCAAACTGAACACATCGGGCGTCGTACTGGGAGCGTCTGCAGCGGCACGATTGGCGGAAATTTCCAATACCTACCCACAACGGCAACTGGCGACGAACGAGCGTGACGAGTTCTCGCACTGGATGAGTGGCACCGGTGATCCGGACTACGAGGACAGTCGGGATGTCGACATTGCCCCCCGCAAGCGGCAGGAACTGGTGCAATGGCTCACAAAGCCGATGCCAGAGCGGCGACCGTTCTATGAAGACACTTGGCGTGAGGTTTGCCGAACACGCTTCTTTCACAGTTGGTCCGCCCTGTGCGATCTGGCAAAGGATGACGTGTGGCCCGCTGGCCGATGGCGTGAAGCTCTGCAGGCTTGGGCTGAAGAAGGCATGGTGTTGCGCTCCTGGCGATACGCTGCGCCGCTGGTGCAGACCATGCCCGATGCCGTTCTTCAGGAGATTGATCACGCAGTCACTTGGTGGGTAGAGGCCGCATCCAAGTCGATCAACTGCCATGAGGACATCCTGCTGAACCTTTGCTGTCGCGTGCTGGCCTTGCCGCTGGAAGCGGGCCCAGGTTCTCGCATCATCCGCAATGGCGTCGAAACCTACGACCCCGTTGGCTCTGCAATCAACCACCCAATTGGGCATATCACGCAAGCGCTGATCAATCTTTGGTTCAAGCAGAACCCGAATGACAACGATCTGCTTCCTGCTGACTTGAAGCCCATTTTCACCACACTGTGCGACGCGCAGATAGATCGATTCTGCCACGGCCGGGTGTTAATGGGTTCGCGGTTGATCGCATTTTTCCGCGTGGATCGCCCTTGGACCGAACAGAACCTGCTGCCATTGTTCGACTGGAGAAATCCCGTTGAAGCCAAGGCCGTGTGGGAAGGCTTCCTATGGTCGCCGCGCTTGTACCAGCCATTGCTGACAGCCTTCAAGTCGCAGTTTTTGGACAGTGCAAACCACTATGCCGATCTTGGCGAGCACCGCCAGCAATTTGCGACATTTCTGACCTACGCAGCTTTGGGCCCGACCGAGGGATACACCGTGGAGGAGTTCCGGTCTGCGATTGGCTCGCTTCCACAAGAAGGCCTCGAAGAATCAGCGCAGGCGCTCTCCCAAGCGGTTGAAGGCGCAGCTGATCAGCGTGAGGACTATTGGAAAAACCGTGCCCAACCGTTCTGGCAACACATCTGGCCAAAATCCCGTGATCTAGCCACCCGACGAATCGCCGAGTCTCTGACTCGTCTGGTGATTGCCGCCCGAGGTGAATTACCAGCCGCTTTGGCTGCGGTGCAAGACTGGCTGCAACCGATTGAGCATCCGGACTACGTTGTGCATCTGCTTCACAATTCAGGTTTGTGCAGCAGATATCCAGCGGATGCACTGAGCCTGTTGAATGCCGTGATTGCCGACCAACAGTGGGGGCCTCGGGAGTTGGGGCAATGCCTGGATCAAATCGTGCAGGCCGCACCAAACCTTGCGCAGGATGCTCGTTACTTGCGACTACGCGAGTATTCCCGAAGACGTGGAATGTGATGTTGTGTGCAGCTCCCCGCAGCAACCCGCGCCAGTGCTCATAAGCTCGGGAGGCCGGTCGGCACATGGTCAACCGTCCGCCACCAACAAAGCCAAGGGCCACCCAGTTTCACCGGGTGGCCCTTGGCTTTGTTGGTGTCGAAACGCGGCGGGAAATTGAATCCCCTTCCGGAACGGACGGGGGGGATGAACCGGGGTTTCGACGAATACATTCGTCGCCGGTTCATCGGGTGGCGCCTACCGGCGCCACCGCGCCGTGCAAGGGCAATTCCGCGATCGTCTCGCCAGGGGCACACCAGCTGGAAAGCCTTGCCAGGCGTGCGTTTCCAGCCAATCGCCCCACGATTTCACTTCACCACCACCCATGGATTAATCACCGCCACCCCCATCGGTTCAAAGTCCCCCACATTGCGCGTCACCACCGCCATCCCGTGCACCAGCGCAGTCACCGCGATCAGCGCATCGCGCTCGGCACGGGGATCAGGCACATGCAATTTCGCGCACTGCTGCGCCACGGCAACATCCACCGGCAAGATGCGCCCGGGAAAGGTTGGCAGCACCTGACTGTCGAGCCAGGTTCGGATGATTGCGCCTTGTGCAACGTCACGACGCTCAATCAGCAACGCGCCGGCTTCCAGTTCAAGGATGGTGATTGCAGACAGGAACAAAACGCCAGAGGGCACACCGGCAGCCCACGCCATGACATTCTTGTCTGCCCTGGCCGAACCCGCCTTGCCCAATTCCGAGACAACATTGGTGTCCAGAACAAACATCAGGACAGGTCGACAGTCCGGGATAGACCGGTGGCGCGCGAGGCCTCGAATTCAATATCGGCTGCAGCCGGCATTGCCAAAAGGTCAACGATGCTCGCCGTCGCGCCGGTCAGCTTCTGCTACGCCGACATCGTCAACAGCACGTGCGCCGGGCGGCCCCTATCGGTGATGAATACCGGGCCGCGATTGGCAGCTTTTTTTGCGCCGCTGGTGTCCTGATTGAACTGCCGGCTGGATAAAGTCGTAATAAGCATGGCGGCACCTCATGCAGCAAAATAATGTAGAAACATTACACATTTTTTAGTTGCATGCGAACGCCCGCAAACCCCCGCCAGTAGGGCATTTCCAGCCACTTCCAGCACCACGGAATGCGTTCACAGGCCGTGCCTGCCGCCGGCCATACCACCGGACCATGCGTACCAACTGCGACCACGCGTCTCGCCAAAGGTCGCCGGCGGTATGTTCGGAAGCGCACAGATGGGGCGAGGCCAGCGTCCTATGGTGCGAAGGCACTCAAACATGACCCGACGCTCATTTCGCGCGGCTCCACGCCCACACTTTTCCCGTCAGGAGCGACATGTCAAAGCCGAGCTCACTTTCCGGTGATCACTGCTCCGCAGCCGCGTTCAATCTGCGCAAAGTCCTGCACCGCGCCCCTGATGACCCTGGTACCGGTTCGGACCGCCTGAAACTTGCCATCGCGCCGCGACACGCCGCACACGGCGACTCGGCTGGCACCAATATGCTCTGGCAAGAATCGCTGGCCCTGGTGGAGCAACACCTGCGCTTCGGGCGGCGCAAGGTTGGCGCCGGCGAACGCATCTATGAATGCGGCGAAACCTTTGACACGCTTTACCTCGTCAGCACAGGCCTGTGCAAGACCGTCAATCTCTCGGCCGACGGACGCGAGCAACCCGCAGGACTGCATTTCACCGGCGACTGGTTGGGCTTTGACGGCATTGCGACCGGGCGCCATGACTGTTCGGGCGCCGCGCTTGACGGCGGGGAGGTCTGGACGGTGCGTTATGAAACGCTGCTGCTCACGGGTGCCAGGCTGCCGCAACTGATGCGCGTACTGCTCGCCGCGATGAGCACGCAAATGGCGCGCCATCGCGCGGCCACCCTCGCCATGAGCACCCTGCCCGCGGACGCTCGCGTCGCCGACTTCCTGTTGCGCTGGACCCAGGCCCTCGCCGAACGCGGACTGCGCACCGACCAGATCAGCATTCACATGACCCGCGCCGACATCGGCAACTATGTCGGCCTGACGCTCGAATCAGTCAGCCGGGCGCTGTCTCGCCTGGCACGATGCGGGGTCATCCGCTTTGACGAAAAAGGCCGGCGCGACATCTGCATCCCGGCGCTCGGCGCCTTGCACGATTTCATCAGGACCAGCACCGAACCGGCGGAGGCGGTGCTGCAGTAGCGGCTATTTATCACGCGCCAACGTGCACATCGTCAATTGAAAGGGCGCGCTTTATCCTTTCCGCTCGTCTCCTCCAGTTCATCGCGTGACGCCTGCCGTGGCACCGCGCCCCGCACGGGCAATACCCCTGCATGAGGCTGCCCTACATGACCATCCGCACCACCAGCCATCCCGTACCCGCCAGCAAAAAAGCCAGCAGCGCCAGCGGTAGCAGCGGGTGAATGTTGTTCAGCAAACGGGCCGCATTGCAAATCAGGCCGACAAGCATCTGCGCCGGGGTCTTCGGGCTTTTCGAATACTCCATCGCCGCTTTCACGACATAGAAAACAGCGGTGTTCGCCGCCAGAACGGCGCGCACGACAAAACCGGCGTTACGCGGCGCGACCAGGTAATTGCATTTCAGCAGGATGCGCTGCTGATCGTCGGGGTTGTATTCGCCCTCGACCCAGTGCAGTTCACGGTGAAAGTCAAGCAAGCCGAAGTCATAGGTCGAAAACGCCTTCTCGACCCGGCTGTCCCTGAACACAACCTTGTAGGTTGCATCCGACTGCAGGTAAATCAGGGCCCGCACCACAGAACAGAACGGCAGGAAACGCAGATTGCCGTCGTAGTGTTTGCCGTAGAGCCCCTGGTCCCCGCCGTAGTCCTTGTTGTAATGGGAAATATAGAGCTCATCGGTATGCTTCATTGGCGTGATGATCCAACCGGCATCAAAGTGCCGCAGAATCGATTCGCAAACGACGGCGCTGTCGCGGATCCGATCGATGCGCTTTACCACCGGGGCGGGTAACGTGCGAATGTAGGCATGCTTGGAGGGCCGCCGGCGCAGGTCTTCGCGATAGCGGGTTTCGACCCATTTGACCAACCGGTCGATGATATGCCGGCTGCCGGCATCATTGAATCGGCCGATGCTCGCCGGAAACCGCCGCGACGCCTTTGCACCCTGCGCCGGTTGTGGACCGACCTTCATCCGTTGCGCCATATCAGACATGGACATCCTCCGTTTGAACCTCGCGCCCGCGGTCGGGTGCGCCACGGGGAACCGTATACCAGATAAACATTGCGTAAGCGTACATGCCGGCGCATGCACCGAATGCCGCCCCGGGCCACACCCCCGACCGCCACATTCCCCAGTACGCTGCCACCGCGCCGGATGCCGCGCCTGCGGCGGCGATGCAGCCGCCGGTCATCAGCGCGGCAGCGGGTGCAGGTGCTGCGCTCCCGAGCGTTGCGCGCCCTGCGCCGCGACACTGCGGTGTGACAAAAACCTCCATGATCAGCAGGCCGACATTCAGAACCACATGGGCAAAGGCGAGAAGCCACCACTGCCCGCGAAAGTCGGCATTGATCATGGTGCCGCCGAAGGCCAGGATATTGCCCACCAGCATCGGGTGCGGGATCCATGCGTACGGAAAGGCGGTAATTTGCCGGTGCGGAAGATTGGCGACTTGCCGGCCGTAGTAGGTTCGATCCGTTCCCAGCGCGCCGGCTGCAACCGCGTTGAGCAGAAAGCCGCATCCGACCACAGCCAGCGAAAACAGGTCGGGAGGGACGGCGAAATAGGCGATGCTCAGGGCCGCGAGCGAGACGGTCTTCATGAGGACCGCATCCCGTTTGAATACGCCATGCGGCACCGCGCCGAAGCGATACGCCAGCCAGTACAGATAATAGTGCCAGAAGCTCAAGGCATAGATTGCAAGCGCCCAGTGCCGGCCAGGAGACGCGGCGACCAGCACAAACGCGATGAACAGCACGCTGCACAGCAACGATGCATTGGCTCGGACCGACGCCCGGAACTGCTCAAGCTTGGTTGTCAGGAACACCACTGCTGGAACCTCCTATTTTGTTGTCGGGTGTCGTCGAGTGTCGTCGGCAACGATCGGCGACAACATGCTACGCGAGGGCAATCATTCGGTCCGATTCAACCAGGACACTGCCCGCAAACCCGCGCCAGCCGTGCCTTTTCAGCCTGTTTGCCTGGAAATGCCCGTCCGTCGCAATGGGATGGATCTATGCCCACCCAAACGGCATTCAAGTGCCAGACTGAAAGCGGCATCCACCAGTCGATAGAGCGTAAGGGGCCAACATGACGCTTATTCGAGTCGGGGTAGATTTGGCAAAAAGCGTGATGCAAGTGCACGGGGTGGACAGCAGCAAGACGGCGGTGTGGAGTCGCTTGCTTGGGCGAAGCGACGGGCTCAAGGTGCCGGCGCAGACGGTCGGCTTTCCCTGCCGTTCGCCCGCAATTTGGCGGATGCGGGTGCAGCGCCCTGTACAATCCGCGCAGCATGAACCATGACGTCATCGTGATCGGCGCCGGCGCCGCCGGCATGATGTGCGCCGCCCAGGCGGCGGCTCGCGGCAGGCGCGTACTGCTGATCGACCATGTCGCCAAACTCGGCGAGCGCATACGCATCTCCGGCGGCGGGCGCTGCAATTTCACCAACCTCAATGTCGGGCCGGAAAATTTTCTCTCGCGCAACGCGCATTTTTGCCGCTCGGCGCTGGCGCGCTTTTCGTCGCGCGACTTTATCGCCATGGTCGAAAAGCGCGGCATCCGCTATCACGAAAAAACCCTGGGCCAGTTATTTTGCGACGATTCGGCGCAGGACATCATCAACCTGCTCAAGGACGCCTGCGACAGCGCCGGCGTGCGCTGGGCCATGCCTTGCGCGGTACAGAGCGTCGAGCGCACAGCCTCTGGCTTCACGCTACGCACCGACCAGGGTGAGCAGCGCTGCACGTCGCTGGTCATTGCCTGCGGCGGCCTCGCGCTGCCGCAAATCGGTGCGACGCCCTTAGGCTACAAGCTTGCCGGGCAGTTCGGCCTTGCCATTGTGCCGCCGCGGCCGGCGCTGGTGCCCCTCGCCCTCGCCCCCGAAACCCTGGATCCGCTCAAAGCGCTGTCGGGACTCGCCATCGATACCGCCACGCAGTGCGACGGCGCGCGCTTTCGCGAAAGCACCCTGGTCACCCACCGCGGCCTGTCCGGCCCGGCGATTCTGCAAATTTCCAGCTATTGGCAAATGGTCAACGGCGGGGACAGCACCGCGAAAAAGCAGCCGATCGAAATCGACCTGCTGCCCGATACCGATGCCGCCGCCTGGCTGGCCGAACAGCGTCACGGCAGGATGCTGCTGGGTACCCTGCTGACCGAACGCCTGCCCAGACGCTTTGCGCAGGAGTGGTGCGCGCTGCACGGCTGGGACAAGCCGCTCAACGAATTGTCCAACCGCGAGGTGGAGGCGATCGCCCGCGCGCTCAAGGGCTGGACGCTGATGCCCTCGGGCACCCTCGGTTACGCCAAGGCCGAAGTCACGCTGGGCGGGGTCGATACCGACGGGCTGTCGTCCAAGACCATGGAAGCGAAGGCGATACCCGGCTTGTACTTCATCGGCGAGGTGGTCGATGTCACCGGTTGGCTGGGGGGCTACAATTTCCAGTGGGCCTGGTCATCGGGCTGGGTGGCCGGGCAATTCGCCTGAAACGATTTACCCCGAACACTTCACCGCGAACATAGCAGTCAGCGCCAAACAAAAAAGCCACCCGAAGGTGGCTTTTTTGCGTACAGCGCCTGAGCGTGGCTTAGGCTGCCTGGATCTTGCTCGCTTGCTTGCCCTTCTTGCCATCGACGATGTCAAAAGACACCTTCTGGCCTTCTTTCAGGGTTTTGAAGCCAGCCATGCTGATTTCGGAGAAATGGGCGAAGAGGTCTTCACCGCCGCCGTCCGGGGTGATGAAGCCGAAGCCTTTGGAATCATTGAACCACTTAACGGTACCAGTTGCCATGTTGCGTTCCTTTCACTATCACTTGAGAAATTGCGGGACCATCCCGCGTCATGTTTGAATCTCAAGGCACTAAAGAACGAACATTTGAAAATGCAGGCTTTATAGACTTGAAACTAAACACCTAGGGCGCGTTATACGCGTTTAATTTGCGCCGGTCAATTGCCACTTTTTTATTGAATTGGAACGGTTTTTCCGGGTTACGGCGCCTGGACGGTGCGCCCATTGCCGCGCTGCGCCGCATCCGGCCCGCCACAGACGGAAATGGCGCCCGAAGGCGCCATTTAAATTATTGTTTTTATTGTATTTTTATTCACACCAACCAGGCTGATCAGCCTTTGACGCGATTGCGGTATTCACCGGTGCGGGTGTCGATTTCGATTTTGTCGCCGGTGGCGCAAAACAACGGCACCTGAAACTCGAAGCCGGTCGAGAGCTTGGCCGGCTTGAGCACCTTGCCCGAGGTGTCGCCGCGCACTGCGGGCTCGGTGTAAATGATCTCGCGCACCACGGTATTGGGCAACGCCACCGAAATCGCCTTGCCCTCGTAGAACACCACTTCGCACGGCAGGCCCTCTTCAAGGTAGGGCAGCGCGTCTTCCATGTTCTCTTTTTCGATTTCGTACTGGTTGTAGTCGCCGTCCATGAACACGTACAGCGGATCGGCGAAATACGAATATGTGACGTCCTTACGCTCGAGCTCAACCATATTGAACTTGTCGTCGGCACGATAGACGCTTTCCGCCGGCGCGCCGGTAAGCAGGTTGCGCATTTTCATCTTGACCACCGACGCATTACGCCCGGATTTGCTGAATTCGGCCTTCTGGACCACCATCGGGTCGTTGCCGAGCATGATGACGTTGCCGGCACGGAGTTCCTGTGCGATTTTCATGAGACGAGCCTGGAAAAAAGGTTTAAAAGCCTGAAAAGCCTGCTATTTTAACTTGCTTTGGCAAAAAAGCGCCAGATTATCGGCCAAAGTGGAGCTCGCCCCCAGGCGTGTGCTCCAGGCCTCTGCTTCGGCCCGCCAGGCCGGGATAGCCGCCGCCACATCGCGCCACAGCACGCGCCAGTCTGCGGCGCCCCGCCCCGGCTGGTTCCAGGCCCGCCAGAATTGCCGCAGCGGCGCTGCCACGGCGCCTTCCATGCCGGCGCAATAGCGCTCAAGGAAGGCTTCCATCTTGATGAGGTGAGTGCCGCCATCCTGCGGATAGGCCTGCCAGACCAGCGCACTTGAGGCGAACTGGGCACGGACGAAGGAATCTTCGCCACGGACGAAGTTGAGCGCGCTCGCCCACAGCACGCGATCGTAGCCATCCTGATCGAGGAAGGGAATGGCGTGCAGGCGCAGCGCGCCCCTGCTCCAGGTGCCGCCGGGCGGCAAGCGCACCCCGATATGCGCCTCAATCTGCTGCAAGGCCGCACCCGGCGGGACGAGGCACTCGATGCGCGTGCCGCTGTCGCACCAGGCCTCAAGCAATCGGGGCAGCGGCGCTTCGGCGTAACAAAACAGCGAGACGGTCAGCGTGTCCGGTGCCGCCGCCGCGAGGCCGATGGACGCCCTGAAGGCAGCGCGCGCCGCAGCATTGCGCTGAAACGCATCGCGCCGCCCGGCCAGCCCCTGCTCCAGCGCCAGGCCACCGGTACGCGGCGTAAAACCCGGAAAGAAAAAATACTTCACCAGTGGCAACTGCGGCTGCGGTGAGGCAAGTCCGTGATGGGTCTCGACCCAGTCTTCGGCGCTCAGATACTCGAGGTTGATCCAGACCGGCTGGGGCGCGCGCCGCAGCATTGCGGCGACAAACGCCTCGGGCAGCCTGCAGCCGAATCCTTCGACGACCACTTCAGCCGGCACGACCTCGGACAGGACCGGCGTCCAGTGACGCACTTCCACGCCCTGCACGGTCTGCACCGCCAGCGCGGCGTCAATCTGCGGGCACAGCAGCGTGAAGCGCGCCAGATCATCGACCCACAGCCGCACGGCCGCGTGCTGCTCGCGCGCGAGTTGCCGCGCCAGCCGCCAGCACACGCCGATATCGCCGTAATTATCGACAACGGCACAAAAAATGTCCCAGGACCTGGGCATGACCTTCCTCGCAAGCATTCGGGCGTCGCGGCTAGTGTGCAGGGGTGCAGGGGTGCGCCGGACTAGAGCCCCATGTAAGCCTGGCGCACCCCGTCATTGTGCAGCAGCTCGCTGCCGCTGCCCTGCAGGACAATGCGGCCGTTCTCGAGTACATAGGCGTGGCTTGCCAGTTTCAGCGACACCGCGACGTTCTGCTCGACCAGGATCACCGTGATGCCGCGCTCGTTGAGCTTGCGCAGCGTAACGAACACCTCCTGCACAATCGCCGGCGCAAGCCCGAGCGAGGGCTCGTCGAACATGATCAGCTCGGGCTGGCCCATCAGGCAGCGCCCGATCGCCAGCATCTGCTGCTCGCCGCCTGACAACGTCCCGGCGGCTTGCGCAGCGCGCTCGGCAAGGCGCGGAAACAACCCGAACACCTCGTCCAGCGTCGCGGCAAGCCTGCCCCTGGCGCGCTTGAGCATCGCGCCCATCTCGAGGTTTTCGCGTACCGACATGGTCGGAAACACCTGCCGGCCCTCCGCCACCTGGCCGATGCCAAGCTCGCACACACGGTGGCTGGGCCAGCCGGCGATGTCCTGCCCCTTGTACATCACTGTGCCTGACTGCGGCCGCTCAATGCCGGCGATGGTGCGGATGAGGCTGGACTTGCCCGCGCCGTTGGACCCGACGATGGCGACAATCGCGCCCTGTTGCGCCTCGAGCGAGACGCCGTCAAGCGCCTGGGCGTCGCCGTAGTACAGGCTGAGGTCGCGTATCTGCAGCATCAGACCCGCCTCCGGGGGTGGACGGGGTGGCAAGTGCGGCGCGTCATACCGCCTCCTCGCCGAGGTAACACTCGAGCACCGCCGGGTCGCGCACCACGTCCTGCGGCCCGCCCTCGCATATTTTCTCGCCGTGGTGCAGCACGATGATGTGCTGCGCCAACGCCATCACCGCCCGCATCACATGTTCGATCAGCAGTATGGTCATGCCGGTCTCGGTGTTGATGCGGCGGAATACCGCGACCATTTCATCGACCTCGGTCGGTCGCAGGCCGGCCATGACCTCATCGAGCAGCAGCAGGCTCGGCTCTGTCGCCATCGCCCGCGCCACTTCGAGGCGCTTGCGCTCGGGCAGGGTCAGTTGCACCGCAAGCTGGTCGCACTTGGCATCGAGCTGCAACAACGCGAGTATGCGCAGCGACGCCGCCTTTGCCGCCGCCACATCCGCGCCGCGGTTGAGCGCACCCACCACCACGTTGTCGAGCACCGTCATCTGCGCGAAGGGCTTGACCACCTGGAAGGTGCGACCGATGCCGGCCTTGCATATCTGGTCCGGCCGCAGCCCGGTGATCGGTTGCCCGCCCATGGTGACCGTACCCTCGTCCGCTGCGAACACGCCGGCGATGACATTGAAGCAGGTGGTCTTGCCCGCACCATTGGGACCGATCATTGCCACGATGCCGTGCTCGGGCACGTCAAAGCTCACGTCATGCAGCGCGCGCAGGCCGCGAAAGCGCTTTCCCAGCCTGCGTACTTCGAGCAGGCTCACGGCCGGCCCTTCGCGCTCTTTGCGTCCAGCCCGAGCACACGCGACAGGCTGGGCCAGATGCCGTTGGGCAGAAACACCACCACCAGCAGCAGGCACACACCGTAGAACACCTGCTTCACGCCGGGCACCTCTATACCCAGCCACTGGATCAGTTCGGTGATGCCCTCAGCCAGCGGCGTCAGCACAAAAGCGCCAAGAATGGGCCCGATCAGCGTGCCAAGGCCGCCGATGATGGGACCGAGGATGATCTCGATCGAGCGCGCCATGGAAAAAATCTGCTCCGGGAACAGGTTGTTGTAGTAAAACGCGAAAAACACACCGGCGAGCGAGGTCATGGCCGAGGACAGCAGCACGGCGATCATCTTGTAGCGAAACGTGTTGATGCCAAGCGCCTGCGCCGCCTCTTCGTTTTCGCGGATGGCCTGCCAGTAATAGCCGAGCCGGCTGTGCAACAGCCAGCGGCACAGACCGAGCGCGGCCACGCTAAGAAACAGGATGAGGTAATAGAACATCACCGGCGGCCCGCGCAGGTTGACGAGGTCGATCACGCCCTGCTGTTTCACCGGCAGGAACAGTCCGCCGGTGCTGCCCAGCCAGTGCCAGTGATCAAAACCGACGCGGGTGAATTCGGCGAAGGCGATGGTCAGTATGGCGAAATACACCCCGCCGATGCCAAAGCGAAAGGCGAGGAAGCCGATGATCGCACCCAGCACCGTGCAGCAGACCACGGCCATCAGCGCGCCGGCCCAGGGGCTGATGCCAAAATGCACGAACAGGCCCGCAGCGGCATAGGCGCCGACGCCGACATACAGCGAATGGCCGAGCGACAATTGCCCGGCAAAGCCCATCATGATGTTCCAGCTCTGCCCGGCGTAGGCGTAGTAGAGCACCAGTATCAGGATGGACAGCACATAGGCATTGACCAGAAACGGCGCCGCGAGCAGCAGCACACCGAGCAGGCCCAGCGCGACCAGCGCGCGCGGCGAAACGCCGCTCATGGCTTTTTACCCAGCAGGCCCTGTGGCCGGAACAACAAAATCGCCACCAGCACGGCAAAGGTAAACATGCTTTTCGCCGACGGCGTGAAAATCACCCCGGCCAGCGCCTCCGACACGCCGATCAGCAGGCCGGACAGCAGGGCCCCGGTGAGGCTGCCCATGCCGCCGACAATCACAATGATGAAGGCGAGCAGTGTGTACGAGGGCCCCTGCAGCGGGGTGACATCGACCAGCAGCAGCATCAGGCAGCCGGCGACGCCGACACAGGCGGCGCCGAGGCCGAAGGTCAGCGCATACAGCCGCTTCACATCGAGGCCGACGACCAGGGCACCAAGGTGGTTGTCGGCACAGGCGCGTATCGCCTTGCCGGTGAAGGTGAAACGGAAAAACGCGAACAGCAGCGCCGATACCGCCAGCGCCGCCAGCGCTGCGAACACCCGCGTCTTGTCGATGATCAGGCGTCCAAGTTCATACGAATCGTAGGCGTAATCCACCTGCACGTTGCGCGCAGTCGGCCCGAAAGCGATGAGTTGCGCGTTGACCAGGATGATCGCCACCGCAACCAGCAGCATGAACTGCGTATGCTCGGGCCGCGTGACAAAGCGGTTGATGAGACCCGCCTGTAGCGCATAGCCGAGGCCGAACATCAGCACGGCGATCGGCACGGCGAGCAGCAAGGGGTCGATTTTTGTGAAGCCGAAGGCAAACACCGCCATATACATCGCCAGCGTCATCAACTCGCCGTGGGCAAAATTTACAATGCGCACCACGCCGAAAATGACCGACAGGCCGAGCGCCATCAGGCCATAGACAAGGCCGGTCAGCACGCCGGCAACGGCGACGTTGGCGATCAGATCAAAGGGCATGGCAATCAGGTTTCAGGCAACAGCGGTCAGACAACGGGGGTCAGACAACAGACAACAGGCAACAGGCAACAAAAAGGGGCGAGGGAATCCGTCCCTCACCCCCCGTCACGATGTGAAAACTCAGGCTTTCTTGTAATCAGGAGACGGGAAAATCGGTTTCGCCTCCGCCGCCGACGCCGGCAGCACCACCGTCGGTTTCTGGTTGATGTTCTGGATCGCCGCCGATGCGATGCCCTCGACCTGGCCCTTGGCATTGAACTTGATCGGCCCGCCTATCATCATGCGGTCAACGAGGTTGGTCTGGCGCACCGCCTCGGCCAGCGCCTTGCCGTCCATGGCGCCGGCGCGCTTTTGCGCGTCGGCGGCGATCAGTATGGCCTCGACGGTAAAACCGACGTTGAGTGCATGGAACATCAGCTTGTCTTTCGGATAGGCCTTGGCGAAAGCGGTATCGACCGCCTTGGTCAATGCCGCCTTGGGGTTGTACCAGGGGACGTTGGAGATGCAATGCTCGGACATCTTGCCCAGCGCGGCGTAGAACTGGTTTTCATACATGCCGGGGTTGCCGGGGCCGATGATGCCCATCGGATTCCAGCGCTGTTTGACCATCTCGCGGCGGATCAATATCGCGTCATTGAGGCGGCAGACGAGGATCAGGAGGTCGGCGTTGGTGGACTTCGCCTTGGCCACCTCGACCGACAAGTCCTTGGCCGCGGGGTCGTAGGAAATGGTATCGAGCAGTTTGAACGGCAGGTAGTTCAGCGTCGGCAGGATGGCGTCGATGGCGCGCCGGTTGGCCATGCCGAAGGTGTCGTTGACGTGCATGAACACTGCGGTGCGCGGCGCCGTGGCGGTGGCCTGGAACAGGTCGCGCATCAGGGCGAGGCCGTTGCGCACGAGGTCCACGCTGGTGGGGAAATTGCGGAAAGTGAAGCGGTAGCCCTGCTCGGTAATCTGCGGCGCGGCGGCGATGTTGATGATGAAGGGCACGCCTTTTTGCTCCGCCACCTGGGCGATGGCGCCGGCCGCGCCCGAGTCGAACGGCCCGACCAGCACATGCGCGCCGTCATTGATCAGCTTTTCCGCACGTGAGCGCGCCACATCGACGTTGGTCTCGGTGTCGGCGTGCATCAGCCGGATATTGGTCTTGTAGCCCAGTTGCGACAACACCGCCGGCGCAATGTCGGCGCCAAGCTTGCATGACTGGCCGATAAAGGCCTGGGCACCCGAAGCGGGCAGCAACACGCCGATATTCAGCGTTGATGATTGCGCGCGGATGATGGCCGGAAAGGACAGCGCGGATGCCGCCGCGGTGGCCGCGCCCGCCTTGAGCAGCCTGCGCCGGCCGGGATTGGCGTCATTGGGATTCTGGTCGTTGCTGTCGTGCTGGTCCATGGTGTTCCTCCTTGAAATGATCGTCTGTCAAACCGGTGTCACTGTTTTTGCGGACTTGCCGTTCGTTTGCCGCGCCGCATGCCCCGCGCAGACCCCCGGATTCTAGCCCACTGCGGCCCCGGTCCGCACCCTCACTGTTCCCATAGCCGCCGCAACAGCAGCAGCAGTTGCCTGCGCTCACCGGTGCTCAGCCGCCGCGTGAGCTGGCGCTCGAAGGCGAGCACCTGCGCCGTGATGATGGCAAGTCGCCGCCCGCCGGAGGCGGTCATCTTCAGGGCGAAGGCGCGCCGGTCCGTCGTCGCCGCAGCGCGCCTGATCCAGCCCTGCGCCTCGAGGCCGTCAACCAGCGCCACTGCATTCGAGCGCTCGATGCCAAGGGTCGCCGACAGTGCGCTCTGGTTCAGGCCCGGATTGGCGCTGATCAGCGTCAGCGCGGCAAACTGCACCGGACGCACCCCGGTCCCGCCCATCGCCTCGGCGTAACGCTCGTAAATCAGCGCCTGGGCGCGCCTGGCGTGGTATCCGACCAGCGTCTCCTGCCCGGCGCCGAAGTCGT
>ENA-ORBV01005121-ORBV01005121.1-microbial-mat-metagenome-genome-assembly--contig:-NODE-5121-length-24423-cov-4.644870_pt1 | contig 24423 bp, 33 predicted proteins | sample MGYA00237777_ERZ505514 | MGnify/ENA primary metagenome ERZ505514 (study PRJEB26160, sample SAMN06269048) | microbial mat metagenome | isolation source: Oligotrophic lake microbial mat | place... | reverse complement strand
GTACTGACCGTGGGCGCGGAGTGACTGTCGCAGCAGCTCCTCGTTCCCTCGTCTCGGGTTGCGCGGGTGTGGCTTGAGCGTTCCGATCTTCACTCGGTGCGTATCGAGTGCCTCGGGTATAACCGCTTTCGACTTCTTCGTCGTCGCCATAGTTCGGAACTGTACTGCTCGTGGGAGCGTGACGCGCGACCCCCCGTCTAACGGCTGCTACCGCGCTGATGATCTGGCGAGTGCCAACGATCAGGGTGCGCGACGGGAAGTCTCGGGCGGTACTCGACCGAACCTCACTCGACGAGTATTCACCATACGCCGGTCGGCTCCTTCTTTCCGCTTCCAGAAAGACGAAACGCCCGACTGAAGTCGAGCGTCGCGCCTGTGAGGTTCGGGTGTGCGGCACCAAGGAGAACAGCCGAGCCACGCGTCCACTAGCAAGCGGGTGCGGCTCGGTTAGACCTGATCGCACCGGGCGCCGAGGCACACCGAGAACCGAACTGAATCTTACCGCAGGCGCTCGGACGCCGAGCCTAGCTCGGCTCGATCCGTCTTGGCAAGCGGGTTTGCGAGGGTGAGTTGCGAACCGCCGCGCGATGTCTCATAATTCTGGTCGGACCTGATCAGCAGCACCGAACAAGGAGGACTCGCATGACCGACACACCTTCACACGAGACACCGCTCCCGGTTGAGCTGACCATGAGCAAGGCACAGGCACAGCTCGCCGCGTCGGCACTCGCACACCTCGCCAGCGAGGCTCGCAAGGGTCGCGTCGAAGGCTGCGAGACACCGCTCTACGTCGCCGGTAACGCCGAGCTTCTCGCCGCGTCGATCCGCCAGCAGCTCGCGCCGCCGCCGGTCACGGTCGCCGACTTCCTGTCCTTGCCAGCCGGAGCGAAGGCTCGCGCCGCGCTGACGAGCGAGGAGCTGCGCGCGCTCGGCGAGCTGCGCAAGCGGATCGACAGCCGGGAGCTTCCCGCCGACTGCGGACTGACACAGATGACGCCCGCCGAGCCGGCCGCAGCGGCTCCGGCGCCCGTCGTCGAGGCCAGCACCAAGCGCAAGGCGCTGAACGCCGAGGAGAAGAAGCAGCTCCGCGCCGTGGTCATCGAGACCATGAGCGTTCTCGACGCCCACCTCGGTACGGAATCCTCCGTGGTCGGCAGGGGTTGAAGGCGGTCCTCAAGGACGCTGTCTAACCCGCCGCCGCGCGCAGTGAGAAGGTCCACAGCCAGTCCCGAAGGCTCGCCTCCAAAGCGGGCTTTCGGGCTTGTTGCGCGACGCCTGCGAGTGGTGCATACTTCGTGTTGGACCTGATCAGAAGCACCGACACAAGGAGAACGAAATGCCTACCAAGACCAAGCCCCGCCGCAAGAGCAAGCTCACCGCCGAGGAGCGCGAGGAGCGCCGGCAGCAGCAGCGCGAGCGCGCAGCAGCAGCAGTCGAGGCGCTCGGCACCGAGGACGGGTTCCGCGCGTGGATCGAGTCGCGTAAGAACTTCCGTTCGTACTCGGCGCGCAATCAGTGGCTGATCCTCGTGCAGCTACCCGAGGCGACTCGCGTCGGACGCCGCCGGGATCAACGACAACGAGGACGAGGAGAAGGCCGAATGACTGACGACAACCTCACACGCGAGCAGCTCTCAAAGCTGGAGGCGCTCGCCGTTCGCCACGGCTCGGTTGCCTGCGAGAAGATTCACGGCAGCGACGAGGTCTATGCCGTGATCGACCCGACCATGGCGAGCGGCTTCACCGAGGACGAGCACGCCCGGCTGACCATCGACGAGGACGGTCAGATCACCGAGACCGAGAGCCTGTGTCCCGGCGAGGGGTTCCGCTCCTGCTGCGAGACCTGGAAGCTCAAGGACGACGACGAGTGCCGTCCTTGCACCGAGGCTATCGAGCAGGAGGCCGACGCCGCTCACCTCCGCAGACGAGGCGTCCGCAATCTGTCCGCCTACGATCCGAACAACGACAACCGAGGAGAACGATGACCATGCGCCACGAACCCTGCATCTACTGCGGCCACAGCAAGGCCACACACGACGAGGACGCGACCGAGTGCAACGGGTACGAGGTCGTCGTGACGATTGTCGAGACCGGCAAGCGGACCCGCTACTCGCAGCCCGGCAAGGCGTCGGCGGCGTTCTTCGCCGCTGTGCGCGATCTACCGAACGATGCGACGGCGTACGCCTACGACGGCGCTCGTGCCGTCGAGGTCAAGCGCGAGCAGTGCGGCTGCTGCGGCTGGTCGGACGAGCCGAGCGAAGGCGAGTTGCAGGCACAGGCCGAGCGTGGTCCGTACGTCCCGGCGGAGGCGTCACTGACCGTCGTGACGACGATCGGGCTCGAGCAAGACAAAAGCGCAGGCGGCGACAAGTTCTCGCGCATCGTGCCGAAGCTTGGCGCGAGGCTTGACCCTGAAGCAGCGGAGCGCGCCGCGCAGTACGCCGACGCGATGCGCCCGACGTTCGAGGCAGCGCCGGTCGTCGAGACAGCCGCTGCTGGGGGCAACGGTAAGAAACCACCCAAGGAGCCCGTAGCCGCAGCGCCGACGCCGACGGAGGACTAGGGCGATGCTGGCCTATCACGGAGACGCGGTGCTCAAAGACAAGCTGGTTGCGAAGATTTTCGCTCATCGCCAAGCAGACGAAATTGCTCAGGGCGCGTACGTAAAAAAGAACGGCCGCACTACCTATTGCGCGGTGGGCTGTCTGCTCGAAGATCCCGAAGGCGGGCATCGTCGCTACGAGTCAGAGTTCGGCATTCCGGCGCAGCTCGCCCATCTCGAAGATTCGATTTTCGAGGCGCTGCCAGAGGAAGCGGCGAAGCTGTGGCCTGAGCGCTTCATGGGTGCGATCCCGGTCGGCGCGGACCTGTCCAAGGTCTGGCCGAACCTGGCGGTCTGGCTCATGGTGGACGAGAAGTGGGGCCTCGTCAATACGACGGAGGCAGAAGACGTCAAAGCAGTGTGCGAGCGAATTGCCGACGCTTACACGCGCATCGCCGCAGGCGATGCGATTTCTGATTTAGAGGCTGAAGAGATCACAAACGCTGCGCGGGCTGCGTGGGCTGCGTGGGCTGCGTGGGCTGCGTGGGCTGCGTGGGATGCGTGGGCTACGAACGCTGCGTGGGCTGCGCGGGCTGCGCGGGCTGCGCGGGATGCGTGGGATGCGCGGGCTGCGTTTGTGGAGGCAAGCGCAGACAAGCTCGTCGAGCTGCTTGCCGAAGCGCCGATCGTCGAGCAAGTCGCCACGTGACGATCAGCGTCGGTCACCGATTCCTCGGCACCCTGTGGGGACGAAAGCCCCCAGGGCTAATTCAGTTCTGGTCGCTCGCCGACCGGGCGTCGGTCTACCACTGTCGCGAGGAGCGGAAACGCTTAGAAGCGGAGCGGCGGGCGCAAAAAAGCGAGCCGGCGGGCGCAAAAAAGCGAGCCGACCGGCGCGTCGTCCAGACTGTTCGAGTCCGATCTGACTAACAGCTAAACAGGAGGTTCCAATGGCAGCAAAGAAGGAGGAGGCGACGCCCGCAGCGGAGGCGTCGTCACCACCCGAGGCGCAGGCGAGCACCGCCGTTGCCGTCGTCGAGCCGCACGTTCTCGCTCCGGCGAAAGCGGCGGAGGTCACGGCGGCGATGAAGGAGTACCAGCAGCTCCTTCCGCAGCTCCTCGACGAGAGCGACTACCAAGACACCGGGCGCGATGGCAAGTTCGTCAAAAAGTCCGGCTGGCGCAAGATCGCGAAGGCGTTCATGCTCTCGGTCGAGCTGCGCGACGTAACGGTCGAGCGCGACGACGCCGGGCAACCGACGCGAGCGTCGGCCATCGCTCGCGCGCTTCACGCGCCGTCCGGCCAGTACAGCGACGGCGACGGGTACTGCTCGGTGGACGAGCGCCGGTTTGCCGCCGACAGTGGCAAGCAGAAGCTAGAGAACGATCTGCGCGCGACGGCGACGACGCGCGCCAAGAACCGAGCGATCAGCGACCTCGTCGGCATGGGTGCTGTGAGCGCGGAGGAGGTCGAGGCGACTCCGGCAGCAGCCGGTCCGCCGTTCGGTCCGGCGACGCCCGAGGACACAATGCCGAAGGCGATAGCCGCGCTGACGATGCTACTCACGGACGACGCCTCGGACAGCGACACCGCGCCGAGCCTCACGGCGAAGGTCTGGAGTCAAGTCGAGGAGGACGCCGGAGGGTACCTACCGAAGATTGTCGCTCGCGCGTTCTTGCGCGCAGCGGTTGCCTTGCGCGAGTCGCGCGAGGTCGAGACAGCCGAGGCCGGATTTTCGCTCATCGCCAAGCAGACGAAATTGCTCAGGGCGCGTACGTAATGATCGGGTCCGAGCTTGTCGCCGTTCCGGCGAGGAGTTGGAAACCGGAGGTTGCCGGGCAGAAGGTCACGTTCTCGTGAGCGCCGACGAGCAGCGAGCGGCGGCGCTGGAGAAGGGTCACAAGAGCAAGCAGGAGTTGACCGCGCTACGCGACGCGATCCGGGAGGGTCGCGTTAGCGCGGTCGAGGTCATCCGTGGGACGACGCTCACCAAGGCGAGGCGGCGCTCCTCGGACCGGCTCAAGCTCGGCATGCTCCTGCGAGCTGTGCCGGGTATCGGTTCGGCGACCGCCGAGGCCATCCTCGCGGTCGGCGGATTCCGCGCCTCGCAAACACTCGGCCAGCTCGACCCGTCCCGCCGGGAGCAGCTCGGCGGTTTGCTATATGAGCAGCTCGGTGGTCGAGGGTGAGAGCGGCGGGCATTGTGCTGCTGTTCGGCGCCGTCGCGACGGCGCCAGTCGGCGTCGCGGTACTGCTGATCAGCGTGAGTGTTTGGCTCGCGGTCGGCGTCGCGACGGTAGTCGCCGCGCTCGTCGGCTGCGGGTTGATCGGCATCGACGAACAACGAAAAATACGACAGCAAGAGGAGGTTCCGTATGACAACACAGGAGCAGGAGACGAGAAATGTTCAGTCGGCGTTCGGCATTCTTCTGACACTAGACGGCGCGGGTACTAGCTCGCGCTCACTCGGCGACCTCGGCGGGACGGCGTTCGCGCCGCTCGTGTCGAGACTGATCGCACATGGTCAAGTCACCGAGGCGGACGGCGGGTATCAGCTCACGGACGAGGGAGCGGCGACGCTGGAGCGCTACGCTGCGCAGGCACCACGCCCGCGCGGTTGGACGCTTTGCGACAACTGCAACGGGCGTGGACTCGTGCGCGGACCGGATGGCGGCAACGTCGTGCGCTGTCCGATGTGCGACGGCGGGTCGAGGCCGCTGTGAGCGGCGTTCGGCTCAACCGGGCGCAGCTCGCGATTGCATACAGCCTGTGTATCAACGACGGGTCGGTCACAGTCGAGGAGATTCAGGAGGTGCCGTCACTGGTCGCGATCCTGCCAGCCGGAGCGCGGGAGCGTACGCTCGTCGATAGGCGAGGTCGCCGCCTCGCGTTCCCGAGGAGGAGGTGAAGTCGTGACGCCCGGCAAGGAGTTGGTCCTGCAAGGCGGCTCGATTGTTGTCGATCAGCAGACCGGCCAGATGCTCAACGTCGCCGAGGCCGAGGTCGATGACCTCGCGCTCTACCTCGACGGCGTCCGCGAGCTGGAGCGCCAGCTCGGTATCGCCAAGCGGCATGTTGGCGAGGAGGTGCTGCGGCGGATGGATCAGGACGGGTCGTGGACGCTGCGCGCGGGCCCGTACAAGCTCCAAGGCCGTTCTCCGGCACCGACGGTTGGGTACGACGCCGAGGCGCTGGAGAAGGCGTTACGTCGCCTCGTCCGGTCGAAGGCGATTAGCAAGGATGCCGCCGCCCGCGCGCTACGGGTCGAGAAGGTAATCGTACGGACGGTGCAGAAGCAGGGAGTGAACGCGCTCCTCAAGCTCGGAGGCAAGGTCGCCGAGGCGGTCAAAGCCTGCGGCACCGAGCAGGAGGCGTCGCGTGGTATCCCGTCGGTGAGCAGGAGCGAGTCGTGAGCCTGTGCAGGCTGTGCGGCGCGTCCACGTTGTACGCACGAAACAGTGAAGGCGTCACGATCGAGATCGACGCCCGAGCCACCAAGGACGGTTGGCTCGCGCTGTCGGTCGTGAACGCCGAGTACCGAGTCGAGGCGGTCGAGTCCGCCGAGGCGCGCGAGGAGCGGAGCGATCTGCACAGGCCGCACCGCTGTTTCTAACCGAGCACAAACAGGAGGTTCCACATGAGGATGAAAGAGGTACAGGCAAAGATCGACAAGTCGAACGGCGACCCGATCATCGAACTACGGCACGCGATCAAGGACGCCATCGGTAAAGCACGAGTCGCGACGAGCGCCGCACACAAAGCGTGGCGAGCGGAGGGAGATGCCCTCAGGGATATGTCGGTCGGGATACTCGACGAGCTGGCGTACCGCTATCTCGGCAAGGAGCAAACCGAGGAGGTCGAGACGGCTCGGTTCAAGGCGAAGCGTGCGACGTCGCACTTCGCCGTCGTCGAGGCGACCGCCGTACAGGAGAAGCGCGCCGCAGGCGACGCGATAGACCTCGTGTGCAACCTCGCCGAGAAGATCGAGCGAGTCGCTGCCAACGCCGCAGGCGAGACGGACAGCATCGCCGCGTCGGTCGCGATCCCTGACGGCGGCAAGTCGTGACGCGCGACTCGCTGATCGTCGCCGCGCTGATGGGGTTCTGCGCGCTCGTCCTCCTGGTGGACCTCCTGACTTGGCCTAGCAAGCCGGAGCAGGAGGAGCCGCGCGAGCGACGCCCGGCGATCACGGCACGAGCGTACGGCGAGCTACTCGACGCGACGTGGTCGCCCGTCGCCAACCCGAGGATTCTCGGCGTGGTCTGGTACGACGACGCCGAGGTCGAGCGTCGAGGCGCGGCGTTCCGCCTTGACCCGCGCGACCGGCTACTCCGAGCGCGGAGGCGCTGCGGCGCCGACGAGCCGAACCCTGTCGGCTGGCTCGACCTCGTCGGAGGAGGAGCCGACCGGCTCGTCGGCGAACCTCCTCGGAACCGAACGAGGAGGTTCCATTGACGACAACGATCAAGCTCACCGGCAAGACCGACCGGCAGGCATACGAGGCGTGGCTGCGACGCCGGTACGCTTGCTACATCGAGCCGCTCTCACACCTCGACGCGACGGCGGTCGCTTACGCCGCGCGCAACCTCCGGCTCCTCGACGGCGCGAGCGCCGAGCACCCAACGGTCGAGGCGGTCGCTGCTCGCGCGTCCGGCGAGGCGCCAGCAGCAAAGCCGACAGCGTTCAAGAGGCGCGTCGGCTAGTGGCACAGCGCGACCTCGTCCTGCGGATGCTCCGCGACGCCGGGCGCCGAGGCGTGACGAACGTCGCGTTCTACGAGGCTCACGTTCCCCGGTTCGGCGGTCGGCTGCTGGAGCTGCGGCAAGCTGGCTACTCGATCAGGACCGAGCGGCTGTGGAGCGGCAACTTCCGGTACGTCCTCACAGGCGAGCCACGGCAGCTCACGCCGTTGCCGGCCAAAGTCGAACCCGAGGCCGAGCTGGCTCCGCCGACGCTGTTCGACGTGAGCGAGGCGGCGTCGCCGCCGACGTCGGCGATCACCGGCAAGCCGAAGGCCGCTTAAGTGGGCAAGCCTTCGCGAGACAAAGGCAAGCGAGGCGAGCGCGACGCGCGCGCTTTCATCTGCGGCATCGTCGAGGTCGAGCTGGAGCGCACACAGCGCGGCGCTCGCCAGCCCGACGGTGACCTATCCGGCCTCGACGATCACCACATCGAGGTCAAGCGCGTGGAGCGCCTTGACCTCCCGGCTGCGCTCCGGCAGGCCGTCGAGGACTCGTCGGCCTCGGGACGCCGTCCGCTCGTAATGCACCGCCGCAGCAAAGAGGTCTGGAAGGTGACGCTCCTCGCCGAGGACTACTGGCGCGATCAGGCCGAGCTTCGTGTGCTGCGCGAGCGACTCGACGATATCTACGAGGCCGAGCGCGACCTGTAGAACTGCGAACGGACGCCGTCGCCGACGCCCGTTCACTGGAGGTTCCATTCCCGCCTGCGAGGCTACCAACGGCGCCGGTCAGGCGATACCCGAGCAGTGGTAGGACGGCTGCCAATCGCCATAATCCCCTGCCGCCTTGTGGATTCGCCCGGCGACAATGTCCTGTTCGGCCTTGGTAGCGAGGTCCGCGCGCTCGGCGAACTTACCGCCGCCGTTTGCGAGCCAAGTGCCGTGTGTGATCTGGTAGTAGCCAGCAGCCGAGGCGCCGTTCGGTGTCATGTTGTCGCCGCCGGATTCGCACCGAACTATCGGCCACGGTACCGCCCACCTCCGTCCATCGGGACCGAGGAACGGCGCCGCCGCTAGTCGCTGCCCACGCTTGCGCGCGAGCTTACCCTGGAGCGCGCGAGCGTTCGCGACTGCGCGCGGCGTAGACTGACACCGGGCAAGACGCGAGAGCCGCCGACGAGCTGGCTTGCTGATCTTGTCGCGTTGATAGACCCTTCGGGCGTAGCGGGCGTGTTCTGCTTGGTCGTGGAAACGCCCGCCGCACGAAACTAGCCTCGGGTCAGTAGGCCGCTCGACCGGAGGCGGCGGAGTAGGCGGCGGCGAAACGTCCGCCAGCGCCACGCCGCCGACAGCGACGGCGACGGTGAGAGCTGCGAGTGCTGAAAGTGTGAGTAGGCCACGGATGGTCCTCGTCCTTCCCTCGATGAATGACGACCGCCGTTCTGCTGCGCTCGACACGTCACCCGCCGAGCGAGGCGGACGCGCTGCTGTTCTTGCGGTATGGACCCGTTGCGGGTCATCGGTTGCAGCGCGACGGAGTCAGCCTAGCTGCTCGCGCGGGTGGCACGCAACTCCTCCGACTGTAAGCGGGTTTCTAGCGGTTCGGAACTTGGCGAACGCCGAGCGCGGTCGCAAGGCCGAGGAGACAGACGCCAATCCCCGCGCCGGTCGAGAGGTCGGCTGTGAGCAGCACCGTCCCGATGGTCACGATGTATCCGCCGAGTGCAACGGCGAACTTGGCGTACTTCCGGAGAGTGGTGGTCGGCGGCATGAGCGGCTCCTTATCGTTCGACTCTTAGGAAGTGCAGAACCTGTCGTCGGTTCCGCTCCTTCTCGTACACGCCGTCGCCGCCGGTCGTCGAGTCGCTGACCGCGCCCGACGCTCCGGTGTTGCCCTCGACGGCGAGGAAGTTTCCGTTCTTGAGCCACCGTACAAAGAGTCCGGTGTGCCCGAAGTTGTAGACGACAATGTCGCCCGGCTGTGGCGACGCGGTCTTGTGTGTCCCGCGTCCCGCGATCGCGTAGACGTATCCCCAAACCGAACCGGCGTACTTGGAACCCGCGCGCCGGTACCAAGCGGCGACGGCATAGCCGCACCACGGAGCGCCGACGGCGCCACCGATGTAATGGACGAGGCGCTCCAGGCGCTCGCCTCGGTTGTTCCCGCCGTGTTCCATGAGGAGGCCGACGTCCTTGCGCGCCTCGGTGAGTGCGCGCTCTCGGAGGTCGGAAAGCCTGTCGAGCTGGCGCGTTCGGCGGCGGACCATCTCGCGCGCCTCGACGGCGAGCCGGTGCCAGCGTGAAGCGCGGCGCTTGTTCCCCTTCGCGGCGTGGCGCTCGGCCTTGCCTTGGCGGTACCGGACCTTGCCCTTCCAGTTTGCCAGCGATGCGCGGAGGCGCTTCTCACTCATGGCGTACAGCCTATCGCGGATCAGCAGACGGGCTGTTTGCGCTGCTCTATGGCCGTGTCGAACAGCGGGAGCGCCTTCTCGTCCGCCAACGGCTTGAAGACCTGGAGCAGGTTCACGGTGTCCGCCCGAGCTTGATTGACCGACGAGCAGACGGTGTCGGCGCGATCCTTCGCCTGGATTCCAATGTAGCCGCTGAACGCCATCAGGATCGCGAAGATCACCGGCAAGAGGTACCTGTAGAAGAACCCGACTCGGTTGGCCGACGATGCGGCGACCTCCACGAACTTCTCGACGACGAGCGTCAGCTTCTCGACCGAGCTGTCCAGCTTGCCGAGGCGGTACTCGACCATCTTGTCGCGGGCGTCGAGGTGGCTTTCGCGAGCTTGGATGCGGTCGCGCTCTTGCACCTGTAGCTGGCGCTCGACCTCGGCGGCGGCGGTTTCTTCCCTGACGCGCCCGGCGATCCGCTCGGGTGTGTCGGCCATCGTCAGCCTCCCCCGACGACGTCTACGATCGCGAGTCCGAGCTGTTCGAACATTGCTTCCAGTCTATAGCTGCGGTTGTCCAGCTCCAGGTCGGCGGTTCGCGACGAGCGACGGTACGTCTTGGCGACCACCTTGCGGTACGCCTGGTCGTCGTCGTCCACGATCCGCACCCAATCACCCGAGCGGATCATGTAGGCGGGTAGCAGCCCGCGCGTCCGGTGGCGCGCCCAACCCGTTATTGAAAGCGTGCCTCGGTGGCGGCGGCGGCTGTAGACGGTCAGCCACGCGACGCCCGCCTTGACGGCGCCCTCGCTCGTCGTGACCTTGTCGAAGTTCAGAACTCCCCAGCGCGTTATCCCGACTTTGTTGCATGGATTGGTGTCGCTCGTATCGAGCAGCGTCGCGGCGTCGGTCGGCGTCGTAACGTGCTGCGCGCCTGCGGCGTCGCGCCATTGAACGATCACACCGTTGTAAAGCTCCTCGGCGCTGTCGCCTGTGTCCTCGTAGCGCGCCCCCTCGGACTTGCGCACCTCCCAGTCGTACGTCGTCGAGTCCGGCTCGTGCCAGTGAACAACGCCGTCATTCCAGACCGCCCAGTCGCGCCAGAAGTAACCGTTCAGCAGCGCGACCGCCGCGCTGCCCTTCGTGTGCGTTAGCCACGCTAGTTGCGGGATCGCGAAGTCGTGCGCGTCGTCGATGGACTCGTCGGTATAGGTCAGCCCGGCAAAGTAGGTGTCGATCAGGTAGCGAAGAATGTCGTCGGCGTAGAACCCCTGCGCCGCCGTCGCGCTCGCCGTCCCGCGCTTTGTGATGCCGTGGTCGCCGTAGACGGCGAGGCAGGTCCAGTCCAACGGGAAGTCGGCGTTGTCCGAGCCGGCCGGTCCGGCGCTGTAGCTGTGTTGCATCGACGCGATGATGCGATTGACGTCCGTCGCCGCGAGCGTCCCGGTGCCCGGTCCCGCCGCCTGGAGGTCGCCGGTCGTATCGGTCGCCGAGTGGACGTCGTTCGTGGAAAGCTCCGCGCGCCAGTCCCAGTTAGGGTCGTTTCCCCCGAGCGTGGACTTCCAGGCGTAGTAGAGCGACGCGATCGGGATACCGAGACTGTCGTAGACCGCCTCGATCAGCGGTCGGTATGCCGCTACCCACGCGCCCGTGATGTGTGACTGGAGCGCTGGCTGTCCGGTCGTCTCATCGGTCGCGAGCTGTGTGTCCTGTACGCCATAGCTGTTGGCGATTAGGTTGAGCCGACGCTGCACCGACGGTTGCCCCCAGTGCGCCAAGTCCGTGTCCACGATGATCTGCTGAAACGGCACGTCATCCATCGCCGCCTGGTAACCGACCGCGTTGATATCGACACCGAAGTCGGCGCCTTGCTTCTTCGGGAAATACTCTTGCCGGCCATTCCACACAACCTCGTTACCGAAGCCGGGCGCGTAGACGGAGACGTCGTCGAACAGGTTGAGGTCGTCGTAGGTGCGCGTCGGGCGCCGGAACAGCGAGCAGTCGAGAGTCTTGTAGCCGCCGGGGATCGAGTCGGCGAGGATCAGGTCGCCCGGTATGTTCCCCGCGTCGATCTCGTCCGGTCCCCAACGCGTAACGATCCCCGCGCCGCTGACCTCAATCGCCAGTCGGTCCGCTGCGGGCATCGGCTAAGCGTCCGCGTAGCCGAGCCAGCGCGGCTTGTAGCTGAGTGTCGCCTGGATATCGTCCGCTGTCTCGACCACCTCGCCGTAGCCGCTCGGATCGACCCGCGAGGCGAGCACGATGAACTCGGTCGTGCGTTTCGCGCGGCCAGCCGCCGGGACTTTCAGGAGGTCGCCGCGCGGGACAGCGACGCGTCGGTAGACGGAGCCACTGGCGTCCTCGCGGCGGACGTCATCCCATGCAAACTCAATCGACTGTGAAGCGAAGCAGGCGGCGTCCTGTGCTGGAGCACCGGACAGGAAGTTGTCGAAGGTACGCGTAGGCGCGTTATCTCCTGTGTTGGCGTCGTAGAAGCCGACGCGTCCGGTCGCGAGCGAGCCGCCGGTCGCGAGCGCCGAGTCGTAACCGCTCGCGTATGGCGCGGTCGGCGGAGTGCCACCCGCCGCGAAAACCCAGATCGCCCACCGTCCATCGGCGTAGACCGAGAGCGCGATTGTGTAGTAGGTGTCGTTGCCGTACGTGACCGAGCCCAGCCCTCCGCTGAACAGGGTTGACTTGGTCCCGGCGACACACTTCCGCAGGATCACGCTGCTGTTTTGGTAGCGGCTGGCGAGCAGCCAGTTGGACGTCGTCCCGTCGCTGCGCGCGAGAACGCCTTGCCTGCCGGCGCTCAACCCGTAGGCGTTCTTCCAGTCCACTTGTACGAACGTCGCCGCAAACGTCGCCGTTCCTGCGACGAGAAAGCGCCCGTTGTCATCGGACGAGTCGCTGACCGCTGTGCGCGTAACGATCCCGGCGCCATCGACACTCATGTCGCTGGCGTCGCCCGCGCCGACCCACGTCCCGCCGAGCGGGAGCACCTTCGCCGTCAGCGTTCCTGCCGCCTGTATGAACTCGTCGTGAGCGAGGAGCGTCGAGGGTTGGAAGTAAGAGCCGGACCCGCGCGCCTCGCAGTAGAACTCGTCGGTTGGCAGCAGGTAGATGTTGTCGATAAGACAGGTCGTCGTCGTCGAGACGTTCCCCGACTTGGCAAGGATGCGGAACTCCCACCGCTGCGCGCCGCTGCGCGCCTTCGGGATGTTGACAAACCCGAGGTCGAGGAGCTGCATCACCGTTGTCGAAACAAGCGGCGGTCCGTTCGTCGAGACCTTGTCGTTTCGGTGCGGACTCACGTAGTCGCCGACCGAATACTCCAGCGCGAAGTCGATCAGGGAGGACGCCTTCACGCGCGCCCACACTCGGTACCGCCCGACGTGTGCGAGGTGCGTCCCGCCGCTCGACTGCGACGAGAGGACGGCCTGATACGTCTCGATCAGGCCGCTGTTGATAACCGCCGTTCCGCCAGTCCAGGTACCGCTCGCTGCGGTCAGCGTCGAGCCGCCGAGCCGGGTACGTGACTCGGCCTCGTAGAACAGCGCGGCGTGCGCGCTCGACGAGTAGTTGCGGCTGCGCGCTGCGGCGACTACGAACATGCGCGGTTGTGCTTGCGTGTCGTCCACGGTAAGGCGTCCGAGTCCGGCCACCGAACCTCGCAGCCCGGTCTCGGTAAAGAGCACGTGAGGGAGCGTCGTCTCGCTGCGGACGCTTTGCGTAATCTCGGCACCCCAACCGAACGGGCGTAGCGTGAGCTTCACCTTCGCCTCAACGTCCTTGCGGAGTGCGAGGCGCCAGTCGGTCATCCACTCGATCTCGGCATCGACGACGGTGAACGTCAGTTGATAGCCGTCAGGCGGCAGGCGCCGAACCGTTCCCTGTTCGGCGACGAGCACGCTGATCTTCTTCTCGAGATCGGCACACGCTTGGTAGAACCTCGCGCCGCTACCGGACGCCGGACGCGTCGAGGTCGAGGCGTGATTCGCGCCGCTCCAGTCGCAACCGGGAGTGTCGCCGTCGAAGTATCCGTTGAGTGAGGCGGACAGCTCGACCATCGCGCCGGTCACATAAAAGTCCGTCGCTCCCGCGCCGTTCTGCGCGATCTTGAAGTTGTAAGTCTCCGAGGCGGCGGCGGCGAATGAGACGTCGAGGCGCGTCCAGGCGCCGACGGTCGCCAGCGTCGAGCTGGTCGCGATGGTCACGAACGCTGCGCTTTGCACGATCAGGCGAATGCCGGTTGCGCTGTTTGATGCGATGTAGACGTAGACGCTGAACCGATAGGTTGAGCCGTTCACGACAGCGGCAGTCGGAAACGCCGCGTCGCCCGTCGCGTCGCCCGTACAGCGCAGCGCCGTGTCCGCGCCCGCGTCCGCAACGCCGGGGATCGCGCCGCTCGGTAGAGCGACGCGCGCCATAATCGGTAGGCTCGCGTTTGTCCAGCCGGTCGTATCAACTGCGCACTTCGGATTGGTGAGGAGGTTCGTCCCTGCCGCCGCGCCGTCCTCGCGGACGCGCAGGACCATCGTCGGCTCAAAGTTCTTCATGTGCGGCTCGTCGGCGGGTATCTCGCCTTCGGTATCGACAGCACTCGCAAACTGGAACTCGCGCGACGGTGTCGGCCAGTCGTGCGAGACGAGGTTGATCCCGTTGCCGGACGCGATCTCAAGCGGCGCGTTAGTCGTCGCCTCGCTGATCGGGTCGAGCGTGATCCGCTCCGTGGTCGCCATGAGATTCAGTCTAAACGCGCGCTAGGCGGGGAGTCGCCCGAGCTGCTGCGCGACCGAGCGTCTGCGAGACGTGGCTTGCAATCTCCTGTTTCTTGCCGTCGATGACCACCTCGACCGCACCGATGAATGCCTCCTTGTCGGCGCTGACGTGAACCTCGACAACCGAACCTCCACCGCCGCCCATAGTGAACGGGTTCTCGTTCTTCGGGAATACCGCCTCGCCGTGGTGGAGCTGCGCGACCTTGTCGCCCTTGACGAACGGTGTCCCGCTGGCGAAGCTCGGGAGGAAGAAGCGCGAGAACACATCGTACTGACGCTCTTTGACCTGGAGGTTGCGCAGCGCGTCCGTCCCCAACTGCTGGCGCAGCGCGATAGCAGGGTCCACGGTCGAGCTGTCGGTCGAGCCGCCTCCGTCCGCGTCAGCAGGCGTCGGCTTAGTGCCGAGGAGGTCGGCGAGGTTGAACTGCTCATCGGAGATAGCCGACAGCAAACCGTTCGCCGAGAGCCTCGACTTGGAGTCGTTCAGTTCGCCGAGCTTGTCGGTGTAATCCTTCCGACGCCCGGCGAACTTGTCGCGGCGTTCGGTCAGGCTCCGGCGATGGTCGGTGAGGTAGTCGATCTCTTTGTTGTCCGACTTGGTCCGGTGCTTCTTGCCTCGCAACTTCTTGAGCCGTTCCGTGTCGCGCCCGATGGCGCGGTCGAGCGCGGCGACCTTTTCGTCGATCTTGGCGACCGCCGCTGCGAGCTGCTCCATGGCGAGCCGCGAGGCTGCGACTACCGGGTTGAGCAAGAAGTTGACAATCCCCTGCTGACTCCCGACGAGCGAATCTATCTCCGGTTGGTCGAGGCCGTTCGACAGCTCCATCGTGCGGCGCACGTTGTCGCGCGCTGCGGTCATCTCGGGATACTGGCGCTCGAACAGCTCGGCCAAGTGGCCGACACTGCTCGGCATTCCCGGCACCTTCCGACCGATCTTCCCGGCGCTCTTGCCCTTCTTGAACTTGGCCGGCGCGTCCTTGCCCTTCCCGGCATCGGAGTTGGCGCTGACGCGTACGAGGCCGAGGCCGGAGAACCCCAGCTTCGACGCGAGCTGGTGCCACAGGTCGATATCGCGTCGGTGGCCGCTGACGTTGCCGCCACCCGCGCCGATATCGCGCTTGAAACCTCGTTGGGTCTTGCCGCCGTAGGTGATCGAGAGCGGCTGCTTGTACGGCAAGCCGCCGAGGTTGTGCCCCATTCCCAGCTCGGCGTACGTGTTGGTCCCGTTGAGGTTGTCGCCCTTGTAGCCGGTGACGCCCGAGGACGGGTCGCCGCCGCCGCCGTACATGGAGGCGCCGACCGTGATACCAGCCTTCGACCAGATGCCACCCTTCTTGAAGCCGGTCGTCGAGAAGTGGATCGGGTCGCTTGCCATCTTCGAGTAGAGCTTCGCGTTCGGTGGCGCTATCGCCATCGCACGAGCGAACCCCTCGCGGTCCGAGACGTCGATGGCGAGTCCGCGCTCGTGCATCGAGGTTCCAGGCGGCGCCACCGGGAACGGATTGCTGCCACGGTTCGCCCATAGTTCTTCTTGCTTGGCGCGCGAGCGGAAGCCCGAGGTTATCCCGCCGTGCCAGCCGTGACTCTTTGCGAACGCGATTGCGCGCTTGACTTGCGCGACGAGGCCGGTCGTCGAGCCTGCGCCTCCGCCGCCGCCGCCGAGCAAACCTCCGGCCTTGTCCTTGATGTAATCGACAGCCTTGTCCTTGAGGTGTCCACCGAAACCGTCGAGCCAGTCCGGCGTATAGTCGCTCGGCTTCGGCAGCTTCTTGATGAGGTTCGTCGGATTGAGCGAGGAGGCCGCACCGCCGACCGCGCCCGCTACGGACTTCGCACCGGAGCCGACGCCGCTCAGAGCGTCGCCCACGATGCCGCCGCCGGCGAGGCCAGGAACGCCGAGCTTCGATCCGGCCTCCGCCCATAGCCCGAGGTTGCGCTTCTTGTACGCCGGGTTCGTGGCGATGACGTACTCGTTGTGCATCGGCGCCTGCTCGCCGACCATGAGTCCAGGCTTGTCGATCAACCCGCCGGTCGCGCGCCCCTTGTGCTCGCGCGGGATGCCGCCTCCGCCTCCACCTCCACCGATCTTGCCAACGTGTCCTATCTCGACGAACGGAATCTTGTTGATGACGTCGATGGCGGCGTTCAGGAACGAGACCACGCCGTTGAGCGCGCCTCGTACTCCACTCACGACGGCATTCTTGGCACCGCTCGCCAGCCCACCGAGCACGCCGATGATGCCGCCGACAAACCCCGAAACCGAACCCTTGATCCCGGCGAGTACGACGCGCAGCACCGGACCGGCCAGTCGGAACGGCGCCGTAATCAGGTTCTTGATCCCTGCCCAGACCCCGCCGAGTACCTGCTTGACGCCCGCCCACATGCGCCCGAAGTCGCCGGTAAAGATACCGCCAAAGATCTTGATAATGCCGTCGATGATCTTGAGCTGCGCGCGTATCTGAGTCGCGACGATCCCGAGCACCTTCGCAGCGAGCGCCTTCATCGGCTCCCACACCGCGCGCCAAGTCGAGAGCATCGTTGTGCCCATGACCTTGAGCCAGATAACGAACGGCGCGATGGCGATCTTTGCGGCGTCGAAGAATCCTTGCCAGTCCTGCTTGTGAGAACTGATCCAGCTCGACACGGCGTTGAAGGCAGTAACAAGTCCGGCGACACCGGCCTTTATGCCGGTGATCGTCGGACCGACCGCCGAGCGAATCCCGTTGAAGGCTGCGACCGCTCCGACGCCGATTGCGGACCACACCGGACGGAGGAACTCCACCGCCGCCTTTATACCGTTGAACGAGTCCACGAACACTTGCTTGATATCGCCCGCCGTCCCGGCGCCCGTTCTAAAGTCGGAGATGAACTGCCCGACGGCGAGTCCCGCCGAGGTCAGCGCCGGGAGCACGTTCTGCGCGAACGCGATCTTTACGCCGTCCATCGCCATGTTCATCTCGCGCTGTGCCCGCACAGCCTCCAGCGCCTTCTTGACCTGATTCTTGTCCATCGTCGTGCCGTACTTGTCCGAGAGCGCGAGCTGCTCCTTGAGCGCGCCGGAGCCTTCCTTCATAAGCGGGAGGAGCGTCTGTGTCTGTCGCCCAAACAGCTTCGCCGCGATAGCGGTACGGTCAGCGCCGCCGCCCATCTTGTGAAAGGCGTCGCTCGTCTTGAGCATGATCGAGGTGAGGTCGCCCTGCTTGAGCTGGCGCTGCGATATCCCGAGCTTGTCGAACATCGACACGGCGGACTTCGATCCGTCGGCGGCTCCCTTGACGTTCTTCGCCAGGGTGATGAAGCCGATGTTGAGCGCCTTCGACTCGACGTTGCGGACCTTGGCTGTGGCTACCCACCGCGACGCCTCTTTCGTTTCCATGCCGGTCAGCGTCGCGAGTCGCTTCGTACCGATCGCGAGGTTCTCGGTTGTCTTGATCGCGTCCTTGACGGCGGAGAATCCAACGTACGCCGCCGCCGCTCCGGCTGCCGCCTTGGCCGCGCCCTTGAGCGAACGCCCGAGCTTGTCCTGTGACTTCGCCGCCTTCTCGGCGTCGCGCTTCATCTCGCGCGCCATCTTGTCGGTCGAGCTTGAGGCTTTGCCGGCGAACTTCTGAACGTCGCGCTGTGCCTTCAAGAGGTCGCGCTGCATCAGGTCGAGCTTTGCATCGACCGTGACAAACAGTTTCGTTACTTCGGTACCGGAGGCCACCCCTCCAGCCTAGCTACCGCCGCCCACGGTTCCGCTTGGCTTTGTTCGCCGCCTTCTCGCGCTGCTGCTCCTCGACGTTGTAGAACGCGACCCACCCAACGTACTCGGCGTTGCCCATCGTGCGCCGCAGCTCGGCGACGGTCAGCCCGAGGTCGCGCGCGAGGCGGTAGGTGAAAGCGAGGTCGCCGTCAGTCTGGAAACCTACGCTCGGCGCCCGCCTGCGCGCCGTCAGTTGTGCCGGACAGCGTCATGATCTCACCCAAAACCCTGTCGAGAACGGTCGCCGACTTCTGGCGGAGCTGGCCGACCTGGTCGTCGGCGAACTTCGGCTCGATGATTCCTCGCGCGACGGTCAGCAACTCCAGCCGGTCGGTATCCAGCTCGTCGCCCTTCGTGCAGTCCCGCCGGAGGTCTTGCTGTTCACCTTTGGTGAAGCCGCGTATGCGAACCTTGCCACCCCAATCCGGTACGTCGAGAACCTTCTCGGTGATATCGCCCGCCGCGATGATCTCCTCGACTGACAGCATCGTCGTCGGCTCCTCGGTGTCCTTCTCAAGACCGTCGGCGCCCGAGGGAGGAGCGACCTCCAGCTCGTCGTCGCTTGGTACGTCGCCCGGCTGGAGGTCGTTCATATGTCTGCTCCCTTAGTTCGTGCCGCGCGTGACAGCGCCGCTGACCTGTGCTTCGAACGAGAAGGAACCGGCGTCGCCGATGTCCTCGTCCGACTCGTAGGACGTGAGGATACAGCTCCCGGTGTACTTGATGTTCCCCGAGGCTGTCCCTTGCGGGTGCCACTCGAACGCGGTCGCCGCACCGCCGAGAATGGTCGAGAGCCATGCGTCCGGTGTCGGTTCGAACTTTCCCTCGCCGCTTACCGAGGCGTCCGTCAGTCCGGCGATGCGCTCCTTCGCGCTATCGCCGAGCGTGGACACTTCGGCAGTGTCGGCCTCCCGAGGAAACTTTACGCCTGTGAGGTAAGGCGAGAAGTCCCGCAGGGTGCCGCCCGAGGTCAGCTTGAATACCGCGTCTTTGCCGTGTGAGTAAGCCATACAATCACCCCCTCGCGGCTACAGTCGTCCAGCCACGACGTTGAACGTGGCGGAGCCGCCGTTCAACGTCCAGATCGTCCGCGTGTAACGCCGAGTGGTCCCGGCGGCAGCCATACGCTCGGAAGCGTGAGCCGACGACACAGCGGAAAAAGTGAGGAGGTCGGTGTACGTCGAGTCGTCGGCGCTGTCTTGCACCTTGACCGTGAGCGTCCCGCCCGCGATAGCCGTTACCTGGAGGTAGCCGTACACCTTCTGAGTCGTGGTCCCGGCACCATCGACGCCGGTCGCTGTTCCGCTCGCGGTCGCTGCGGCCAGCGCGCGCAGTACGACGCCGCTCTCATTCCCGACGTTGCCCTGTGCCTCAAACGAGAACTTGACCGCGTCGCCGAGGTCGGCGTCCGACTCGTATGAGGTCTCCTCCGCCGACAGTCCGTACGCCCGGTTGCCGAGCGTGTCGCCTTGAGGCATGACCGTGAAGATTCCATTGTTGACACCGAGCGCCGCTGCGAATACCTGATCCTCGGCGCTGGTCGCGCCGTCGAAGACTCCCTCGCCTGTGATCGACGCGTCGCGCAAGCCCGAGATACGTTCCTTGGCCGAGTCGCCAAACGTCGAGACCTCCGCCGTGTCGGCCTCGTTACTGCCCTTGATCCCGGTGAGATAGCCGGAGAGATCGTAACCGTTGACGTAGACGCGCGCCTCTTTACCGTGTGCGTAAGCCATCTACTTTCGCTCCTTCGCCTGCTCGATATCGCCGTCGCGCGCGAGCCAGTCGAGCGCGTTCGTCGGGAAGTCAGCAGGCAACCGCTTGCCCGGCTCGACTCGCTTGCCGGACGGGTACGAGAGACCACGCACAGCCTTGAACTTCGTCGGGTCTTTGGTCGTAGCTGCCACCCTTCCAGCCTAAACAGTCCCGGCGGACTTCACCTAACGAACGACAATCCGGTAGACGCCGCCCGAGTGATTGAAGCGCGCGCCGCCCGCCGACTCGACGAACCGGACGTTGCCTTCCTTGCGGCAGCACAGCAGCGCGTGACCGCTGATCGACAGCGCGGCGTCGTTGAGGACCGTGAAGATACGTTCCGCGATCAGTCCGCCCGCGACCATCGAGTCGCCCTCGGTGACCCCGATAACCCTCATGCGGAAGTCCTCGTACGCGCGCTCGGTCAGCGTGTGCTCGTCCGCCTCGGCCTGCTCGCCGAAGACGATCAGCGGGTGCGCTGCATTCTGCGGCGCCAGCTCGGAGTAGATCGAGGCCGTCCCGGCGGCGAGGTACCCCATGAGCGTCGAGTCGCCTCGCAGCTTGGCGACGAGTGCCGTGTCGAGCGCGTTCACTTGAGCAGCCTCCCACCGCTGCGCTTCTGGACGACGGCGATAGCTGGAGCGAGGAAAGGCTGTGCGGCCATGTAGCGCGTCCCGTACTCGACGTGCATCCCGTACTCGGCACCGACCTGGACAACCGCGCGCAGCGGTCCGACCGACTCGGCGTGGATCGAGTTACGGAGAAAGCCGGTATCGACCGGCGCGCGCAGCTTCGCCTCGGCCTCGATATCGCGCGCGATCTTCTGAGTCGCCAACCCGGCCTTCTTGATGAGGTCGCGCTTCGCCGACGCCCAACGGTTGTGTACTACTTGGACGCTCATACCGTTCCGCCTGCGACGAGCTGCTCGACCATCGCCGTTGTCGAAAGCTCCCACGAGCGCGGCGAGTGGACCGAGGAGACCTCGTACACCGCGCCGCTGATCGTCACGCGATCAACCTCGCGGAGGTCGGCGCTGTACGGCATGGTCACGACGTTGGACTCCTTGCCGTGGACGCGCCCGCCGAGCAGCGCCTCGTCACCCGAGAGCGGCGACAGGCGACAGGCGACAGTCCCGACAGCAGTCCAGGCGTTCGTCGCGCCTCCAGCCCCGTCGTCGGTCCGTACCTTGCGAGTAATGACCGCCGTATCGGGTAGCGCCGAGTCAACGGTGGACCTCATGGAGTCGAGCTGTGTGTTCGACAGCAGCGACACGGTCAGCAACCGAGCGTGTCGGACCGCTCCGCCGGGACGCTGATCGCCAGCTCGCGCTCGCGGTAGGACTTCGCGACCTCACCGAGGCGCTCGATCTGCGAGCCGAGGTCGAACTCCTGATCCTCGGTCTTGAAGTGCGACGGCGTCAGCTTCGCCGCGCTCGCCCACTGCTCCAGAACATCGGCGGCGGCGGCGTAGAGGTCATAGCTCCAGGCGTTGAGGAAGAAGATGTGGCCTTGCCGGTCCGAGCTGAAAGTGATCCACCCGTCTCGTGAGATTGTCCAACCGCCGACTGCCGAGCCTAGACCGTCAACGATGGTGCCGGGGTTCGGCGCCGTCCCGCTGGCCGAGCCAGCCTCCAGCCAGCCGACAGCGTCGGCAGCCGCGAGCGTGTAGGTGTACGTCCCGCCAGTCGCGCGCCTCGGGTGCCAGATGATCGGCGCGTCCTGTACGAGAAACCGCCGGTCGTCGAGGCGAGCCTGAAGCTGCGCGTCGGTCCAGTAGGCGATGCCGCCCGCCGAGTACTCGGCGGTCCCGGCGCCTACGAGCTGACGGACTTCATCGACGAGGGTCATGCACCAAGTGTAAAGCGACGCCGCCTCGGATTCGCGGAGGGAGGCGGCGTCGCGCGCGTAACCTTACTGGAGGTCGGCTATCACCGAGCGGATCAGGTCGTCGAGGTTGGTCCGTGGCTGCCACCCGAGCGAGCGAGCCTCGTCGATGATCGGCGTCTTGATGTGGCCGAGCGCCTCCTCGTAATCTGGACGCCCGAAGAACTCCCGTCCGGTCGTGTACTCGATGGAGCTTTCGGAGCCGGTCAGCTCGATAACCCGCCGAGCCAGAACACGGATCGGTACTCGGTTGATCGGGTTGCCTACGTTGTAGACCTCACCCTGCCAGTCGGCCTCGGCGAGGTGTGTGCCGACGATGAAGTCGGCGAGGTCGCCTACCGCCGTGAACGCCCGCTCCTGCTCGCCTGTGCCGAACACCGGCAGCGGCAGCCCGAGCAGCGCCCGCCCGACGAACGTCGGCAGCACAAAACCCTTCTCGTTGTCCTGTCGCGCACCGGCCACGTTGAACGGTCGGATCGTGATCGCGCGCAGCCCGCGCGAGACGGCGCCGGTCACGGCGAACTCGGCGACGAGCTTCGCCGCGCCGTACTCCATGCGAGCGTTCCGTCGAGCCGGGACGATGCAGTCGTCACTCTCCTGGTAGTCGCCCGAGAACCCGTACGCTTCGCTCGTCGAAAGGTTGATCAGCCGCGCGCCGGAGCGGAGACAACCCTCGGCCAGCGCCGCTGTCGTACCGACAATCTGCTCGCCGATCTTGCCGTACTGATCGAGGACACCGACAGCGCCGACCGGCGAAGCGCAATGCACGACGAGGTCCGCCGGAAGCGTCGGCGACCCGAGCAGCTCGGCGGCGTTCGCCGCAGGTATGGCGAGGTAGCGTCGAGCGCCCGGCAGCTCGTCGAAGCCGACACTCGGCGCACGCCCGTCGTCCACGACGGAGACCTCCACACCGAGCTGCTTTGTGAACTGCTCGACGACGACGGAGCCTATGAAGCCGAGTCCGCCAGTGACGACTACGTTCATCGGTTGACCTCACTTACGGTTGGGTGCGATCGCTTGAAGTACACACAGCGCCGGTTGGAACAGAAGACTTTGCCCGAGGCTCGCGTGTAGAGGTCGTGGCCGCACTTAGAGCAGACAGCCGAGCGGTCGCCTTCGTTGAGGTTCACGTAGTTGCGAGCCACGCCGGCGGCGTCGTCTTGGCGACGGCCTGGAGGAACAGCTCGCGGTCATCCATCGCTCGCGCGGCGACGCGCCCGCGCCCGGTGGTGCCCTCCAGGTGCAGCAGCTCAAAGCCATGCCGGAGGACCGCGCGGCGACCCTTGACAGCCGCACAAAAAGAGAGCCAGTCGTCGGCGTAATAGTGGATCGGCAGGCACTCTGGAAGCTGCTCGCGGCGCCAGAACGGAAACGGCGAACTGACAACCGGCAGCCAGTCGCCGGGCAACTCACCCTCCAGCTTCATGCCTCCGCCCATCGAACCTGCCGCCTCCAGGCCGACCTCCTTGTAGATCACCGGAGCCGGGTACAGCCCGCGCTCGACAGCGGCGACAGCGGCCAGCTCCCAACCGATAGACGGGACAACGTCGTCGGCGGCGAGCAGGACGTACTCACCCGAGGCGCGAGCTGCGCCGTCGTTCCAACCCTCACCACACGTCGGTCGGTTCCTGACGACGATGATCTCCACGTTCGGCGTTCTCGTGAACGTCTCCTGTGTCCGAGCGAGCAGCTCCTCGCGTCCGTCGATTGTCGGTATGACGACGCTGATCGACGGGATGCTCATGCGTCCCACCACCGCAAGATCAGAAAAGCGAACACGAGCGCGGCGAACGTGATGAAGGGATGAAGATTCTTTGGCACAGCAATGCCGACGACGATCCCGACGCAGATGCCGAACAGGATCACGCTGCGCCCTTGGCCTGTGTGATCTCAGGATCGACCTTGACGCCCGGCGGCAGGATGAGGTCCGGCGTGACCACCTCGATCTGCTCGTCGGCCTCGGGTGCCGGAGCCGAGATGCGTCGAGCTATCTCGGTGAGCGCCGGTATCCAATAGTCGGTCAGCACCTTCTCGGCGTCGTACTCGGCGGCGAACGCGACGGCGGCGTTGTGGAGACTCGCCTTGGTGCGCGACTCGTACGCCTCGTTGAGCGCCCACTCGATCCGCTCGATGTTCGGCGCGAACTGCCAGGAGCTTTGATACGTCCACGACGGTTGAGAGGAGACCATCCAACCGGCACCGGCCAGCTCGGTCATCGCTGTGCAGTTGTTCACAATCACCGGAGTACCGCACGCCTGCGCCTCGATGATCGGGACGCCGAAGCCTTCGCCGTAGCTCGGGTTGAGCAGGACGTCCATCGCCGAGTACGCGAGCCTCATGCCGACCGGCGCGACACCGAGGACGACGTGCTGGTACTGATTGACGAACATGACCGCCTCGGGTGGAATCTCAAGCTGCGCGAGGAGCGCGTTCACGTTCACGCCTTGCATGACGCCGGTCGCCTCCATATGCAGGTACAGCATCGCGTCGTCGTGTTTGTCGTGCAGTGTCTTGAACGCGCGCAGCGCCTCGGGGATCGCCTTCCGCGACGGCGTACCTTTGTTGGCCGCGACCATGCCGACCACGAACTTGTCCTTCGGAATCCCGAGCTGCTCGCGCGCCAGCTCGACCGGCTCGGGAT